>ERZ1026898.325-NODE-325-length-31089-cov-15.545531_pt1 | contig 31089 bp, 23 predicted proteins | sample MGYA00380178_ERZ1026898 | MGnify/ENA primary metagenome ERZ1026898 (study PRJEB33269, sample SAMEA4719814) | human gut metagenome | biome: human-associated habitat; feature: organic feature; material: feces | place: Cameroon | collected 2013-10 ...
AGGCGCTGCGGGCTGCTCTGGATGGTGCCCTTGCCCATGGTGGTGGTGCCCACCAGACGCGCACCATTCATGGTGCGCAGGCTGGCGGCGAACAGCTCTGCCGCGCTGGCGGTGTTGCCGTTCACCAAGCAGACGATGGGCAGGTCCACCCTGCTTTCGTCATCGCTGCTGCCAATGATCGTGCGGTTGCCATTTTTATCCTCGGCGTAGGCCACGGTGCCCTCCGGAGCGATCAGGTCGATGCAGCTGATGGCGTCGTCCAGCACACCGCCGCCGTTGTCCCGCAGGTCAAACACAAGGCTCTGGGCGCCGCTGGTGGTCAGGGAGCGGATGGCGTAATCCAACTCGCTGGGGGTACTGCCGTCGAACTGGCGGATCTTGATGTAGCCAACGGTATCCAGCATCTGATAATCCACGGTGGTGCTGGTATAGCCGGAATGGGTCAGGTCTGCCGTTTTGGACGCAGCTTCGCTGTTCAGCCATGTAACGCTGACCGTGGTGCCGGCCTCGCCCTGCAAACGGGACTGCACGGCATCCACGCCGGAAAGGCTCTTTACGTCGGTACCGTCAATGGCGGTGATGTAATCCCCCACCGCAATGCCGGCTTCCTGCGCAGGCGAGTCCTCGTAGATTTTTGTCACCTTTGCGTAGCCGGTCTGGTCGATGCCCAGTTCCACGCCGATACCCATCACCTTGCCGCTCTGCTGATTCATCAGCTCGGTGTAGGCGTTGGCCGTGTAGTAGCGGGCGTATTTATCGCCGGTGCCCAGCAGATAACCGGCGGTCAGGCGGTCGTACAGCATCGTTTCATCGATGGTGTAGTAATCGTTGCTGCGCACGTAGCGGTCCACCTCGGCCACCTTATTATACATGCTCTCCTTTTCCTTCACGCTGCTCACGGTGCTGTCGAACAGGCGCATGGCGATCAGCATGGTGATGGAAAAGGTAACGGTCATGGCCAGAATGACGATGGTGACAGCCATGCCCACAGAGATCTTACGGTTCATGCTTGCCCCTCCCTGTTAATACAACAGCATCATGATCACACTGCCCAGCAGCGAGAGCGCAAACACGCCTGCCAGAATCAGGCAGCCGATGCGCAGCCAGCGCTTGTGTTTTTGTTCGTTCATAGAATACCAGACTCCTTAAATACACTCAGTTGTGCGGAAACGGGATATAACCGCGCGGATTGACCGCATTGGCTTTGCTGCCGCCTTTCCAGACTTCCAGATGCAGGTGGTTGCCGGTGGAGTTGCCGGTGGAGCCCACATAGCCGATCAGGTCGCCCTGATTGACGTACTTGCCCGCACTGGTGGCCACCGACTTCATGTGGCCATACAGGGTGCTGTAGGCCACACCGTCCGACATCTTGCCGTGATAGATGATCACGTAGTTGCCGTAACCGCCGCTGGACCAGCCCGCCACCTGCACATAGCCGCTGGCGGCTGCATAGATGGGCGTACCGCCCGGTGCGGCCAGATCGATGCCGGCGTGCAGTTTGTTGACGCCGGACACCGGGTTCTTGCGCCAGCCGTATTCGCTGGAAATGCGGGTATAGCTCTTCAGCGGGCAGCTGAAACCTGTAAAGCTCAGCTGCGGCTTGCTGGATGCAGCCGCTGCGATCAGCTTCTGGATCTCTTTCTTGACGGCCTCATAGTTCAGCTCATCCGATTCAATGGCGGCCTGCGCGGCCTTCTGGGCCTTCTGGGCGTCCTGCGCGGAGAGCTGCGCTGCGGAGATGCTGCTGTTCAGCTCGCTCTGCTTGGCCTTCATCTGGTAGTTCTGGGTATCCAGCTCCGCCTTCTGGCTCTGCAGCTCCTTGCGCTGGTCCTCCAGCTCGGCCTTATCCGCTTCCAGCGCGCTCTTTGCCTCCTTCATGTTGTCCATGATCTCGGTATCTTTGATGGAGATATCCTGCATCACTTCGTTGAAGGTCAGCAGCTCGTACAGGTCGTTCACGGCGCTCAGCATGGCCACGCTGCCGCCGTCCCGCAGCTCCTGCATGGCGGCCATGTGCTTTTTAAAATCGCTCCACTGGCCGTCGATCTCGGTCTGCTTCTGGGTGATCTCCGCTTCTTTGGCGGTGATCTTCTGCTCGGTCTGGCCGATGTTGTTCTGCACCGCCGCGATCTGGGTGCTCAGTACGCTGATTTGGTCCTGAATAACGCCCACACGCTCCTTGAGCTCGCCTTCCAATGCCTTGGCGGCAGCTTCCTTCTTTTTCGCGTCCGAAAGCTCTTTTTTGTGCTGGTCGATGGACTGGGACAGCTTATCCAGCTTGTTCTGCAAGCTGGACATGCTGGTAGCAGCCGTGGCCGGCTGGAAGCCGATGCCTGCCACAAGACACACTGCCGCCAGACACAGGCTGATGCCCCGCAGCAGCTTGCTGCGGGCAGGTTCCGGCCGGGCGTGGCGCGGCGCATAACCGGGCATTTGCAGCCGGAAGGGCTTTGCATGAAGTGCTTTTTTCATGTTCGGCTCCTTTCCATCATACGTTCAGGTGCTTGCGGATGGAGAACATGCTGCCCAAGCCGCCCACGATGGCACCGCCCAGCAGGCTGTACGGGATGATGGTGGACCAGACGGCGCTCACCGGCACCAGTGCCTGACCCATGATCATCTCCCATACGCCGCCAAGGCCGTCGGAGGCCTGCACCATGTAGCTGTAGCCGCCCAAGCTGACAGCTGCCGTCACTACACCGGAGATCAGGCCGATGGCCAGACCTTCCACAAAGAACGGCAGGGTGACAAGGCCGTTGGTGGCGCCCACATACTTCATGATCTCGATCTCGCGGCGGCGTGCAAACACGCTCAGCCGGATGGTGCTGCCCACCGTGATGATGCTGACCACCATCAGCACCAGCACGATGATGCGGCCCACTTTGGTAACAGAGCGCTGCACCTGCACAAAGACGTTGGTCATTTCCACCGGGGCGGTCACGCTGTACACGCCCGGAATGGCCTGCATCTTCTTGCTCATCGCCTCCATCTGGCTCAGGTCTGCGATGGAGACGCGGTAGTTGGCCTTGAAGGGGTTATCATTTTCAAACTCGTCCCACAGGGAAGAGTAATCCTGCATGTAATCACGGTAGGTGTTCAGCACGTCCTGCTTGGAGACGTACTGCACATTGGTCACGCCGGGCATGGCGGACAGCTTTTCGCCCACGCTCTGGGCGGTGGCGTCGTCGCACTCCGGGTCCAGATAGACCACGGTCTCGTTCTGGCTGCCCAGATAGTTGACCATGCTGTCCACGTTCACCTCCGCAAGGCTTGCAAAGGTGTTCAGGGTCATACAGACGCTGAGGGACAGGATGCACACAAAGGTCATGCCCCAGTGCTTGCCCAAATTACGGATGCCGCGCCGCACCAGAAAAAAGAAGGTAGAGGGTCTCATCATACGGTGGCCGCCTCCTTTTCTGCGGTATTTTCCGGCTCCAGCTCGGTCTCAAACAGGCGCTCCCGGCGCTCTGCCCGCGCACGGATGGCTTCCGGGTCGGCAGGCACATCCGAGATGATGCGGCCCTTTTTCAGGGTAACGACCCGCTGATGGAACTGGCGCACCAGCTCATGCTCGTGGGTGACGACCACGACAGTGATGCCCATTCCGCTCACCCGCTCCAGCAGCTCCATCATTTCCAGACTCAGCTCCGGGTCGATGTTGCCGGTGGGCTCGTCCGCAATGACCAGCTTGGGGCCGTGGGCAAGTGCACGGGCCACCGCCACGCGCTGCTGCTCGCCGCCGGAAAGGGTGTCCGGGTAAGCCTTGGCCTTATCCTCCAGATGCACCAGCTCCAGCATGTACTCCACGCGGTCGCGGATCTCCTTGCGCTTGACGTTGGTCACGTGCATGGCAAAGGCGATGTTCTCGTACACGGTCATGGTGGGGATGAGCCGGAAATCCTGAAAGATGATGCCCATCTGACGGCGCAGATAGGGCACCTGATGGCGGCGCAGGCGGGCAACATCCTTGCCCAGCACCGTCACCTTGCCCTCGGTGGGCAGTTCCTCGCGCAGCATCAGCTTGAGCAGGGTGGATTTGCCCGCGCCGGAATGGCCCAGCAGAAACACGAACTCGCCGTCGTCCACATGGAGGTTGATATCGTCCAGTGCAAGCGGTCCGCCCCGTTTGTATTCCTTGGAGACGTGTTCTAAATCTATCATGGGATAATATTAGCTCCTGATATCAAGATTTTTGATGGTCATTTGTACACAGCAAAAAGAACCGGCCAGCATCGGTTGCGAGCGGCCGGTTCCATGCCGCAGCAGAATGCGGCTTTTTATCAGTATTTGGCCGGGTTGTTGGACAGGTACTTTTTGACCATCAGCGCTACCTTGAATACGATAGCGTCGTCGAACTCACGCAGGTCCAAGCCGGTCAGCTTTTTGATCTTTTCCAGACGATATACCAGCGTATTGCGGTGCACAAACAAACCGCGGCTGGTCTCGGACACGTTCAGGTTGTTTTCAAAGAAGCGCTGGATGGTGAACAGGGTCTCCTGATCCAAGCTCTCGATGCTGCCCTGCTTGAACACCTCGCGCAGGAACATCTCGCACACGGTGGTAGGCAGCTGGTAGATCAGGCGTGCAATGCCAAGGTTGTCGTAGCGGATGATCTGCTTTTCGGTGTCGAACACCTTGCTCACTTCCATGGCGATCTGGGCTTCCTTAAAGCTGGTAGCCAGATCCTTCACATTGGAAATGGGGGTGCCGATGCCCACCACTGCCTTGATGTAATGCTCGCCGGACAGGGTATCCACGATGCTGGCAGCCAGCTTTTCCATGTCGGTGCGGTCGATGCCCTTGCGGATCTCCTTCACCAGCACGGTATCCGTCTCGCTGATATTGAACACAAAATCCTTCTGCTTGTCGGGGAACAGGCTGCTCACCACATCGTAGGCGGAGATATCGCCGCCGGAAGTCACACGCACAATGAACACCACGCGGGAAACATCGGTGGCAAAGTGCAGCTCGCGGGCCTTGGCGTAGATATCACCGGGCAGGATGTTATCCAGCACCACATTCTTGATAAAGTTGGACTTATCAAACTTTTCGTCGTGGTACTGCTTGATGCTTTGCAGGCTGATGGACAGCATTGCGGCAAACTGACCCGCCGTCTCGTCCACGCCTTCCACGAACACTGCATAATCGTTATGCTTGGCGCTGGAGAACTGCTGGTAGGTGTAGCCATCGCGCACAAAGCGATCGCCTGCCGTCAGGCGTTCTGCCATGAAGCCTTCGCGCACCTCGCCGATCTGGTTCAGCTCCGAGCAGGAAATAACAGCGCCGGTCTCATCCACCACGCCGACCACCCGGTTGATCGCGTCTTTCATCTGGTAGATCACGCTTTGAAATACTCTATTGGCCATAATGGATACCCCTTTTCCTCGTTTGTGCAACCGCAGCGGCAGCCGATTGTGATTTTTAACAATTTAGCTGCATTACATTTTATATTTTACACAAAAGAATTTACTTTTGCAACATATTTCAACAAAAAAGATAGTTTTTTCTTGTGAATATTATCTGCGGGGGCCGTTCCGGGCCAAAAAAGTGCCTTTTTGCGTGGTTCTGCTGCCTATTTTAGCGGCAAAATGTGTTGCTTTTTTGAAAATCAAGTGAAAAGCGCACCTTCTCATCTGGAAATTTCCGACACTTCTTCGGCAGAAAGCTCCCGCCACTGGCCCGGTGCAAGGGCCGCATCCAGCGCAAGGCCGCCGATGGCGTCCCGGTGCAGGGCGTTCACGCCTGCGCCGTACACGCCGAACATCCGCTTGATCTGGTGGTACACGCCCTGTTTCAGCACCACCCGCACGGTGCAGCCGTCCGCCGAAAGCGCTGTGACCTCCGCAGGCGAAAGCGCCGTGCCGTCTGCCAGCGTGACGCCCGCCGCAAAGCCCGCCTTCATCTCTTCGGTCAGCGGCGTATCGATCACCACGGTGTAGGTCTTGGAGACATGGCGTTTGGGCGCAAGGATGTCGTGGGCAAAGGTGCCGTCGTCGGTCAGCAGCACAAAGCCGGTGCTGGTCTTGTCCAGCCGACCCGCCGGGAACAGCTGCCGCCGGGGGTAGGCATCCCCCACCAGATCCACAACGGTGGTGTCGCGCTTGTCCGTGGAAGCGCTCACCACGCCCTCGGGTTTGTTGAGCATAATGTATACGAACGGCTGGTAGGTGAGCACTTTGCCGTCCACGGCCACAGCGTCGGTGTCTTTGAGCTGAGTGTCACCTTTTTTGCAGATGGCGCCGTTCACCTGCACACGGCCCTTGGCAAGCAGGGTCTTGGCTTCGCTGCGGGTGCACTGGGCCGTCTCGGCCAGATATTTATCCAATCGCATGGTGCGGTCCTCCTTTTATAAATAAGGTGTGCTACCAGTGTAGCATGACGGCGGTTTTTTCTCAAGGGGGCAAAAAGCTCCCCGGCATGTGCCCGGACGGGCAGCATCCCGGGGAGCTTTTTGCTTTTTTGAGGTCAGGCGCTCGTTTTTTCTTTGTGCGCAAGGTAGAGGCAGAAGCACACATTCAGCACGATGCCCACAGCTGTGGAGGTGGGTGCGGCAAGGCCGATCTTGGTCAGGCTGGCATCCGGCCGGATGCTCATGAAGTAGGCCATGGGCAGGCGCACCAGCAGCGTCTGCACAAGGCCCTGCTGGCAAAATGTATTTGATTTATGGCCAGCGCCCTCGCCCTCTCAGCCTCGCTTTGCTCAGCAGTTCTCCCAAAGGGAGAGGTGGCATCGCGCCAGCGATGACGGAGAGGGCGAGCCATTTTTAATAAGAAATAGAAACGCCCGCATCCGGCAGCCATTGTGCAGCTTGCCGGGTGCGGGCGTTCTTTGTGTAAGAGATTCGGAAAAAGGAAAAGGAGGTAAAAGAGAATTTCGGTTTTATGCGGCCTTTGCCGGGGCAAAGACCAGCGCTTTCTTGCGCCGGGCCTGCATCGAACGGACGATGCAGCTCAGGGTGAAGTTGATAATAAAATAAATGACACATGCCGTGCCGAACAGCACCATCACGTCCGAAACGTTCACGGTGCCAAGGCCGTTGTAGGTGCCTGCGGCGCTCAGCAGCTGGCGGATACGGGCCATCAGCTCAATGGTGGCAACGTTTGCCAGATACGAGGAGTCCTTGATGGTGGTGATCACCTGACTGAGCAGGGTAGGCACGATGTTGCGGTAGGCCTGCGGCAGGATGATGTACAGCAGTACCTCTGCGGTGTTGAAGCCCTGCGAATAGCCGGCTTCAAACTGGCCTTTGGCCACGCCGTTCAGACCGCCGCGCACGATCTCTGCAATGACTGAGGAATTGAACAGGATCAGTGCCAGTGCTGCCTTGAACAGCAGCTTCATCTCCACACTGGTCAGGCCGAACATCTTGCGGGCGAAGAAGGCCGGACACGGGCAGAACACCACGCACACAAAGATCCACAGAAGATACGGCGTATTGCGGAACAGCTCAATGTATGCCGCCGCAAGCCAGCCCAGAATGCGGGTCGGGCCCTTTTTGCAGTAGGTGCGGGCCAGCGCCAGCAGGGAACCGAGGATCAGGCCCAGAATGACGCCCAGCACCGAGATGATGCAGGTAAAGGCCACGCCGCGCAGCAGGTACAGAAACACGCCCGGCTGTGCAAGGATGGAAAAACTGGAAGCAAGGGTGCTCATATCATGCCGCCTCCTTTAACGCTGTGCGCTTGACCGCGCGCAGCGCCGGGTCTGCCCTGCCCTTGCGGTTTTTGAGCGAAGCCTCCCAGCGGGTCGCCAAGGTGGACAGCGGGAAGCACACCACAAAGAAGATCAGGCCGCAGACGATGTAGGCCGGTGCGTAGGCACCGCCGGTGGAAGCGCCGGTGACAAAGCTGTAGGTCACGCTGATCAGGTCTGCACCGCCCACGATGTACAGACAGGAGGTGTTCTTGAACAGGTTCACCACCTGATTGACCATCGGCGGCAGCATGACCGGGATGCTCTGGGGCAGGATGATATACCCCATGCGCTGCAAGTAGTTGAAGCCCTGTGCCTGCGCCGCCTCAAACTGGCCCTTTGGCACCGACTCAATGGCGGCGCGCACCACCTCGCCCATATAGGCGCCGGTGTAAACGCCCAATGCAATGATGCCGGTGCGGATCACGCCAAGGCTCAGGCCTGCAAAGGCCAGTGCGTAATACAAAAAGCACAGTTGCAGCAGCAGCGGTGTGTTCTGGATGAACTCCACATACACCCGGGCAATGAACTTGAGCGGCTTTTTGCCGCTGGTGGCAAGCAGACCGATCACTGCGCCGATGGCAAATGCCAGCATCAGCGCGCTGAATGCTGTGAGCAATGTGTTGCCCAGCCCCAGCAGAAAACTTTCCCGGTGGTTCCACACCGTTGCCCATGCGTCCCACGAAAACAGACCAGACATGGTGAACTCCCCTTTCCTACAACCCTTTTGGCTGCGATAAAATTCAATCCAGACCGTTGTCCTTGATCAGGCCATCAATGGTGCCGTCGGCCAGCCAGCCGGATACCAGCTCGTCACACAAAGCGGAGAAGCCGCTGCCCTTCTTGGTAGCAACGCCGTACTCCTGCGGGCTGAACTCTGCATCGATGTAGCTGCGGCCATCGGTCTTGTAGATGGCCAGAATGGACTTATCCACGCAGAAGCCGTCCACCTCACCGGCGCTCAGAGCCGTGCTGATGGCGGGGTAATCATCGTACTGACGGAAGGAGATGCCGTCCTTCCAGGTGTCCGCGTTGAAGGTGTCGGCGTCAAAGCCGTCGCCGGAGATCACGCCGGCGTCGATCATGGCCTGCACCAGTGCGCGGGCGGAGGTGGAGCCGGAGGAAACGCCCACCACCTTATCCTTCAGGTCGGCCAGTTCCTTGATGCCGGAAGCATCCTCCACCAGAACGCTCACATAGTCGGTGTAGTACGGGGTGGAGAAATCCCAGCTCTTCTTGCGCTCCTCGGTAATGGTAAAGGTAGCCAGCACGCAGTCGATATCGCCGGAGTCCAGCAGCTCGCCGCGGGTGGCGGCGGTGACGGTGGTGAACTCCACATCCACGCCCAGATGCTCGGCGATCATTTCGGCCAGACTGTCCTCAAGGCCGGTGTATTCACCGGTGAGGGTATCCTGAAAGCTGAAGCCCTTGACGGCGTTCTTGACGCCTACCTTCAGCACACCGCGGTCGATGATGGCCTGCACATCCGCAGACAGTGCTTCGGAAGAAGCGGCTGCGCTGCCGGAGGCGGCAGAGGATGCGGTGGAGGTGGCCACAGAGCTGGTAGAACCGCCGCAGGCGGTGAGAGCGGTGAGCGCAATGGCCGTGCCAGCGGCCTTGACAAAACTACGACGCGAGATCTTTTTCATAAAAATTCACTCCTCTATCAAATTTGCAGCCGGACGGCTTTCCCTTCCGTCCCTCCTGTGCTGCGTTATCAACAGCGGTGTGCCGCTCCTTTTGCGGCATCCCCCGCGATGACCATTTGAAATCACCGGATGATCTTGCCCAGAAACTGGCGCACACGCTCGTTCTTGGGGTTGGTGAAGAAGTGCTCCGGTGTGCCCTCTTCGATGATCTGGCCGTCTGCCATGAACACCACGCGGTCGGCCACCTGACGGGCAAAGCCCATCTCATGGGTAACCACCACCATGGTGATGTTCTTCTCATGCGCCAAATTCACCATGACATCCAGCACTTCCTGAATGGTCTCCGGGTCCAGCGCACTGGTGGGCTCGTCGAACAGGATGATCTTGGTCTGTGCACACAGTGCCCGCGCAATGGCGATGCGCTGCTGCTGACCGCCGGAAAGCTGGGCGGGGTATACGTTTGCCTTGTCCCGCAGCCCAACCACTTCCAGATAATGGTAAGCCAGTTCCTCGGCCTCCTGCTTTGTTTTATGATGCAGCTTCATGGGCGCGAGGGTCAGGTTTTTGAGCACCGTCATGTGCGGGTACAGGTTGAACTGCTGGAACACCATGCTGGTGGTCTCCCGCACCAGCTTTGTTTTGTTTTTGCTGGTCAGCTCCTGTCCATCGATGTAGACATGGCCGCTGGTGGGCTCTTCCAGAAAATTCATACAGCGCACGGTGGTGGACTTGCCCGAACCGGACGGCCCGATGATCACCAGCTTTTCGCCTTCGGCCACTTCCAGATTGACATCCTTCAGAACGTGCAGATCACCGAAGTATTTCTCCACATGCTCCAGCTTGATCACGTTGCATTCCCCTTTTCCTGTTTCATCTCTCCCTCAAAGCCGCCTTGCCTTGCAGGGTAACAAAAAAAGACGCTTTGCGATCTCTCGCGAAGCGCCTTTGCTTTTGATGTTTAAAGTATAGCGTTTTCTGTTATTTCTTTCAATCTGAAAATTGCAACAACTTTGCCATCACATTTTTTCATGTTTTGTAAAGTTATACAAAGATACACTTTAATTTTTGTCGATTCCTGAAAACGCCGCCGCACTTCACAGCAGCACCGTACGGCCGTTTTTCTGCTGTGCCTTCATGGCGAAGCGCACGGCGTCACGGCCCGTCATGGGGTCCACGATGCCCACGGTCAGCCGCTTCCTGTCACCGAACAGCTGCTTCCACACATTGAGCAGGTCCTGTGCGCCTTCCAGCGTGACGGTCACTTGCCGGGTCTGCCCGGGCAGCAGTTCCGGCAGAGCCAGCGGCAGGCGCACGGTCTGCAAGGCAGTGCCTCCGGCGTCCTCCACATAAAGGTTCATGGCCCAGTCCCAGTAAAAGGGCGCGGTGCCCTCGTTTGTTACGGTCAGCACAGCCGAAACACCGCCCTCACAGGGGGCCAGTTTGAGCTGTGTGACCCGCAGACGGTAGCCCAGCTCCCGCAGCACAGCGTTGTACCCTTTTGTGTACTCGGCCCGCGCCGTCTTGGGGCCGATGAAGCTCATGTGCGAGTCCTTTACCAGCTGCACGGTACGGGCAAGGTCCTTTTCCAGCATATCCTGCATGGAGCGTCCGCTGGTAAACTCGCCGCCCACGGGGGCGCGCTGCCAGAAGTCCGGCATGGCAGAGAGGGCTTTCGGCTCGCTGCCGTACCAGCCGCCGCCTGCGATCCAGCCCAGCCATTCCCGGGTGTCGGCTTCTTCGCCGGTCATATCGTTGTAAAGGCCAAGGCCGTGCCGGGCCGCAAAGTTAAAGGGCCTGCGCATCAGCAGCTTTGCCGTGGGAAATGCCGCTTCGTAGTCCGCCGCGTAGGCGTCGCGGACCGCTTCGCCGGGCATGAGCACAAGCCCATCCTCGCTCCTGATATGCCATTCGCCCCAATGGCCCAGACTGCCCAGCTCCACATAGGTCACAAAGCCGTCCGTGCCAAAATGCTCCGCCAGCGCGCACAGCACCCTGTGGTGGGCGGCGCGGAAGGCCGCGTTTGCATAATCGGGCGAGTAGCCCCTGCCATAGCGGGTGTCGTACCAGCTGCCGTCCTGCGTTTTGGCATAGAGCCAATCCGGGATATCCATGTGGCTCTTGGTGCGGGGCGTATCGCAGACAAAGCGCAGCACCAGATGGATGCCCTTTGCCCGCAGGTCCGCAAGGCCGTACTTGGCATCGATCGCATCCCACGCGTAAACGCCCTCTTCCGGTTCCACCTCACGCCATGTCAGTTCCAGATACCGCAGCGCGGCGTCACCGGCCTCTGCACTGCCCACCACGGGCGCATAGCCGATCTGCGCGTTGGCAAAGGCGGCATCGTCCGCCCGGTAGGTCTTGGTCTGTGTAAGCATTCCCGCTCCGATCCCCAGCAGGCAGAGCCCTGCCGCCAGCAGTCTTGAAATTTTAACCATGGTATTCGCCATTGTACTGGATCAGCGTGACGTCCTGCACGCCCTCCACCGCACGGATGCGGTCCGCAAACTCCATATCGGATCCCTTGCAGAACACCTCCACCGCCATCTCGGTGTTTTCGCCCCGCATGGTCTTGGATTTGACCACATATTTGATGCGGCCCAGTGCGCGGACGATGTTATCACCGGCCTCGGCACCTGCATAGTGGATCACCGCGATGTACACCCGGCCTTTTGCCTGCCAGTGGGAGAAGAGGCAGATCATGACGATCATCACCGCTGCCGTTACCAGCCCCAGCGCATACATGCCGGCGCCTGCCGTGATGCCTGTTGTGATGGACCAGAACAGATACAGCAGGTCCAGCGGGTCCTTGACGGCGGTGCGGAAGCGTACGATGGAAAGCGCACCCACCATACCAAGGGAGATGACCACGTTGGTGCTGATGGCCAGCGTGACCATGCAGGTAAGCACGCACATGCCCACCAGCGTTACCGCAAAGCTGCGGGAGTACACAACGCCCGTATAGAACTTGCGGTAGACCAGATAGATCAGGATGCCCAGCGCCAGCGCCGCCAGCAGCGCCACCGCAAGCTTGGGTGCGTCGTACTGGGTAAAGGCGTTCAGGACGGATTTTTTGATAAAGTCTTTTGTGCTCATAGCGATACTCGGTTCCTTTCCCTCAGGTTTCCTGCCAATATTCAAAGCCGTGCTGATACGCCGTTTTGTCGCAGCACAACACATATTTGGAGACAGCGGTCAGCTCCTGTGCCCGGGGCGGCAGGATGTCCCGCACGATTTGGGGCAAAAACTCGGTAAACTTGACCTCCAGCACCAGCTTGCCCGGCTCCAGCACCGGCAGCGCGGGCAGTGTGGGGTCAAAGATATCCCAGCCGCCCACTGCGGCCCGCACATCCATATCAAAGGTGACGCGCACGGTGCCTGCATCCATGATCCATGGCTCGCGCTCGTAATCCACAATCACCCGCGGCCGCAGCACATTGCTGATGCACTCGGTGTAAAACTCCTGACACAGGCGGTGGGGGCTGTGCAGCAAAAAACCGTAGTCCCCTGCCAGAATGCGCTCAAACTCCGCCCGGGTCAGGGGTGCAGCCTCCTTGTAGATGTAGCTGCCAAATTTCTTTTTGCGCTCCAGTTTGATGCTGCGGTCACTGCAATCGTAGATGCGGATGCGGTATTTTTTGCGCAGCAGCACGCCCGCGTCCTTTTCGTCGTAGGCGGTGTTCCAGTAATCGTCGAAGTAAAGACTGCGGATGAAATAGCCGCCGTTCTTTGCGTGGGGGTCCAGATGCAGCACCGGGGCCATGCGCGCCGTCAGCTCTGCCTTGTCGGCATAGGAGATGAGATATTTCAGCTCGTGGCGGTAGTGTTCCGCGCGGCTGCGGGGCTGCGGGGCCAGCAGCTGCCTGCCGCGCCGCCAGAGCGCCGGTTCATTCTTCATAGGTATCCTCCACCACACTGCCGTCCGGCTGGATGTAGAAGCACTTGACGCCGTACACCTTGCCGGTGTCGATCACATAATAATCAAAGGCATCCTGCGTGTAGCCGGAAGCGTTGGTGGCCCGCACCCGCACAAAATACTGGCCGGCACCCGGGGCCGTTGTCTGGGCCAAGGGCAGCACCACGTTCTCTTCCCGGTAAAGCACCTGCCGGAACAGGTAGTCCCGGGCCAGCTCCACGGTGTAGGAGACGGCTTCGGCGTTGAAGTCGTAAGAAGCGTCCCAGCCAAGCTGCAAGATGCCGTTGTCCACCGTTGGCGTGCCGATATGGAACGGCATGGGGCTGTGGTAGCCCTCCGGGTACTGCTGGTAGTTCTCCTCGATCTCCTCCGGCAGGGCCGCTGCAATGGTATTGTACTGCGGTTTTGTAATAGGCAGATACATCACATCCGGCATCTGCCAGACATACTGCTCGGTGATGGTGCGGTAGTGGGCCACCATCTCCTCAATGCGGTCGGGGTTCATAAAGTCGTGCAGTTCCCGCACGGCGGTGTCCAGCTGTTCCCGGAAGCTCGCGGTCTGCAAGCAGCGGCGGAACAGCACATTGCCCCAATAGTTGCTGATGCCCCACTCCCAGCTCTCGGAATCCGTAAAGCGGAGATACTCCCGCTCCTTGCGGCGCAGCATACCGTCGTTGTCCCAATCCAGCAGATACCATGTACTGGAGTTCAGCGGGCTGTACAGGTACATGTTGCGGTTCTGGGTATCGGCGTTGCCGGTGAGCAGCTGGAACGCCATCCAGTAGGCAATGTTCTCCGGGTCAAAACAGGTCTGGAGCAGCTCTTCCATGGGCTGGGATTCATCGTTCAGCTTGTCCAGCATCTCAATGAGCTTTGTGTGGTCGTTATTCCCCTTTACTTCAAGGTAATAGTCGAACATGGACTGGTCGAAGGCGGGGTCCGTGGTGAGCTTGATGGAATCCTCGTAGCGGTAGAACTCAAAAAAGTTCACCTTGTACAGCTGGCCGCTGGCGTCCAGCCCGTGGGCCTTGAGGGCCGTTTTGTTCAGCTGCTCCACCTGCGTATACAGGCCGTAGTCCTCAAAGACGCCGCTGGTGCTTTCGGTCAGGTCCTTGACGTACAGGTGGACGAACTGGGTGCGCAGGCCCATCATCTGGTCAATGTCCCGGATGAGGTCGTAGGCCATCTTGTTGCGGAAGCGCAGGCCCTCGCCCATGTGCTTGTTGAGGGCAATGGTGCGCTGGCCCCGCCAAGTGCCCTTGTTCTTTTTGAGCTTGATCTTATAGTTTTTCTGGTCATACTTGCTGGAGGTCTGGCCGCGGATCTGCACCGTGGCGTTGGGCGCTTCCACGCCGTAGCCAAGCTCGCCGGGCAGCGGGCCGTTCTCGTCGCCCACCTGCAAAATGGCGTTTACCTGATAGCGGGGCACGCCCATGGCCTCGTAGTCGTACACCGAATAATGGTTGATCTGGGCCCAGCTGTGGTTGGTGTTCTCGCTGTCGTTGCCGCGGCTCACGGTCAGGTACATGGTCACAACGCCGCTGTCGTCGTAGACGGTATACAGCTCGGGGTTATCCCGCAGGTGGACGACGCCGGTCTGTGCCGGGGCCTTTGCCGCGTCGGCGGTGCCGGATGCTGCCGGTTCCGAGCCGGCGGCGCTGTCTGCGCTGCCGCCGGGCAGCACGGCACAGCCCGCACAAAGCCCGGCCAGCGCCATGCCCAGCCCCAGCACCCTGCGGCGCGGGATCAAAACCTTATCTTCCATCTTCCCTCTCCTCTCCGGCACGGACGTGTTTTGCACGCGCTGCCGTTTTCTTTTCCAGTAACAGGCAAAGCTTGGTAAACAGCCCGGCCTTTGCTTCGGCCACGATGGGCTGCCGGCCCAGCACCCGGTAGGGCAGATTGGCCGTAAAGGCGTCCAGCCGGAACAGCGTGACCAGATAGAACAGCGCCGCACCGATCAGAAAGCCGAACCCATAGAACGCCGTGTTGAACGCCATGGAAAGGGCGGTCAGCCCGCTGGCAGCTGCGGCGAACACCGCTGCCGCCAGCACAGCGCCCCGGTAATCCGTAAAATAAAGCAGGATCATCAACACGGTGTTGCCCACGGCGTAAAGGCCGTACCCCACGCACAGGGTGCGGAAGCAGCCGTGCATCAGGTCGTTGAAGCCCAGCGGCAGCAGGTCCAGCAGGGTGCCCTCCAGCGAGAGCACCGCCGCTGTGACGAACAGCTGCTTGAGGGCCGTGAACCGCAGTTCCCGGTTGAGCACGGCCAGCATCTCTTCCTCGGCGGTAACGATATCGCCCACAACGCCGCCATCGTTGAACAGGCTGTAGTAATCGCGGTATTTGGGGTAAAAATTCACCTCCACCGACACCACAAAATTGATGCTGGTGATCAGGATGGTAAGGAAGGCGATCAGCGCCGGGACGTCGTAATAGGGTGCCCCGTAAAAAAGGCCCTTCACCTGCACGCCCTCCGGACCCAGCCAGCAGATGACGAGGTGGGCAAACAGGCCGATGTTGGTGCCAAGGCCCGTAAATGCCAGCGGCAGGAACTCATCCATCCACCGCAGGAAGGTCCAAGGGCTTTCGCTGCTCTGGGGGAAGTAGCGGTACAGCAGCACCACGTCCCACGCCATCATCAGGCCATAGCCCATGGCCACGGCAAACAGCATGCCTTCCGGCACCGGCCCGCCCAGCACCACCACCAGCAAAAAGCCCAGCCCGAACGCCAGCGCGATGGCCGCTAAAAACGAGCGCAGGATGCCCCGGTAATCCTTGATGGCGGTGAGATAGCTCATGCCGTTCCAGTTCACGATCATCTCCGCAAACAGCCACAGGCACAAAAGCCCCTGTATAAGGGTGGCACCGGAGACCAGCAGAAACACCCCGTACAGCACGCAGCCCACCACCAGCATCAGGCTGCTGGAGCCCCAGAATGCGGGCAGGATGGTCTCTTCCCGCTCCTCGTAGAGCATATCGGCCAGATAGCGTGTGACCGGCATGGAAAAAAAGCTGGTAACGGTCAGCGAGAACAGCAGCGTATAGGTGATCATGCATACCAGAAGGTCCTGCTGGCTGCGCTCGGCCCCCACCCAGCCGCACAGCAGCAGAATGCCCAGTTGCAGCGCTACGCCCAGCAGCATGGGGCCGGTGCAGATGATGCCCGCATACCCGTAGGCCCGCAGGGAAGCAAACAGCCCTTTGCGGCGGAACAGCTTTTTCAGTTCAAATCCAATTCCTGCCATGGTTACTCCAAGTGATATTCCTTTGCCGTTTCATCGTACATTTTGCGGTAATTGGCCAGCATTTGCTCGTGGTGGAAACAGGCGTCCACCCTTCTTTGCCCAATGCGGCCCATCTCTTCCCGGCGGGCACGGCTGGCGCACATTTTTTCCATGGCGTCAGCAAGGCCCTGACGGTACATGGGCGGCACACAGTAGCCTGCCACGCCCAGTTCATCGCCGGGCGCGCCCTCCAGCAGCTCCCGGCAGCAGCCCACCTCGGTGGTGACACAGGGGCGGCGCGCCGCCATGGATTCCAGCACCGAAAGCGGCTGTCCCTCGGAAATACTGGTCAGAATGGTAAAATCCAGCTTTTGCATATACTGCACCACATCCACGCGGCCGGTGAACAGCAGGTTTTTGAGTTGCAGCTGTTCCACCAGCGCATAGCACTCGCGGGCATAATCCTCGTCGTCCACGCCGCCCATGATGTGCAGCCGCACATGGGGCACCCGGGACGCCAGCTCAAAAAAGGCGTAGATCATGGTCTTTACGTCCTTGATGGGTGCCAGACGCACCACCGCACCGATATCCACCCAGCCATCCTCGGGCTTGAGCGGGATATTGCAAAAGCGCTCGTACTGCACGCCGTTGGGGATCACGATGCATTTTGCGCCGTCACAGCCCATTTCGATCTGGGTGCGGCGGGCGTTGTAGAACAAGCTGCTCACCCGGAAGGCCCGGCGGTAGATCTCTTCCGAGAGCATATAGAAAAAGCGGATCCACCGGCTCTTGAACGAGGGCACCACCCACTCGGCGCGGATGATCTCCTCCTCCCGCTCACGGGTGTAGATGCCGTGCTCGGTCAGCAGCACGGGCGCGTGGTTCAAACTGCCGCCAAGGCAGGCCAGCAAACCGCCGTAGCCGGTGGAGATGGCGTGGTACACGTCCGCTTTCGGCACGCGGCCCGTGAGCAGATACAGCACCGGCAGCAGCATGGAGCGCATGGTGTGGAACGCATCGGCGTAGGCCACATAGGGGTATTCCTGCAAGCAGATATCCGTGAACAGCTCCATAAAATCCCGGCTCTGCAAAAAGGAGAGCGGGTGCACGCCCTTTTGCTGGAACAGGCGGAACAGTACGTCCCAGTCCGGGCGGCCCAGCCGCACCAGCTCCCGCAGGGCAGCGCGCTCGGCTTCCGTGAACAGAACGGGGTGCTGCTCGCCGTGCAGGCGGAGGGCGTCGTCCAGAAAGACCTCCTGCACCTCCTTGACGTTGGGCGGCAGCTCGTACACAAATTTGCCCCGGTCCTGTGCCTTGGCGCCGATCACCCAGAGGGAAAATTCCTGCTGAGGCATGGCCTGAATGTAGGCGTGCATCCAGGTGGACACACCGCCGTGCACATAGGGATAGGAGCCCTCCAGCACCAGACAGATGCGCATGGTCAAGCCCCCTTCTTTTCAATGTGGATAGTGTCGGCGTTGGCCTTGAGCAGGTAGAGGTCCCCCGTCAGGCGGGTCAGCTCACCGCCGGTCACACGGCCCGGCGCGCCCTCGTTTGCCCGGAAGAACAGCCACCCCTCGTCCACAAAATTGCCAAGGGAGACCACCCATTCCTTCGGTGTGCTCTGCACGGAAACGGTCAGCTGTGCATACCGCTGGATGGCGGCCGAGCACTCGGTGCCGGTCTGTTTGCGCAGGCCCGGCGCGGCGGCACTGAGCCACTTCAGATAGTCCTCAAAACCGCCCTTGTAGACTTCCCAGCCCGCTTCTGCGCCGCGGTCCACATCCAGCAGATCGTCCGGGTGCATGAAGTGGGTGCTGACATAGTGCATGTTCAGTTCGCTCATAGCGGCCAAGCGCATATAGGTATCGTCCACCATGCCGCCGGAAACGATGCGGGGCTGCTCCACCATGCCGTCCGTGGCTACGCCGAACTCCTGCACGTAGGGCAGTGAGGTGCCGTCGCCGAAATAGGTGCTGGCGATGGTGCGGATCTGCGGCACCTTGCTGCCCAGCACCTTGCGGCCGACAGCGGACAGCACGTTGGAGGGCGGCACATAAACGCTGCCATCCGTGTGGGGCAGCACACTTTTCTGGAACGCGATCAGCTCATTCATCGCCGCCACAATGGCGTTCTCGGTGGGCCACTGGTGGTAGGCGTAAAGGTCTTTGTAATCGGTATCGGGCAGCACCAGCGGCTGGTGGTTGTAGCCGTGATAGCCCACTTCGCCGCCCTGCCGCAGCAGCAGACTGCCATAATAGCGGAACTGCTGGGCGTCCGGCTGGCGGGTGGGTGCGCTCTGGGTGTCGTCCTCGTAATTTTCGATCATGACGCCGGTAAAGCGGATGGAGTATTTCTGGGCCAGCTTCATCAGGTCCGGCCACCAGACTTTGGAATAAAAGTCCGCAATGCTCATGCCGTAATCGCGGCGGATATAGGTGCCGTCACCGCCGGGCACCGGGGACGGAAAATCGTCCAGATAGAACACCGCGCCGTTGATCACCGGGTACACCGTGGCATCGTTCAGCAGGCTGTAGGATGCCGCGTAAACGCCCCGCAGCACCTTATTATAGATGCCGATGTTGTCCACCACCACGCGGCCTGCGCCGGACGCCGCGGCCCACACCAGCGGCACGCCTTCGTCGCCGGTGCGGGCATAGACCGTTGCTTCGTCCCGCAGGCTGACGCTGAGTGAGGACTGGAACGGGTCGCTCAGCTCATAGCGCTGCCCGCCGCCCAGCATAAAATCCTCTGTGGGCACGATGCTTTCGGCTACTTTGTACTCCCAAGAGGAGGACTGGACGCCCAGCCGTGCGGCAACGGCGTCAAAATAGGTGGTCTTGGCGGGCGTCATACCAAACAGAACGCTGCCGCCGTCCTGCACCCAGTTCATCAGGTCGATGAGCCGTTTGCCCAGCGTGTCCAGATCGCTCATCAGCACGACCACCGTTTTATATTGGCCAAACTCCGGGATGTCGGCAAGCGCAGCGGTGTGCACATCCACCGCCTGAACGCTCACCTTCATGTCCAGCAGGATCCGGTCGAACTGCTCCTTTGCAAGGCCGGTGCCCTCCTGCCCGGAGTCGTAGAGCAGCAGGCAGGTGACAGGCTGGCCGAACAGAGCGGTCTGCGCGGGCAGCGCTTCCGTGCGGGGCAGATAATCGAGCTTGAATTGGGTGGAGGCGTACCGGATGCCGCTGCGCTCTGCAAACAGAATGACCGCCATGGCCGCAAACACCGCCCAGATGAGCAGCAGCTTGCGCCAGCGGAACGCCCGCAGCCGGGCAAAAAATTGTTTGATCATGCTTATCTTCCCTGCCAGAACCGCACCGTCTCGCGGCCCTTTGCGCTGAGGTAGACCTCCTTTTCCTCAATTTGCCGCAGCGTTTCGCGGATGGCAGCACCGCTGCCGAGGGCCGCCGCCATGCGCAGATGCAGCAGCCATGGCGTTTCGCGCTGGGGCCAGCGGGCGGTCAGTCCGTCCAGTGTTTCCCGGGCACGGTCGTACTCGGCAAGGGCCAGCTGCGCCGCTGCCAGCTTGCATTCCAGCGTATAGCTGCGCCGCCCGTCAAGGCCGGCAATGCGCTTTTTGAGCAGCTGTTCCAGCTGGCGGCGCTGGATCTCCGCCGCTTTGCCCTGCACAAAACCGCCGTCCAGATAGCTTTCCAGATAATCGCAGTATTCTTCCAGCACGGCGGCGTCCTGCGGGGCGGCGGCATAGCGCTGCTCCTGCTTTTGCAGCTTTAGATCGGCTTCTTTGGAGATCTGTGCCAGCGCAGTGGAAGCGTAGTGCACCACCTCGCTGTCGTCGTCCATGCGGGCCTGCTGCAACAGGTCGTAATAGCCTGCGGGGTCGTCCGTGAGCACCGAAAGGATGAGCTTGCGCTTCTGTGCCGGGCTGTTTACCAGCAGCGCTTCCTCCAGCGGGACCACAGCGTCCTCGCCTTCATCCCCCGCCACAAGGATATTTTTGTGTATTTCCTCGTTGATGCGAAGTTTTTCCAGCGTCCGATCCAGTAGTTTGCCGCCGGTGAGCCGGTTGGAAGTGTGCAGCAGCACCACACACAGCGGCCCCCACACCGGCACCAGAAGCATTACCGGCACAAAATAGCCTTCCACGTCCAGCGCACGGACACGGGCCAGCAGCCAGAGCACCGCGCACACAGCCAGATGCACCGCCAGCAGCACAAGGCCCAGCCAGAATTCACGGTTTTGCATGGGCTTCCTCCTGCTTTGCGGCATTCACCAGCCGCAGCTGCTCGTCCAGCGGCACAGCGGTGATGTGGACGCCCTTTTCTGCAAAGCGCTTCGTCAGCAGCGGCAGATTTTCCTCGGTGGCCTGATTCATCAGCAGATAGATGGCATGGTCTGCGCCCACGCCTGCCACATCTGTGCTGCGGATGGAGCGCTCCAGCCGGGCGTTCAGCTCGGCCTGATTCTTGAACACGCCCGTCACCCGCAGCAGCAGATGCCGGGCCATTTTATCCTCCTGCAATGTGCAGGCTGCGGCCAGATGCTGGGCAAACACGGCCGGACGCAGCAGGCAGGTGCCCGGCAGATACCAGCTTTCCTGCACAGCGCTCTCATACTCAAAGGCACGCACCAGCGCAGTTTCTACCAGTCCGCAGAGGATGCGGAACAGGTTCTGGTAATAAAGGGTCATCTGCTCTTCGCCGGCTGTCCGCAGGCCGATCATCACCACAAGGGTGCCGTTCTGCCGCACACCGGCCACATACATGGGCTTGCCGGGCACGAGCTCCCGGTTCACCCACAGGCCGTCCTGCTCAATGGCGCGGAGGATATCCAGCTGCTTTTCCACATCCAGCGAGTGGGCCGGCTGCGGGTCCAGCCCGGCACTGGCTGCTGTGAGCCGGGCAAAGCTGTGGTTCTTTTCCAGCCGGTAGATGGTCAGGCTGCGGTTTTCCAGCACGTCCTCCATCACCTGCACGGTCTTGCGGTAAATTTCCTGCGGCTGCAACATATCCAGCTGCTGGGTCACGGTGTAGATCTTACCAAAGCTGTCCCTGCGGCCCAAGATCTGGCGGCGGAACATCTGCTTGTCCTCCAGCGTGTCCTGATACAGCTGCTGGGTAAACCCGAGCCGCTTGCGCAGCAGCTCGTTCTCTTCCCGCACAAAGCGGGCGGTCTCGGTGTTGCGCAGCTGCACATAGCCGCAGGAGGCACCCACCACAAAATACACGATGAAAGCCAGCCAGTTGGAGGGCTCGTAGAACAGCAGCATCAGGGTGGTGCCCTGCCGCAGATACCCCGCCGCCAGCGAGACGGATGCCAGCACTGCCGCCAGCACGCCCGCATTGAGCCCGTACACCGTGCCGATGAGCATGACGAACATCAGCCGGAAATCGATCATCTGGAACTGGGCGTCCGTGCCGGTGGCCCGCACCAGCAGCTCTGCTGCCAGCCACGCGGCCAGAATTTCGACAACGCGCAGCAGCCGGGTGCGCTTGCGCAGGTCGTCCATGGCCCGGTGCACAAAGCTCTTTTTCTCGGCCCGGCTGCCGCACCATGCCTTGTAGATGGCGGGCAGGTCGTCCAGCAGGCTGTACCGCTGGAACCAGCCGTAGCGCCGGCGCACGGTCCGGTCCTCCGTCGGGTAGGTCTGGATCATATCGGTGCCGTAAACCACCTCCAGCCCCGGCTGCAATTGCTGCAATACTTCGCCCACCTGCTGCTGTGTGGCCCCAAACACCTCCGGCAGGGTGAACCGCTCCGGTTCCGGCGTCCATGTGTCGAACACCCGGGCAATGAGGTCGGCCAGTTCCTCCACACACAGGGCAGTCAATGGCTGTGCCGCCTGCTCGTCCATCCGCACGGTGCCGGTGGGCATCTGCTCAAACAGCCGCGCAAACTGCTGCGCGCCGCTGGCCGAGACCGCATACAGGTACGGCATACGGAACACCTTGACCTGTATCCTGCTGGTTTTTGCATAGTGGAAGCAGAGTTCTTCCGCTGCGTTTGCCAGCAGGGATTTGCTGGTGGGCGGCGTCAGGGCTGCTTCCGGACCGGAGAGGTAAATCAGCTCGATCTCCCGCTCACGGCAGGCTTGCAGCACCCTGCGCAGACGGTCCAGCTCGCCCTCCTGCTCGCCGTGGGGCAGCAGATATTCCGAAAAATAGACCACCCGGTCAAATTGATAGGTATCGTTGAGCTGGCCCAGCAGATGCCTGCCGTCCAGCGTCACGGTCTTTACCCGGGTATCCAGCAGCGCTTCGCCCTTTGCATGGGTGGTCAGCACATGGTCGTCCGGGAACGCCGTCTCGATCCACTCCTGAGTCAGGAAGGATGTATGGCCTGTGAGTAAAATTTCCATCGTTTCTACCGTTGCTGCCCGCCTTTCCGGTCCCGGAACTGCGGTGGTGCATACATGTTTGCAGGTTTTTACGAAATCGTCACGTAAAAATATTATCACGCCGTGTCGAAAAGCACAAGAGGAATGCCGTCCCATGCCTCTGTTTTTCTGCTGTGAATGTATAAACTTGCAAAAACGGCTGCGTAAAAAGCCCCTTTTTACCAGTTGCCGAAAAAGCCGCCCGGCCGCAAACGAACACGGCGGCTCCCCAAACGATAGCCGCCGTGTTTTCATCTTATCGGTCCCTCAGGCTCTCCGGAGCACGAAATGGAACTGCATCTTTTTCTCTGCTGCAAAGCAGGCGTTCTTGTGCGGTTGTGCGCCCCAGCTGTTGTCACCGCCCACGCCGCGCTGGAAGGCGGCGCACCGCACGACCGTTTTGCAATCGCTGCGCGGCAGCTCGTACCAGTGGCGGGCGTTTTCCAGCTCGTGGGGCGTGTAGGGCAAAGCGGAGAAGGTCATGCCGGTGTCGCTCTCAAAGCAGATGCCGGCATTCGGTCCGCTGCCGGTCAGTTCCGCGCGGTACACGCCGGTGCGGCTGCCGCACTCCTGCGGGTACACCGGGCTGTACCGGGCAAAGTCCTGCCGCACATCGTAGCGCCACGCGCCCATCCGGCCGCCTGCGGTGCGGTCTGCCGTGGTCTCCCGGGGGCCAAGACCGAGGTAGGAGACTTTTGTCAGTTCCCGGCGCAGCGGCAGCAGCAGGCCGAACTCCGGCATCTCTGCTTTTTTGCCCTGCCATGTCATAGTGATCTGGCAGCAGCCGGTGCCGTCCACCGCAAACTCTATGGGCAAAAGCTGGCCGTCCGGCAGGGTGTAGTTGGCACGGACCGTGACGAAATCGCCGTTTGTTTCGGCGGTCAGGGCATCGCACCGGGCATACAGGCCCGCCGTTTTCCAATAGGCAAATGCAAACGGCTCGGCGCAGCCCTCGTCGTTGTTGGTGGGCGCACGCCAGAAGTTCGGGCGCACAGCGTCGTCCAGCAGCTGCACGCCGTCGTACCGGATGGACACAAGGCCCTTGCCGCGGCCAAAGAGGTACTCAAAGCCTTCGCCCTTTACGCCGATGTTGCAGTCCATTTCCACCAGCTGGGGCGCGGGCACTGTCAGACGAGCTTTTGCGTGGTTGTGCCACACCTGCCCAAAGGCCGCTTCGTACCCGGCAGGCACGCCGGGCGTGGCCGAACGCTGCACAGCCGTCACGGTCATGCAGGCAAGGCCCGCCTCCGGCAGGCGGAACGGCAGCGGAACGTGCACCGTATTGCCGGGCGCACAGGCCGCGCGCAGAGCCGCTTTGCGCTCTGCTTTTCCGTCCACCGATGCGGCAAATACCAGATCGTAGGCGGAGAGGTCCGTAAAGAGGGTGCGGTTCTCCACCACGGCTCCCGCATCCGTTACCGTGATCTTAAAGGGCGCGTAGGCCGCTTTTACTGCGTCCATCTTGGGGGTGTTGCGGCGGTCCGGCAGCACAAGGCCGTCCACGCAGAACTCCCGGTCGGTGGGGCGGTCGCCAAAGTCGCCGCCATAGGCAAAGCCGGGTCTGCCGTCCGGGCCGGGCACGGCAATGCCGTGGTCCATGTACTCCCAGAGAAAGCCGCCCTGATACAGCGGCTCCTCGTAGGCGTACTCGGTGTAATCGGTGATGCCGCCGCAGCTGTTGCCCATGGCGTGGCTGTATTCGCACATGATAAAGGGCTTTTCCGGGTGCTCTGCCAGAAACTTTTTGATGTCTGCCACGGGGGTGTACATCTGGCTTTCCAGATCGGAGGTGGCGGGGCAGCTGCGGTCCCAGAAGATGCCCTCGTAGTGCACAAGGCGACTGGGGTCCGCATGGCGGAAGTATTCGCTCATCTCCCACAGCGTTTTGCCGCCGTGGCTCTCGTTGCCGCAGCTCCAGATGAGGATGGCCGGGTGGTTTTTATCCCGCTGGAGCATTGCTTCGGCGCGGGCAAGCACGGCCTGCCGCCACTCCGGGCGTGCGCCGGGCAGGGTCCATTCGTCCGAACCGTCTGCGCCCAGTTTCTGCCATGTGCCGTGGGTCTCGAGGTTCGTCTCCCCCACGATATACAGGCCGTATTCATCGCACAATTGCAGGAAATACGGGTCATTGGGGTAGTGGCTGGTGCGCACGGCGTTCACATTGTGGGCCTTGAGGTTCTTTACATCCCAGAGCATCTCTTCGCGGCTGACCGTGCGGCCGGTGCGGCAGCTCCACTCGTGGCGGTTGACCCCCTTGAACACGATGCGCCGGCCGTTCAGCAGCATCTGCCTGTCCTTCAGCTCAAACCTGCGCAGGCCCACCTTCAGTCCGGTGCGCTCCACCAGACCTTCGGCGTTCAGCAGGGCGATCTCCGCGTCATAAAGGTCGGGCTGCTCGGCGCTCCACAGGGCCGGGTGCTCCACCGTGAAGGTAAAGGAAACATCCTGTACATCCACTTCCACGTCCGGGTCGGCCTCGCCCTTGCCAAACACCACACTGCTGTCGTATTCGGCAGGCTGGCCCACCTCGGCAGACTGCTCCTGCCCGTTGAACACCACGGAGATGGTGCCTGCGCCGCTGACCTTGCAATCAAAGGTAACGGCTGCGCGGGAAAAATCCTCCGCAAAGCTCTGCTTCACAAAGGCATCTTCCAAGTGGATCTCCGGTTTTGTGAACAGCTCCACGGAGCGGAACAGCCCGCTCATGCGCCAGAAATCCTGATCTTCCAGCCAGCTGCCGGAAGAAAAGCGGTATACCTGAACGATCAGCTCGTTTCCGCCGGGGCAGACGGCTTCGGTCATATCAAATTCAGCTGGGGTAAAGGTGTCCTCGGTGTAGCCGATGTAGGTGCCGTTGCACCAGACGGCGGCGGCGCTGTCGGCACCGTTCAGGCGCAGATAACAGTTTGCCCACTCCTCGGGCAGAGTAAAACTGCGTTTATACTCGCCGATGGGGTTATACGCCTGCGGGATCTCGCCGGGGTAAATTTTTTCATGGCCGTCCCACGGGTACTGGGTGTTCACGTAGTGGGGCGTGCCGTAGGGCCGGCCCGGCTTTTGCAGGCTTTGCATCTGGATCAGGCCGGGCACCGCAAGGGTATCCCACTCCGTAAACGGTGCGGTGAGGTTTTCCGCATAGCGGAAGCTCCACGCTCCATCCAGCGAGACCGTCAGCGGCCCATTCAGAACAGGGCTGGTCTGATCGGCAAAATGGGCGTGGGCAGGCAGGCGGTTCTGCTGGAAAATTTCCGGGTCCGCCAGCAGGGCGGGGGTAATGGGTTCACGCAGCGGCATAAAAACTACCTCGTCAGTTTGCTTCGTCCAGAATTTCGGTGTCCAGCACGGTGTGCCCCTTGGCAATGTGGTACTTCACGGCGGGCAGGTGCACGTTGGTGAAATACAGGCTGGTGTTGGGGTCGCAGCCCAGCACCACCGGCTCGCCTTCGCCGCGCACGGTGCAGCGCAGCGCATCGCAGTGGGCTTCGGCAGAAGCGTTTTCCACGGTCTCGGCATAGCCCGGTGCAAAATTGGGCACGGCAAAACCGGTGTCATAGGCATCGCAGGCATAAATGCTGTCGATCTCGTGGTGGCGGCGGTGGCCGGCGGCGGTGGGGGTGATGGTGGTGGTCACTTCAATGCCCGGGAACGGCGACCACCGGGCCGTGACGGAACCGGCTTCCACCTTCCACGTTTTGCTCACCTTGCGCACGAACACATTGTCATCCAGCACAAAGGCCAGCATACTGTCCGGCGCAGCCTGACACAGCACCTCACGGCTGCGGGACGCGCAGAAGCCAAACCGGGTATCGTAGGCAAACTTGGCGTATTTTTCCGGGAACTGGCCGTGGCCGTGGCCCTCGTTGACGCCGGCAGCATAGGCCGTCACGCGGCCTGCACGGCGCTGCACCAGCATGTTGGCAAAAGGCATGGGCTTGAGGGCATCCAGCGCAGGCATGGGCACCGCCTCCGCCGTCCAGAACGGGTGATCGTCCGGCAGGGCCAGCAGCAAAAAGCTCTTCATGCCCCAGTAAGGCGAGCCGGGGGCATTGTAGCGCTCGGCCATGTACATCTGCGGGTAGCAGTAGCCGATGGTAAGGATGCCGTCCCGGTCGAACATTTTTTGCTCCAGCCACCAGTTGAAGTTGCGCACGACAAGGCCCTTCATCACAGGCAGCGGCAGCGGCTCCAGCCCGGCCCAGATGCACGCCGCCCAGAAGCAGTTCTGCGCAAAGCGGTAGGTCAGGCTGCGGCCAAAGGGCAGGGCCGCACCGTTTGCATCGAACCAGTAGACGAACTGCTGGCTGAACAGCATGGCGCGCTGGCGGTAAAGGGCGGCGCGCTGCGGGTCGGTGTCGGCGGCAAACTTGGAGTAGAGCAGCCCGTAATACTGGATGGCCCACGGGATGTAATAGTCCTTCTGCACGGAAGCGCCGTCGGTGGACCAGCCATCGCCGCTGTAGTAGCTGTCGATCTTGGCAAGGCCGTCCTCCAGCAGTTCCGGGCTGTAGGGCATCCCGGTGCTCTTGAGTGCAAGGTTTACAAGGATGCGGAAGAACTGCCAGTTGCAGTCCGGGATGGTGTGGGCATTGATCTGCCCCAGCCATGCGGCAAGGTTCTGCTTTTCGGCATCCGTCAGCGGTGCCCACACCTTTTCCGGCGCAGTGAGGATGCCGCAGGCGATGGCGGCCATTTCCACATAGCACTGGTCGTATTCGCCGGTGGTGCCCCAGTATTCCGGGCTCTGCGGGTCGGAACCGGCTGCAAGGCCCTTGCGGTAGATGGTTTCAAATTCCGGGTCAGAGCCGCCGCCCACCCAGAAGGGCACCAGCGCCCACAGCGGGCGGCTGAACGCTTCCAGCTCAATGGCATTTTGGTTGTAGGTCACGCCCGTCTCGCCCAGATGCAGCCGGGCGCAGCCTGCGGAATAGTAAGGCTTGAGCGGGTCGAGAAATTTGTGCATCAGTGCGGTAAAATCCGCTTTGGTCTGTAAGTTCATCACCAGTACATCTCCCAGTCTTTGGTCAGGCGGGTCAGCGCCTCCATGTAGAAATAATCGCCCCAGCTGGTGCATTCGTCCACGCCCTCCGGGGTACAGGTGTTGTAGGGGCTCTTTTTGCTGTAGGTGCCGTGCAGCAGCTGGCCGGAGCCAAGGGTGCCGGGCTTAACGGCATAGTTCGTGTGCAGGCTCGCCAGCATCTGCCGGGCCAGCGTGCGCCACTGGGCGGCTTCCGCTTCGCCCACATACTTGGCGGCTTCCAGCAGGCCGCAGGCCACGATGGCCGCCGAGGAGGAATCCCGCGGCTCGCCGCTTTCCGGCGCAAAGATCATATCCCAGCAGGGAACAAGGTCCTCCGGCAGGCGGGAAAGATAGAACTCCAGCGCCTTGCGGAACACGGCAAGGAATGTTTCGTCGTGGGTGTAGGTGTAGCCGATGGCGCTGCCGTACACGCCCCACGCCTGCCCGCGCGCCCAGAAGCTGTCGTCCTTGTAGCCCTGACAGGTGCGCCCGCCTTTGGGGGTGCCGTCCGGGTTCATGAAGAAGGTGTGGTAGGTGCTGCCGTCCGGCCGGAAGGAGTTTGCCAGCGTGGTGGCCGTGTGGGCGGCGGCGATCTCGCGGTAATGGTCTTTGCCCGTCACCTGACTTGCCCAGTAGAGCAAGGGCACATTGAGCATACAGTCGATGATGTAGCGGTAGTTGTCGGGGTCCGTCATGGTGCCCCATGCCTGCAAGAATCTCCCGCTGGGCTGGTAGCGGGTCAACAGCTGATCGGCGGCGGCAATGGCGGCATTTTTGCCGGTCTCACTGCCCACCAGCTTCCATGCCGCCACGCAGGTGGGGCTGTAGAGAAAGCCCATGTCGTGATGGTCCACCTCCACCTTGCGGGCAATGCGGCGGGCAAAGCTTTCCACCTGAATGAGGGCAGCGTTTTTGAATTTTTCGCTGCCGGTGGCTTCGTAGGCCAGCCAGATCTCACCGGGCCAGAAGCCGCAGGTCCACTGGTTGTTGGCGCAGCCGGGATAGATGCCATTCACGCTGGAATGGTTCTGGCACTGGTAGGTGTACAGCGGCAGATCGGTCTCCACCTGCCGGCAGGCATCGGCCAGCGCCTGCTTTGCTTCGGCGTCGGTCATGGCATGGTTGGGATATTGTTTCATTTTGATCACTCCTTAAATCCAAAGGTCGGTATCTCTTTCCACCGCCGGCGCAGGAAATGCGCGCCCAGCTTGGGGCGGCGGTCCCGGGTGAACAGGCCCTTTTTGTTGCCGTCCACCCGCATGGGGCCCTGCACGGTGTCGTAGTCTGCAAAGTTCCACACAAATTCTCCCACAAACCACGGGCGTTTGTCAAACTCTGCGTCCAGACGGCGGTAAAACTCCACCTGAAACTCCTCACTGAACATCTCGGCCCCGGCGGTGTGCAGGCCGGCCACAGTGTCCGCGCCGTACTCGCTCATCATCACAGGCTTGTGCTGGTCCGCCCAGAAATCCAGCTCCCGGTTCAAACCATAGCAGGCGGCGTCCATATCGCCGGAAAGGTTGTACCACCCATAATAGCGGTTGATGCACACAATGTCCATGGTGCGGGTGGTGATGTCCTTGGTGTAGTCGTTCTGGCAGCACACCAGCGTCACCGGGCGGTCCTGCGGGTCCAGCCGGTGGGCCAGTTCGTACAGCGGGTGCCAGTAAGCGTAGGCATCCTGCGGGAAGTGCTCGAGGTCCGGCTCGTTGCCAAGGCTCCACAGCACCACACAAGGGTGGTTTTTGTCCCGCCGGATCATCTCGGCAAGTACCTGCCGGTGATGCTCCGCGATGGGATATTCCTTATAAGGATTCACTGCTGCCCCGCCACCGATGCCCACAGCAGGCGTCTCGTCCATCACAAGGATGCCCTCCCGGTCGCACAGGTCGTAAAACTCCTCAGCGTAGGGGTAGTGGCTGGTGCGCACGGCATTGGCGTTGGCCCAGTGGATGAGGTTCACGTCCTTCACGTTCAGCACCGGGTCAAAGCCGCGGCCATGGGCGGTGAAGTCCTCGTGCTTGCAAAAGCCCTTGAAGTAGAGCGGCTTGCCGTTCAATAGCACCTGTGTGCCCCGCACCTCAATGCTGCGCACACCGAACGTCTGGTCGTAAACATCGGCCCCGCAGGTGATGTGCAGGGTGTACAGATAGGGCGTGCCGGGCTTCGGCTCCCAGAGATGCACTTCCGGGATGTGCAGCGTGCCCTCAGCGCCCGCCGCACCTGCAACGGCTTTGCCGTCTGCGTCCAGCACGGTGACGGAAACGGGCTTGCTGCCCACAGCCTGAATGCTGTAATCCACGGTGCCGTCGGTGTGCGGCACTACGGTCACATCCTCGATGTAGGTTTTGGGCGTGGTGTACAGCCACACCGGACGGTGGATGCCCGCATAGTTGAAGAAATCGAAGTTGGGGCGGTTCTGCTTGGCCGCGGCGCGTTTGGCTGCTTCCACACTGGGGATGCCCGCGTTATCGGAGCCGAAGAAGGCCAGCTGGCCGTCCTCGTTGCCCACAGGCAGGGTGCTGTGGTCCACCCGGTTGTCGCAGGCCACCGTGAGCAGGGCCGTTTTGCCGGGGTGCAGCAGGCCGGTGACGTCCGCTTCAAAGGGGGTGAAGCCGCCTTTGTGCTGCACGATCAGCCGGCCATCCAGCCATACCTTGGCGGTGTGGGTAACGGAGCCAAACCGCAGCACCACCCGCTGCCCGGCGCAGAACGCAGGCAGCGTGACCTGCCGCTGGTACCATGCCCAGCCGTAGTGGCGGCGCAGGGCGGCGGTCTGGTCGTTCTGGTCGTTGTAGCTGGCGGGCACGGCAATGGGCTGGGGCGCCGGCAGCGGCTTTGCCGGGTCGAACCGGGCTTCGTCCTCGCTGCCAAGGCAGAAGTTCCAGACGCCGTTCAGGCTCAATTTCAAACGTGCTTCATTTTGCTGTGGATATAGCATAGAATGTTCTCCTGGATCAAATGGCTCGCCTTCTCCGTCATTGCTTACGCAGCGTCCCCCAAAGTGGGAGGCTCTGGCAGTCCATACAAAGCTCATGGTTTTGCCAAGAGCCCTCCCTTTGGGAGAGCTGCTGAGCAAAGCGAAGCTGAGAGGGCAAGGATGCTTGCAAACAAAAAAGCGGAGCGCGGGTATTGCCCACGCCCCGCTTACGGGTAGTTTGTTTAACCCTTGATGCCGGTGGAGGCCACGCCCTGCACAAAGTACTTTTGCAGGGAGAGGAACACGATCAGCACCGGGA
>ERZ1026898.328-NODE-328-length-30849-cov-6.505196_pt1 | contig 30849 bp, 55 predicted proteins | sample MGYA00380178_ERZ1026898 | MGnify/ENA primary metagenome ERZ1026898 (study PRJEB33269, sample SAMEA4719814) | human gut metagenome | biome: human-associated habitat; feature: organic feature; material: feces | place: Cameroon | collected 2013-10 ...
AAATATATTGTTTCTTTTAAGATAATTGAGGGATCTAAATATTCTATCGCGGTTGGATTCTATGACGATACGAACACTATTATAGAAAATGGAGTTGTGGTTGTACACGGGGAAAATGAATCTTTTAATAAATACTATAAGGGTTTTCGTTTATCCACAACAGATTCCGTAATAACGATGATTAGTCCAGATAATGCAGTTAAGATGAGAATTAGTATAATCCCTAACTGGAATGACTTCGATGGGAAGTATATCATTAAAGATCTCAAACTCGAACGAGGCACCATCGCCACACCTTGGACGCCAGCACCGGAGGATACGTTTGATCTAGGTACAGCGCATCCAGATTCGATATTCACAAATGTTATTCCAATTAAGAAAAATGTTCAATATGTGTATGGTTTAGCTAATTCAAATAGTTTACCAACTCACGCAATACGATACATGAAACCGGACGGAACGTACGTAAAAGCAGTTAATGTCAACGAAGACGCAACTGGGGGATTAAAGAGCATTACTTTCGATGACGATTACAATATCGAGATAATGTTTCAAAATGGACTTTCCGCCGAGCAAAAAGCGAATTTTCAAATCAAGGAGGATAATAATATGGCAATTAAATCAGCTGATCAGATAACAATTCTCGATGTGACCGATGCGTATTCGGTCATGCTCACAAGCGAGGCTTATACATTTATAGGCGGTACAGGTGGCGTAGGTGCTAATCAGTCATGTTCAACGGAGGCTGTCGCATTCTGCGGGCAGAATCAGTGCGCATCAGTGGCAGTCACGGCTGCTGATATTGTGTGCCCAACTGGCATTACTGCCTCTGTAGCCAATAGCGGAACGTCTAAAGTAAAGATCACATTCACAACCACAGCGACTGTCAATACCGCATGTGAGGCTACCATCCCGGTTGTGGTTGATGGTATGACGATGATTAAGAAATTTTCATTTGCCGTTGCAAGAACGGGTAATACCGGAGCAACCGGAAAAGGAATTAAGGGGACTCCTGTGGCCGAGTATGTAGGATCTTCCTCCAACACAACGGTGCCTACAAGTGGATGGTCTACGACAATTCCGTCTGTAACTCAGGGGCAGTATCTCTGGACAAGAGTAACTACAACTTACACCGACAATACCACATCTGTAAGCTACAGTGTTGCCAAGCAAGGTTCCACCGGAGCAACCGGTACAACCGGATCTCAGTGGTATTCAGGTACCGGTATCACGGGTACGTCCACTACAGCGACAGCTTTCACCGGCTCTGGAGTAGCTAACGCTCGTGTTAACGATATGTATCTCAATACTTCGACCGGCTATACGTATAAATGTACGGTTGCAGGTAATGCACAAAATGCGAAGTGGGTTTACGCAGGAAGTATCAAAGGTATTCAGGGCGATAAAGGGTCTACGGGAGCAACTGGCAATGGTATTTCAAAAGCAGACATTACATACGCAGCGTCCTCGTCAAACACATCTGCGCCTTCAAGCGGATGGCAGTCGACACCTCCGTCAGTGTCTGCCGGACAGTATCTGTGGACTAAGACAGTATTCACGTACACTAATGGTGGTACAGCTACACAGTACAGCGTCGCCAAACAAGGTGCTACCGGCGCTGCGGGACAGGACGCGATCTCACTCACAATCACATCCTCTAACGGCACGGTGTTCAAAAACAATACAGGCTCGACGACGCTTAGCGCACATGTATGGAAAGGATCAGTAGAACAGGCGATTACAGACGCTGGTGTGTGTGGTTCTCTCGGCAGCATTAAATGGTATAAAGCCGGAAGTGACACCGCCATCGCTACATCAAAAACACTGACCGTATCCGCCGCTGACGTAACTAATTCTCAGGCATATACTTGCCAGCTGGAGGGATGATCCGGGAGGTGAGCAGTAATGGTAATCAAAGCCAAAGCTGAGATCACGATATCTCGAATAGTTGATATCGACCATGTGACTACATATTACCTTTTGCAATCGTCAACTGTAGCAGCCCCCACAAAACCGACCACGAATCCGCCGGGTAGTAAATGGCAGACCACCGAGCCGTCTTATACAGCGGGATCGACGAATACGTTATATTTTGTCGACCTGACAGTGCTGACAAATGGCTCATACAGCTACTCTGCCGTCTCAAAGTCATCAAGCTACGAGGCGGCGAAAGTTGCTTACAACAAGGCACAGAACGCTCAGAATACGGCTGATAGCGCGAACGATAAGATCGATAACTTGGAAGTGGGTGGGAGGAATCTTATCCTGAACGGCAGAGGAAACGAAAAAGCAGGATTCTTCAAAAATTTTTCGACAATCACGGATGATTACGGTCAGATTTCAATGAAATCTAAAAAAACGTATGTCACAATCACACTTACACCTGGTTTTGCAATAGCTACAAGAGATTACATCGTAGGTGAAAAGTATATCTGGTCTTATGACATCATGTATACAGAATGGAACTTTCCTCCTGGGGCAAATATTGGTGAACTCTGGATGGGGCAGCGGTATGGGGCTGCTCCGTCCGGACAAACAGCTACTGGTACTTGGAGGCGCGTCACAGCGCACGACCTTCCGGAAGTCGGGAAGAATGGATGTGAACTCAATAACTGGTATCATGTCGAAAAGGTTGTTACAATCCCGGAAAAAGCGTCAGACAACGTTGATGCTAGCGGCGCTTATATACTTTTTTATAACCCAAATGCTGACATCGAAGCCAGTGTTACAGCCCGAATTAAAAACGTCAAACTCGAAAAAGGCAACAAAGCAACGGACTGGACACCCGCTCCGGAAGATGTCGACGCTCAAGTGGCGGAGGCAGCGAAGGTTGCTTCGAACTACATGAAATACGATTCCACAAACGGTCTCGTGGTCGGAAATGTGACCGCTAAGACACTCGGTCAAAATGTCCAGATCGGAAACAGCGTTGTGAATATCCGAAACGGGTCAACCATCTTAGCTCAGTACGGCGCTGATACGATATATCTTGGAAAAAACAGCAAAGATTCCAAGATTGATTTGTGCAACGGCTCAGCGACAATATATTCTTCCGTGAGCGATGTGGGGGATATACGTACTTTCAATATCAAAACCGGTGATAACTGTGATATTCACACAGAGACAACGGTATCTAATGAAACCGCAAACGCAAACGTTGAATTGAGATCTCTTGCTTATGATGGGGATAAATGCGCTTCATATCACTGGGGGCTTACTGGATCAGATCCATATGGGTCGTCGCAAATATCTGGTGAGGGTGGCGTAATATGGGCGTATGCGAGGGGCGGTACTGGATCTGCTGAAATGCGTATCAACGGGCAGACATCAGCGATTGATTTGACGGGAAAGACTACGATTAATAATTCAGCCGGTACGTCCTCGACCGTGATCAACGGTGGTGAGATATCTTCTGCATCGCTCACTGCCACAGGAGCTGTGATCGCGAAAACCATCAAAACATCTGCGGGGACATCACTGGATGCTCTGGCGACAGCGGCAAAATACACATATTCAGTTAGCGGTATTTCGATTACTGTGTGGGAGTCGCCACTTATGATTCGAATCAAAATGAGTGGCACAGCAACAGCAATCCTCGCCACATCGAACGGCTATTTGTCGTTCGGGGGCATAAAAGCAACCGGTATGACTCCGGCGATCAAGAAAATCTGGATTCAGAGCAATTATGAAGTTTCCTTACGACTAAATGCATCAAAGGGAAAAATCGAGATTGGATATTCTGCCAAAAACGGTACGTCGGCAAATATTCCGTCCGGCACAGCAATAAGCATCGACGAGACGTTCTTGCTTATATGAGGAGATACAACGTGAAAGAAAATTTACAGAGACTTTACAACACCCTTATCCTGATTGAGACAAAGGGCGAGAATACCAAAATCATGGCTGATTGTTTGCGGTTCACGGAAAAAATGATTCGTGAGGCAGATGCAGCCGCTAAGAAAGAGGAGGAATAATTTATGGATTTTGCAAGCTTATCAAATTATTATGTACCGGTTGTCGTGGTAGCGTGCCTAGTAATCGGGTATATCATCAAACATTCAACCGTGTTGACATGGATTGATAACGGAGATATTCCGTGTATCCTTGCAGTTGCGGGGGCGGTGTTGAACAGCGTGGTTAGCGGACTTTCGGTTGAAGCAGTCGTATATGGTGCCGTTATGGGACTGTCCGCAACTGGTTTGCATCAGGGATTTAAGAATTTTGTTGAGGGTAAAAACGATACTGAGGAGGACGAGTGATGCCCGGTTTTGTTATCACCTCTGATCAGCTTATGTGGTTCTGTACGTTTGCTGCCGGATTGTGGGGGTTATGGAAAATCGTTAAAGAGATCCGAAAACCCAATGATGACCTCAAAATGGAAGTATCCAAGCATGCAGAGTTCTTAGATAATGACAATAAACGACTCAAAGAGGTAGAACATTCAAACCAGATGATTCTTCGATCGCTTCTCGTAATAATCAATCATGAGATTACAGGGAATGGAATCGAGAACATGAAAAAGACTCGGGATGAGATTCAGGAGTTTCTTATAAATAAGTAGAAACGTCAAGCGAGTATTGCTTGAAAGCCGTTGGTTACGGTGCTATAATTTGAGCATCTTATATTTCACGGAGGGATAAAGCTATGAAAAAGAGAGTTGGAATTATATTATCAGTGATACTCGCTTCTACAATGACGATGACACCTGTTTATGCAACTGAGAGTATTGACCTTGATTCAATGTCGGTGGAGGATCTTCAGGAGTTGCAGAAAGAGATTTCTAAGAAACTCGAAGAAAAAGGCGAGGACGGCACGTGGGACACTATCCCACAAGGAATTTATAAAGTTGGAACGGATATTAAGGCTGGCCAGTTCAAGGTCGAGGCTATAAAGGATACCGTTAGCATTAAACTGTATGAGTCCGAAGATGTATATAAAGAAGACGATTATGGATATGACGCGAGATATCCACTCTATTACGACAAAGAAACCGGTGAGTCGGATTCGGCATTTTTGAGTTTATCCGATGGCCAGATCGTCGCTATTGAGTACGGTTCCGCTTTCATCAAAGAAGTAACCAATGCTTCCTGGATGCCAGATTAAAACACAGAACGTCCTCATAAAAGGTGGATCAATGCAGCGCATTTGACCATCGGTAGGCCAGATGCACCGCAAAAATCCACTAATTACGGCATTCTCCCTTTCGGTTGAGGAAGCTGCAACAGCAGGAAAATTCTAAGAAATCCAGTATTTAAGCGGGTTTTAGAGAATTTAAGAAGTAGTAAAAAGTGGTCAAAATGGGGTTATTTGTCTATTATTTGGCTGCTATTTGACCAATGAGATTTGACTACTCACAGCGATTTTTAAGAGAGTTGCCGCATACGTGACAGCTCTCTTTTTATTGCATTTTTTCAAGATCTGATCTGAGCCATTCAACATCTCGAACAGTATATACCGATTCGGTGATATCTTGAACACCGTGCCCAACCATTTCTTTTAATGCATATTCATCCACCCCGGCTTTTTTACATCGTGTTATAAAAGTCTTTCGAGGGTCATGCGCCCTATGCTCTGGGTTGAGATTCAAAGTGCTGATTACTTTTTTAAATCGATAATTATATTTATCATAAGTAATCCGGCGTGTGGCGGTGTGCGTTTGCCCTTGATCGTTAAAAAGGTATTCGCTCCCAAGTTCGATCGCTTCGTCATAATTCTTTTTCACAAGCTCTTTTATTTTTGAGTGGATTGGAACGATTCGCTGCTTTCCAGCATCGGTTTTCATTCCGGCACAGGCATACCATTCGTCCAAATGAATTTCCGACAGCCGAATCGTAGCAAGTTCCTGCGGTCGCCATCCCATATACATTTGAATAAGCACCCAATCAACAAAGCGAACTTTTTCAACGTTCTCCCAAAGTAGGGCAATCTCTTCCTCAGTGAATATGATGTGACCTTTCGCGTTCTCTTCTTTCTCTTTTATCACATCGTTTGACACTTCGAACGTTCTCGCGTAATTCTTATCAACGAGCTCGTATTCAAGGGCATAATCAAACATTAGATTAAACAGCGATTTCATGCGGGATTTTGTTTCGGCAGACGGATATACTTTTTCTCCAGCTTTCTTTCCGCGCTTCTCAATCCTATACCCATCATTCATACAACCTTTTACGTGCCTCGCTCGGACGTCTTTTGCGCGCATGCTGTAAATAGACGAACAATAAGCCCACGCCGATGTTATCGTACGTTGCGACGCATCTCCAATCTTTGAAAAATATTCTTCAGTCCACTTTTCATACAATTCAGATACCGTGATGTCGTCGTCAAGATCGTAGGGGTTGCGGTTATACTCGACAAGAGCTTCGTATGCCTCGTTATAAGTAGCAAACATAGATTTAGGTTTCAGATTCTTTACTATAGGTTTTCCAAATGGATCTTTTCCAACAGTTACTCGCGCTCGAAATGGCTCTCTTAAGTATCGATCTGTGATTTTGGTGATACTTCCAAAGCCATTCGGTAGACGATGCCGACGTTTTGACGAATTACTTTGCCTTTTCTTTTTGGGGTTCTCTTTGCTCAGAGGAAACCCACAGTGTGGGCATATGGGGGCTTTATCACTCACTTGAAGATTACACTCCGGGCATTTCAGTAACATAAAAATTCCTCCTTTCGTTTGTTTCGTAATAATATACTTGCTTTCGATACATGTCAACTAAAATCAAAATGAATGCCGAAAATTTGTGCAAAATAACTACCAAAATTTACCGGTTGAACCTCGAAATTTGTTGAATATATCATGTTTGTATAAAACATACAAATTTGGAGGTAGATAAAATGGAAAAAACTGGTAAATACTGCCAGAAATGTAAAGTTGAGCTAAAACATTACGATGAAGTTGAGCGGATCATTCGAAAGAAAGGAAATAAGGTGGAGCACATTTATGTTGAACGTTACTATTGCCCTGTATGCAGGAGCGTACATAGATATTTGCCAGATACTTTATATCCGCATAAGCAATATGAAGCGGATATCATCGACGGGGTTCTGGAGGGACTGATCGATTCATCCACGCTTGGTTACGAGGATTACCCAAGTGAAATGACGATGAAACGCTGGCGAAAAGAAAACGAAAAAGACAATTAGACGTTTCCACTGAAGTTGTTTTTACAAAATGATATTTAACTCCTAGAATAGTGACAGAAAGGAGGAAAAAGCAGATGGACGCAGTTAATTTTGCGCAGGGGTCGGTCCCAATAGCAGTTGCGGCGGGAGTTTATGGAAAAGACGCAACTTGGGTTCGAGCAGGTTTGATTACCGGCTATCTTCCGATTGGAAGAGCGACGAGGAAAGGCAAAGTGGTGACATCTATTCAGGAGATGGATAGCCGCTACGGGCGAATCAATTATTATATTTCGCCGAAGAAACTCTATGAAGATACGGGCTATATTTGGAAAGGAGAGAAACATTATGGGGACAACGATACGAACTGAATTATCGCTGAGTAGTCCATATTGGCTGGAAAAGCATAGACGTTGCGAACTCAAACATTTCTGCTTACAGTATCCAATTTGGCGTCAGAGTTATATTTCTTTGGATGGTTTGTTGGCTCGACCGACTGATTTGGTGACATTCGGGAAAGAGAAACATGTTTCGAATCCGACAGAACGAATCGCTATTATGAAATCCTGGTATTCAGAACGGATGGAGATGATCGAGCACACTGCCCGACAGGCAGATCCAGAGTTGGCGGATTATATTTTGAAGGGTGTTACCGAGGGTTTGTCGTATGACATTATAAAAGCCAGAATGAACGTTCCGTGCTGCAAGGATGTCTACTATGATAAGTACAGGAAGTTCTTCTGGCTTTTAAATAAGGTGCGAAACTGAATCGCGAAAAACACAACGCCTATAATGGAAAGGAGGTGGCATTATGGATGTTAATGTAACGCATGAGGAGCTTATAGCAATGATTCGTAAGACGCCAAAGGCTCAATTGTATAATGTGCGCGCCTGGATTCATCTCGAAGACTTGACTAAAATTGTAGCCATGGATTTAAGTGAATAATCCAGAGCACAAATTATCGACATATTTATGAACCGAGGGCACCTCGATCGTTTGCTTGTTGAAGCTCTTGCGAAAGATTGATAATGCATAATCGTTTCAGGAGGAGGGCACTCGTTATTAACGAAAGCCCTCTTCATTTTTACTATTTGGTTAAATAAGATAATCTACAGCTATTTTTCTTTGAGCGATCGCTTCTTTTATGGGCATCTCGAAATATTCGCTGTCCCTTACTTCTTTAGGAGTCCAATGATCTCCCATATCTTCCATTGAATAGATTAATCGTCGAATCTTGAGCAGGCTGTTTTACACTCCGGATATGCCGGACATCCACACGCGAGGCATCCGCCTGGCTTATCCATTTCTGGATCATGGTAAGAGGGGATACATCCATCGACCAGATCAAAATAAGGACCATGATCAAAGTAATCGTCAGCAATCCACGTTTTTCCACATGCTGGACAGCGGAAAAGTTCGCCTACCTCATAGTCATAATCCATGAGTGCACCGCATTCGCAGACTGCCCAATTGTCGTCTACGATTAGTTTGATGATTTCATCAGTGCTTTTCGGATAATATACCATTTATCAGTTCCCTCCTTTATTTTAGGATGACTTCTTAATCTTCTATTTTTGCTGCTTTTTTTCGTGCCGCCATACCGATAAACAGTACAATCAAGTCATCTATCGGTCCCGGACAAGCATCTATCGGGGAGACAATGTACAAAATCATCAAAACCAGAATCATTCCCTTTGCCACATCGCCCATCGTATTACCTCCTTCCCGCATAACCTGCGTATCTGGATATAAAGATATTAGATTATATCTAGTATAGAAGAGAAACGAAAAGAAGTCAACAAGATTCGCGATTTATACATGCCCTTTAGTGGAAACTTACAAAAAACATAGAGTTGTGGAGGACGAAAAAATGGAAAAAGAGCTGAAATTTAACGTAATGATGAAGATGGCTGGAGGTAAGACAAATAAGCTCATTGACGATATTTATCGGATCAAGAGCGGCCAGGAGGTCGATTTAGACCAAATGATCAAGATGGTTCGAGGTATTTACATCGATGAGATGGAAATGATCTACCGGATCAGCCACTTAGAGGACAGCGGTACTAAAGAAATGACAGAGAAAGATATTCAGATTCCAAGATTTATGTTTGAAAAGAGAGGAGAGAAAAAGAAGCGAAAATAGCTTGTGACAGAATTGAGGTAGCCTTAATCGGTTGCCTCTTTCTTTTCTAGCTTAGCCAAAATGGAAATCTAGGTTGAAATCCGTACGCAGGTGACGAAAAAGAAAGTTATATTTGTAGTGTGAAAAATTCCCGGATGGGATTTTCAGAAAAACATTTCAATAAGGAGGAGTTTTATGTTATTCGTGATTATTGGAGTAAGTTTTATCGCTGGGGCTATTTTTAAATACGGAATAGACAAGCACCGATCTGGACTAAATGGGCAAGGATATTTTTGGATAGACCCGTTAAGCGATGAGGGCGATTACAAAATCGGCTTTAGAATCCCACCGAATCAGGATCTGCTGGAGGTCGATGAAATTATTCTAAAACGCGACGACTCGCGAAGAAATCAGATGCTGTAATGGAGACTATTAACATATTTTCAAAAGGAGGATTTATTAATGGACATCAAAGAATTGTTGGAGGAAGAAATCACAAGTGAACTCGATAACTTGAAACCGCTCATAGTCGGATCGGATGAGCACAAAAGTGCGGTGGAGACATTATCTAAGTTGCTTGATCGGGCAGTTGAGCTGGAAAAAATTGAGTCAGATCGTGAGTCTAAGACAGCTCAGCGAGAAGCTGATTTGGACGTCAAATACGGTCAGATGCATGAAGAGCGAAAAGGTCGACGCACCCGAACTGCGATTGATATTTTGGGAATTGTAGTTCCGACTGTAGTGACCATTTGGGGAACTATGGCTAGTTTCAAGTTTGAAAAAACCGATAATATCACAACAATTATGGGAAGAGGGTTTATTAACAATCTTCTTCCGAAAAAAAAATAAGTTTTAGTTCCGCGGGGCGTCAGGAAAACCTGGCGTCTTCGTTTTTATTATTGGAAGCATTATTTCTGAGATGCTATAATGAATCTATCTCATATTTTTCATGGAGGAACATAGATGATTAAAACGGAAGATATTTTGGAACTTGCGACCAGGCTGGAGAGAACTTTAGATGGTATTAATTATGACGATTTGCGCGAGGTGGACAAAATTGAATTATATTTAGCTCTATCTAAAGCGGCCGGAGTTGGTGAAGAAATAATTAAAAAGCAGGAATATTCACTTGCCTGAATTTCACTGTATACAATAACTAATTTGCATGGTATAATGTTTATAATTTATATTGGCGTGGGGGAAATTTTATGAAAAGAAGAACTATTATTTTAACCGTTGCTTTGGCTACAAACATGTTTTACTCATCAACGTATGCGGCAGACACTACGGGACTTAATTTAGATTCAATGAGCGTTGAAGATTTGGTAGCTCTTAGGGATACTATTAATGCGAAAATCGGGGAAAAAGGCGGGGATAATGTTTTACCTCAAGGGACATACGAAGTTGGAAAAGATATAAAAGCAGGAAGTTTTAAAGTTACATGTTGCGCTGGGTATGACATGTCTTGCTTCAATGTATATTCGTCAAAAGAAGATCATGATAATCAAGAGAATGCTGTGCAGGATTCGGTTAGCTACGACGAGGGAGATTCGGCTATGATTAATCTCGACGATGGAGAATACTTGGATGTAACATGGGGGTCTGCTGTTGTAGAAGAAATTTCTAATGCATCCTGGATGCCCGATAAAGAACAATGAATTTATATTTCGCAATTTTATCAAGATTGAGCCCATTCAGGGCTCTTTTCTTTTCGCGTATTTCACAGTGTCTATTATGGAAACATAATTTTAAAGGAGGTTTTTGTTATGAAGCAGGTTAAAATGGATTTGAACGACGAGCTTAGAAACTTTGAGCAGAAGGCGGAGAGTTGGAAAAAACGGCGAAAACTTAATGCAGTGTGCAAGGCGTTACTTATCGCGAGTGGGGGAATTGGATGTTTTATACTAGGCGGAAAGTATACCGAAGCGTGCATTGACAGAGGGTTACGCATAATTTATAGCAACTATCCGGATGTAGAAAAAGCCATGTTCGAATCGTTAGCAGATTACTGCAATAAAAATAATATTACATTAAAATAAATCGTTTCCAAATGAGAGAGTCCCAACAAGGACTCTTTCTTTTTTCGCGTGTTTTCCATTCTATGTTATGAGGAAAGGAGTCGATGATTATGAAAATAAAAGAAGCATCAAAATTAAAGAAAGGCGATTTAGTGATTATCAGCAGTAGCCGCACGAAAACTTATAACGGATTGATTTTTGAAATAGAAGAGATCCGTCCGAAAACAGATTGTTGGAGCTATAGGATAACGCTGAAGCAGCCCGGATTTGATGGAGGTTTTCGTTTAAAAGATTATGATTCGAGACTACTTAAAAGATATGAGTCCTAACAAGGACTCTTTCTTTTATTTTGCAGAGGTATTTATCGTGCGCTATCACACAGAGAAACCAGACGTATATTCTTCGATGTATGGAATCACATACAAGTGCAATCATCCAGTATACAATCAATGTACTTTATATTTAATCGGCGAAAAAGGTCTTGCCGTTATTCAGCAGCGATATAATTCAGAAACTAAGTCCACGTATTGGACTGAAATAGATCCGTGGCTTACAGATCAGTTATATTTGCATCCTGGGTTCAGGGATTTTTTTAATGAACGAGGCGGAGAGCCGGTTGACGGTTTATATTCGACCGCAACAATACGTCAAATTATGTGGGCTTTAAAGATGAAACCGCTCAAACGGGAGCGTTGGGAGACGTGTTTCGATCGAAGAAACATTTAGCGAAAATTACAGTCGCTATTATGACAAAATAAATAATTCTAAGGAGGAACTAACATGGAAAATTATTATTCTAAAATCAAGAAATTGGAAAATGAACTCGAAAAGAATCGAAGTGCATATAACGTATTATTGAGCAAACGCAGGGAGAAGATTAACGAGTTGGATCAATTGAGTATGTTAGGCGAACAGACATTACATACGGCCCAAGAATTATATATAATCGAAGGGGCTGTGAATACTGTGAGCATACATATTAACAACCTTGTGAATCAGTTGGAATATCTGCGAAAAGAGCATAAAGAATACAACGAAGCACATTCGATAGAATTTTATAAACCGATGGATGATATAGACATAATGATGACTATCCATAAAAATGGAAATATTAGCGGAATTATTTTGTGATGAGCTGAGAGCCTTGGAGAAATCTGAGGCTCTTTTCTTTTCGCTAAAATCCCAATTTCTATTATGAAAAAAATAAAGGAGGATTTATTTATGTGTAAATTTTGCAACTATAATAAGGACAAGATGGCGGACAAGGATATTATCGATAAACGGATTAGAATAGGAAATATTCCTGATGCGTTGAATATGGAAATCTGGATCAATGACAATGATGGAATTCCATGTTTAATAGGGGACATTTTTATACAACCCGGAGGAGCGAATATCTTGGAAACGTCAACGAAAATTAAATACTGTCCAATGTGCGGAAGAAAATTATAACTAATCAGTCGAAAATAGAGCTTTAGAGAAATCTGAGGCTCTTTTCTTTTCGCGTAAATTACAATGTCTATTACGGAAAGGAGGGATGTATATGACAAAAATTAGAATAGTCGCGGAAATTGACGAGGATGTATTTGACGAATTGTGTAGTTATCCACAAGACAGAGTGAATATATTAGTCGCAGAAGATGCGGTAATTCCTAAAGAAGAGTCACGCATTCGTTACGACGAAGAGGAGTCCTAACAAGGGCTCTTCTTTTTTCGCGTACTTTACAGTGTCTATTATGAAAAACTATTTTAAGGAGGAATTTGGAATGAATATGCTTACCAAAAAACTATTAATCGGCGGTGTTGTATACGCGGTGGCCGAGGTGTCATTTACGATGGGGAAAGGACACATGCTTGGCGTATTGCAAGCATACAATCGTGATGCGTTATCGACCACGGAATTACTAGCCGCAGATACTAGCTTGAGAAGTAGATTTATATCTAAGATTGCCAACTTAGAAGCAAAAGCGATAGAAAGAAGAGAGAATGAGTCCTGAAAGGGACTCTTCTTTTTTCGCGAAAAACGCACCCCCTTTAGAGGAAAGGAGGGATTAACATGATACTATTGACGATGTTATTAATAGTTCTCATAGGTATTATTCTGACCGTAACAATTGGCTTAGCCATTTTCGGGACGGCTAGTATTATCGTATTTGGAGATATCATAATATTTTTAATAGTCATGGGTTTATTAATCCGGCATTTTATCAGAAAGCGGAGGCCATAGCGGCTTCTGCTTTTTTATTTTCGCGAAAAACACACTCCCTTTAGAGGAAAGGAGGAGGAACAATGAAGGAATATTACAATTCGTGTATCAAGCCTCAGTTCGAGTGGATAAAACGTCATAAGAAAGGTTATGGGCTATTCTGCGGTGGACTGATACTTATTTACGGAGTAATTATCAAATTTGTAACTACTCACAAAAAGGAGGAGAATTAATGATTTTTGCAATCTCGATTACGACCGGATTACTGGTCTATCTTGTGTTAAAATTTATCACAAAGTAGATTGGTAATCTGGGTAGCGGAGAGGAGGATTAATTGGTTCTCCTCTTTTTCTCTCTTCGCGAAATTTTCATATCCCTTTATGAGAACAAAAAAAAAGATTTTCGTAATTGAAAGGAGAATTATTATGAAAGACGAAGTATTACGACTCGAGGGAGAAATCTACAGAATCAGGACAGCGATTGGAAAAAAGATTGGCGAATCAGGGTTCATTGAACACATGGATTCCGACGAGCTGGTTGTTTATCAATCAAGTCTTGCAACAGTAGATGCCATGATCGATGTGTTAAAAGCTGAGTCGGATAAACTCGACAGCATTGAGAAAACTTTGAATATCGTTCTCGCAGAACTGCGTAAGCGGTAGAAATAACAGAAAGCTCTGAGCCAGCAATGGCTCTTTGCTTTTCGCGAAAAATACAGAGGCTGTTATGGAAACAGATAGCTTAAGTGTTTGAAGCGCCGAAGCAACCTTCGGAGAAGCGGACCCGAACTCCGCTCTGTTTCCCCATAAGAAAAACAGGTGGTTCAGTGGTAGAACGACGGTATATTCGTAGGTCGCAGGTTCGAATCCTGCTCTGTTTTTTTTTTCAAAAAGAAAAATTGCAAAGGAGGCATAATATGGGGCACAAATCATTTATCAAAAGGAATTCTGCGCTTATTCTTTCGATTTTAGGCGCAACAGGGGTTATTGCTACTTCTATATTGGCCGCGCGAGCTGCCCCAAAGGCGGAAAAAAGACTTGCCGCAGCAAAAGAAGAGAAAGGAGAAGAACTAACAAAATACGAAACAGTAAAAGAAATATTCCCAGCTTATATTCCAGCAATCGGAACCGGTACGGCGACGATAATGTGTATTTTAGGAGCACAGATATTAAATAGTCGCCAGCAAGCTTCTTTAGTGAGTGCGTACGCATTGGTTGATCAAGCTCGTAAAGATTATAGGCGGAAAACTATAGAGCTTTATGGCGAAGAGGCTGATCGAAAAATTACTGAAGCAATAGCTGCTGAAAAAGCGGAAAAAATGGAAATCAGCAACTCGTATTTTGGAGAAATTTGTGATTTAAGCACAGACGAACATGCCAGTGCGCCAATACTTTGGTATGATCGGATATCTAATCGCTATTTCGAAGCCAATATAGAGCAGGTGTTGCAGGCCGAATACCACCTGAATCGTAATTATATTTTACGAGGGTACGCCTGTTTGAACGAATTATACGAATTCATTGGCGTATCAAAGATCGATGGCGGCGATTTACTTGAATGGCAGCCATGGGACGAAAGTATGTACTGGATCGAGTTTACTCATCGGAAATCTGTCATGAGCGACGGAACAGAATTTTATATTCTGGGCATGCCATGGGAGCCGAGCTTGGAGGAAGATTTATAATTCGCAAAAATTTCAGGTACTTTAATGGGAAGGAGGTATTTCAATGAAGAAAAATTTTGATACTACAGTTCTTATCAAAGCGGCGGGCTGGGCACTGGTAGCCATTGGTGGACTGATGTCCAGCTGGGCTGCGGATAAAGAACTGAAGAAAGAAACAAAAGAAAAACTGGAAGAAATGTGCAATACCAAAAATGACGAGGAGGACTGAAAAGTCCTCTTTGCTTTTCTTTGAAAGGAGATCTGTATGAAAAATACGAAAATATCCGCGTTATTTAACAAAGTGCGGCTGGGCGTCGGGCGGAAAAGCCCAGAAATCCTGATTGGTCTCGGTGTTGCCGGTATGGTAACCACCGTTGTTTTCGCGGTAAAAGCCACGTCAAAAGCATTGCCGGTTCTCGAAAAGGCAGAGCGGAAAAATATCGAGAAACAGACCAAAACCGGCGTAGACCCATCTGAGGTTAAAAATGGGGTTCCACCAAAAGAAGCGATCAAGTTGTGCTGGAAATTTTATATTCCCACGGCAATAACCGGAGTCGTGTCGATTGCTTGTATAGTCGGAGCAAATTCCGTCCATTCACGGCGCAATGCTGCGTTAGCTACCGCATATAAGTTGTCAGAAACGGCTCTTTCAGAGTATCGATCTGGAGTGATTGAGGAGCTTGGAGAAGAAAAAGAAAAGATCATACGCGATAAGGTTTCGCAGAAACATCTGGACGAGCATCCGGTCTCAAAATCAAATGTCGTTATTACTGGAACAGGAGAAGTCTTGTGTTTTGATACGATATCAGGTCGATATTTCATGTCGGATATTGAGACGGTTAGGGCAGCGATCAATAATTTAAACAGGTCGATGACGTATGACATGTATGTCTCTTTAAGCGAGTTCTATGATGAACTTAATTTGGAGCATACAGCCGTTAGTGACGAGCTCGGATGGAACCTGGATGACGGATTGATTCAGGTCGATTTTGATTCTCGGATTTCGGATGATGGGAGACCTTGTGTAACGTTGGAGTATCTGGTAGCACCACGTTACGACTTTTCTAAGCTGTATTAATTCGCGATTTTTCCAACGACTTTAATGGAAAGATAAAATATTTATTTTTGAAAGGAGATTTATCATGAACGAAGAAATGAATCAGAATGTAGAAGCTGAAGAGATCAAAGAGGCTGAAACGGTAGATGGAGAGGTATTCGAAGAGGATTTTGTCGAAGAAAACTTTCTTACCAAGAGTAAAAACTGGATCAAGCGCAATAAGAAAAAACTCGCGGTTGGCGGGATTGCAATTGTTGCCGGGATTGCAGGATATTTGCTCGGCGGTAAGACGAGCGATAGTGACAGTTCTCTCGACATCATTGATCTTCCGCCAGAGAATGTTTCTGAGGCAACTGAAGATTCAGGTTCAGATGAAGAATCTGATCCCGAGTAAAGTTTTATTTCCAGAGGGGAGCGTCTACAACAAGGCGTTCTCCTTTTTCTTTTCTTACGGAGGTGGTTTTATACCAAAGTATATTTACAACGGACCGGTAATGGAATTTGATAGGCTCCTCGCAACGAATTGGCGGGCGGAAACCTTTGCGGTCTCCGAGCGAAAAGCAAGGAGTAATTTGGCATATCAGTTTAAGAAAAATAATTCCAGAGCCGTTTATACAAAAATAAAATTTCCAGGAAAGCTGGAGGCGGTAAGCTGAAAGGAGAACGCGATGGAAGAATTCAAAGGAAACTCGCATAAGATGAAATCCGAAAAACGGGCAGTAAAACCGGTTGTTACGGATGCCAAAAGAAAGAAAAAAAGTAGTGGATCAAAATGGCGAGATGTTTTTATCGCTGAAGACGCGTCCAATGTTACGAATTATATTGCGATGGACGTGCTTGTTCCCGCGATAAAAAAAGCCGTTTTCGACATTGTCACAAACGGTGTTGACATGTTGCTCTACGGAGGATCGAAAGGCCACAGGAATACCTCCGATGTCCCTTATGTGTCTTACAGTAATGGCGGGCGCAGAGAACGTCGAGAAGACTCCGCCCGGAATCGGCGGCGTGGGTATGACCCGGATGTGATCGTATTTAAAACGCGCGGAGAAGCGGAAGAGATTGTTGATTCGATGAATGATATGCTTGATCGATATGGAATCGTAAGCGTAGCAGATTTTTATCAGCTCGCAAACGTAAGCAGCGAGTACACTGACAACGATTACGGCTGGACAAGCATTGGAAATCCGGAGATCGTTCGAGAAAGAGATGGCGGATATGTCATTAAATTACGTCGCCCAACACCAATTGATTGATATTTATAAGGAGAAGTTATGGTAAGAGACGAAATCTTAGACAAAGCAAAGGACATTATTAATGGAGAAAGAGAAGGAACATATGGACGTCCGGAAGACAGTTTCGGCGCCATTGCGACACTTTGGAGCGGATATTTGAAAATGAACATCAAACCGGAAGATGTGGCAAATATGATGATTCTTATGAAAGTTGCGCGTAATTCCAGCGGCGTATATAAGGAAGATAATTGGATCGATATTTGCGGATATGCCGCGTTGGGTGGAGAAATTCAGGCAAATCAGAAAATTGAGAAATAAAGAAAAGGAGTATTAAATAATGAAAAATTCGATTATGAAAACAATTACAGGAACTTTAAGCAGAGCAGGTTTAAAACTGAGAAAACACAGCCCAGAGATTTTGATTGTGGCTGGTGTAGCAGGGGTAGTCACAAGCGCCATCATGGCTTGCAAGGCAACGACAAAGCTTCAGGGGATCGTCGACGATTCGAAGGAAAAGATTGATGGCATTAAGGCAGATCATGCGGATGAAGAATCTGGCGAGATCGTCGCTGACGAGGGTAAAAAAGAACTTTCGTCCGTTTATATTCATACTGGGGCGGAACTGGTTAAACTTTATGCTCCGGCCATCCTTCTGGGGACGATGTCGATCACTGCAATCGTAAGCTCCAATACGATTCTGCGTAAGCGCAATATTGCACTTGCAGCAGCTTATACAGCTGTGGATAAGAGCTTCAAGGAATACCGCGGACGAGTGATCGAGCATTTCGGAGAGCAGCTGGACAAAGAGCTTCGATATGGTGTCAAAAGCAAAGAGGTTGAAAAAACAGTAGTGGATGCCGATGGAAATGAAAAAATAGAAAAAGCCGTGGTTGACGTCGTAGACGATCCCCTCGGAAGTCCATACGCGAAATTCTACGATAGTGGATGTCTCGGTTGGTGTAAAGATCCGGAGATGAATCTGATGTTTCTTCGAAGACAGCAGGATGCGGCGAATGAAATACTCCAGGCTCGGAAACATCTGTTTCTGAACGAAGTATACGATATGCTTGGAATTCCAAGAACTAAAGCGGGTCAGATCGTCGGATGGGTCTATAACGAAAAGAATCCGAACGGGGATAACTATGTAGATTTTGGCATCTACAATACCAACCGAGAGCCGAATCGGAATTTTGTTAACGGATACGAGCCGACGATCCTTCTCGACTTCAACGTAGACGGCCCAATTTATGATCTGATTTGAACAGCTGGACTCGATCAATTCGGGTCCGGGAGTTTTCGGGATATTTTCGATTACGGATTGCGATTTTGAAAGGAGAAACAATGACCGGAAGAGCATTGATTATGGCAATTTTGGAAAACCATCTGGAGGATTGTTCGTTTGATATTTGCGGCTTGCTCTCTATCGAGGAGGCCGCAGTCAGAATGAGCACGAGCCGTAGCGTAGTTGAAGCACTTTTTCGTTTGGGGAAAATCAAAGGATTCAAGATCGACGGCGCTATTTATATTCTCGAAAGCGAGGTTGAGTCTCAATGAAAAATACACTGATGAAGCTTTTCATTTTCGCAACGGGAGCCGTTATAGGCTCCTTAGCGACGATGAAGTACGCAGAGAAAAAATACTCAGCGATTGCGGAAGAAGAGATCGCTTCTGTCCGTGAAATCTACCGTAAAAAAAGTAAAGCCGAAAATGGTGAGAAAAACGACAGAGAACAGATGGAAAAAATTATTAACAATCAGAAGTACGCAGACTATTCAGAAAAAGAGGGGGAAAGTGAATCTGTGAAAAAACCATATGTGATCACGCCAGAGGAATTTGGCGAGGACTATGAGGCAGAAAGCCTTGTGTATTATGCAGATGGAGTCCTTGCAAACTATTATGACGAGCCGATCGACGACATTGACGAATACGTCGGCAAAGATTCGTTAAATCACTTTGGTGAGTATGAGGATGATTCCGTATACGTTCGAAATGACGAAAAGAAGATCGACTACGAGATTCTCCGAGACGATCGGAAATTCTCGGACGTCTATTCGGGGGAGGTAAAATGACCTCAAATAAAATTTCAGAAGATTATTTTGGGTGGCTATTAAAATCAGTAGCAATTCCAAATGCGGTCAGCTACCGAAAGCTCCTTCGATATCTTCATTCTGTGACGTTTGAGTATTCTAAGGCGTGTGACGCGAATCGAGCGTCGGATGGGTGCGATCTCAGATGGAGATATGCTTACGTCACTGATCAGGCCAATATTTTCGAAAGAATAATTAAAAAAGCGTTAGACGGACCATGCACGATGCTTGAAATGATGATAGCACTTGCTTTTCGTTGCGAGGAAACTATTATGGATGATCCGAGATATGGAAATCGTGCACCCCAGTGGTTTTGGGGAATGGTGAAAAGCATGGGATTTGCCGCAATGGATGACGCACGGTTTGACTCCGCAGCGGCTGACGAAATATTGAAACGATTCGAACGTGAAAAATATGCACCGGACGGAAGCGGCGGATTGTTTACGGTTCGCAATTTTCAGGGCGACTTAAAAACGTTAGATATATGGACGCAGATGTGTGCATATCTTGACAGCATTTCTTAAGAGAAAGGAGATCATACGATGTAATGATTGATTTCGTAAAAATTTCGACACGATCCAAAAAGCAGGGAGTTACTGAGATATTTCCAAAATTCGTGTTGAAAAAATCATCAGACCTGATGATACGAGGCGGCGATTTTTATGCGGTATGGGTCGAGGAGCGCGGGTTATGGTCTACTGACGAACAAGACGTTCTTGATATTGTGGATGATGCTCTTAGAAAGTTCACTGAGGAGTATCAAAAAACATCGAACGATTCTGTATATACAATGTATATGTGGGATTCGGATTCCGGCTCGATTGATTCGTGGCATAAATATTGCCAAAAGCAAATGAGAGACAATTTTCATCCCCTAGATGAGAAATTGATATTCTCAAATACAGAAACAACTAAAAAAGATTACGCCAGTAAAAAACTCCCTTATCCGTTAGAATCAGGTGCAACACCGTGTTACGAAAAGCTTATTTCAACTTTATATTCCCCAGAGGAAAGACATAAAATCGAATGGGCGATTGGAGCTATCATCACCGGAGATTCAAAAGAAATCCAAAAATTTATGGTTCTCTTCGGAAAGGCGGGAACTGGAAAATCAACAATTCTGAACATCATTCAGCAATTATTTGAGGGTTATTACTCGGTCTTTGACGCAAAAGCGTTGGGGTCGGCTAATAACTCTTTTGCTTTGGAAGCATTTAAAACAAATCCCCTTGTGGCAATTCAGCATGACGGGGACTTATCTAAGATTGAGGATAACACTCGATTAAACAGCCTTGTCTCGCATGAGTTGATGACCGTAAATGAAAAGTTCAAGTCAGCGTATTCAAATAAATTCAATGCTTTCTTATTCATGGGAACCAATAAGCCTGTAAAGATTACAGATGGAAAGTCTGGTCTGTTACGAAGGCTTATTGATGTGAGACCAACGGAGAAAAAGCTTGATGTAGAAGAGTATAACGCCTCGGTTGAAGGTGTAAAATTCGAACTCGGAGGAATTGCTTGCCATTGTAGAGACGTCTACATGGCAAATCCGAGAGCATATGATCGGTATACTCCGATGCTCATGTTGAGTGCAACAAACGATTTTTACAATTTTATTGTCGATTCCTATTCGGTATTCAAGAAGGAGGACGGGACGACCCTTAAAGCAGCGTGGGAAATGTATAAAACATATTGCGAAGATGCAAAGGTTCCCTATCCTTTGTCGAGAAGGCCGTTCCAAGAGGAATTGAAGAATTACTTCAAAACTTTTGAGGAACGGTTGGAGGGAGATTCCAGAATACAGAATCGCTATACGGGATTTAGAACTGATATTTTCGAGCCTGAAAAAAAAAACGAAGGAGAGAGAGATGGTAGAGAACAAATATCGCCGACAATTGAATTTAGAGAAGGGATTACATCCAACCTCGATGAATTCTGTGCTGGATGCCCAGCCCAATATGCAACAGAAGACGAGACACCGAGGAAAAAATGGGAAAACGTTGTCAAAAAGCTCTCCAACCTCGATACATCGAAACTTCATTATGTCAAGGTTCCAGAGAATCTCATAGTAATCGATTTCGATCTCAAAGATGAAAATGGTAATAAATCTTTCGAGAAAAATCTGATAGCGGCGAGTAAATGGCCGGCCACATATGCCGAAGTGAGTAAGAGTGGTGCTGGTATACATCTTCATTATTTATATTCTGGAGACGTATCTAAATTAAGTCGGATTTATTCTGACGGGATTGAAATTAAAGTATTTACGGGTGGAAGCTCGTTGAGACGTAAGCTTACATTATGCAACGATAAGGAAATTGCAACCATTAGCTCAGGATTACCAATGAAAGGAGATGGTAAAAAAGTGATTGACTTCCAGGGATTAAAAAATGAAAAAGCACTTCGCACCATCGTCAAAAGAAACCTCGAAAAAGAGATTCATCACGATACTCGCAGTAGCATCGATTATATTTACAAGAATTTAAACGATGCGTATGAAAGCGGTATGAAATACGACGTTAGTGACATGGCCAACGCTGTATTCGCGTTCGCAGCGCAGAGCACAAATCAGTCGGATTATTGTATCAAACTGGTTTCCAAGATGAAATTCAAATCTGAAGAGCCGGCGCCTGGCATTGATGGCGAAGATCAGCCATTGATATTTTTCGATTGTGAGGTGTTTCCTAATCTCTTCCTCGTTAACTGGAAAATCGAGGGGGACGGAAAACCGATGGTTCGAATGATCAATCCGAGACCATCAGACATCGAAGAATTAATAAGGTTCAGACTCGTCGGATTTAATTGTCGAAGATACGACAATCATATGTTGTACGCCTGCCTTATGGGCTACAACAATCAGCAGCTCTACGAGTTATCTCAGAAAATCATCAATTCGAGCAAGGGCGACAGTAGAAATATCTTATTCGGCGAGGCTTATAATATTTCTTACACTGACATTTATGACTTCGCATCTGCCGGAAACAAGAAATCTTTGAAAAAACTGGAGATCGAGATGGGCTTCCACCATCAAGAGCTTGGTTTACCGTGGGATCAACCAGTGCCAGAGTCAAGATGGCAGGAGGTTGCTGAATACTGCGACAACGATGTTTACGCTACAGAGGCAGCGTTTCATTATTTATCAGCAGATTGGACGGCAAGGCAGATTCTGGCGGATCTTGCCGGTATGTCCGTGAATGACACTACCAATTCTCTGACTACGAGAATTATATTTGGAACCAATCGTAACCCTCAGGATCAGTTCATGTACAGAAATCTGGCAGAGCCGGTTTTTGAAATGAATGAGGATGTGAGGGATTTCTTAACAGAGGCTTGCCCGATAATGATGGCTCAACGTCATGGTGACGCAGGGTCAATACTTCCATATTTTCCGGGATATAAGTATGAAAATGGAATTTCTACATATCGCGGAGAGGAAGTTGGGGAAGGCGGCTATGTATACGCCGAACCTGGGATGTATGGGAATGTTGCTTTGCTTGATATTGCTTCAATGCATCCGCATAGTACGATCGCTGAGTGCTTATTCGGCGTGAAATATACTAAAGCGTATCGCGATATCGTCGAAGGGCGTGTAAGCATAAAGCACGAGGCATGGGATATTGTCAATCATATGCTTGACGGTAAGCTGACTAAGCATATTCAGAGGGTGCTCGACGGAGAACTGACGTCCAAAGATCTTGCGAACGCGCTGAAAACGGCGATCAATTCCGTATACGGATTGACATCCGCGAACTTTGAGAATGCATTTCGTGATATTCGCAATAAAGACAATATTGTCGCAAAACGCGGTGCACTCTTCATGGTTGATCTGAAACATGAGGTACAGAAAAGAGGATTTACTGTAGCTCATATTAAGACGGATTCTATCAAGATTCCAGACGCCACGCCTGAGATTATCCAGTTCGTCATGGATTTTGGGCAGAAATATGGGTATACATTCGAGCATGAGGCTACGTATGATCGTATGTGCCTCGTAAACAATGCCGTATACATCGCTAAATACAAAAATCCGGATGAATGTATTGAGCTTTACGGCTATGCCCCAGGAGATAATAAAAAGCATAAGGCAGATCCATGGACCGCGACTGGAAAACAGTTTGCGGTTCCTTATGTTTTCAAGACATTATTCAGTAAAGAGCCGGTTGGAATAGATGATATGAGAGAAACATTCTCTGTCAAATCCGCTTTATATTTGGATATGAATGAGAAATTGCCAGATGTGAGCGAGTATGAGAAAAAGCTGGAAAAACTTGAAAAGACTTATCGGGAGGGTAAGATCTCGGATACCACATTTGAGCCAGAAGCGGGGCGCCTAGTAGACCTTATTGCCGATGGACACGATTACCGATTTATAGGAAAGGTTGGCGAGTTCTGTCCGGTTAAACCTGGTAAAGGAGGCGGAGTTCTGGTGAGAGATCAGAAAGGAAAATTCTATGCTGTAACTGGAACGAGCGGGTATCGGTGGCTGGAAGCAGAGGTTCTTCTTAAGAAATCAGCCGAGACGGTCGAAGTTGTTGATCCGGATACAGGAAAGAAAAAAGAAATTGCTGGAATGGAACTCATTATCGGAAATGAGGGCGTTATTGATCGGTCATATTATGATAATCTGGTAACGGATGCTGTGAAAGCAATATCTGAGTATGGAGATTTTGAATGGTTTGTTTCCGATGATCCATATATTCCAGTGAATAAATCACCAGATTTTATGAATATTCCGGAGGACGCGCCAGAAGAATTGCCGTTCGTTTGATATTCGCGGAGAAAACACTTTCTTTTATGAAAGGAGTGAATTCTATGAAAATTGTAAAAGGAATTTTATCAAGTCTGGTATTGTTTATATTCGGGCTAGAGGTCGGAGGATTTACTATGTGGTATTTAACCATGAAATCCATATCAGATCTCTATCCACGCTCAACATCCAGAGAGAAACCTTATACGTATCGCGGTAGAGATTACTCTGATGAGTAACTACAGGAGCCTTGGCTGAAAATAGCTGAGGCTCTTTGTTTTTATGCAAAAATTTATATTTAAAAAGGAGAAAAATCATGAAATTAACATTTGTTGGAAACGAATTACAGATCGACGAGGCGAAAATTATTCATAGAAACTTCGAAGGTAGATCTAGCAAGTACAACCGAGAGGGGGATCGAAATTTTTCTGTAATTATCCCGAATCGGGAATCGGCGGACGAGCTTATCGAACGAGGGTGGAATGTTAAGATCAGAGAGCCTAAAGAAGAAGGAGACGACCCTTTCTTTTATCTGCCAGTCAAAGTTAAATTTAACAACTGGGGACCAAGAGTATATCTCGTATCCGGAAATCACCATGTCCGCCTTGAAGAAGACGTGGTTAAAATGCTGGATAAAGACATTGTTATCCAGTCTGCTAGTATGGATCTTAGACCGTCGCATTGGGAGGTCAATGGTAAGACTGGAGTAACTGCATATCTGAAATCGATCGAAATTATTCAGGAGATTGACCGATTCGCAGCGAGATATGCCGAAGAAGAAAGCCCGGAGGAGTAATTCGCGTGAAAAACTACTCCTTTAATGAAATGGAAACTTTTACGTTTAAGGAGGATTTTGGCATGAATGATAGCGGATTGGTGAAAACATTTTTTAAGATGGCTTTGGGGTTAAAACTCGGAATTGAAGTCGGAGGTTTTATTAGCATCGCAGTAACAAGACTACTTAATGCGGCGCTCGATAACATCCCGGGAGAATACTTAGAAAAAGCTAAGAAAAGTTCTGTATATTCCAACCTGAATGATCAAAGTAAAAAGTCAAAAACAAAAATCGGTTTTCATTGCGAATAACGGGAGAAGGGCTCTAAGAAAATTTAGGGCTCTTCTTTTTTATGTTTTCTGAACTGGGTTTAACAGAAAGGAGATGGATGATTTGACAGGAATTAAAGATTTTAAAATGCCAGAATCATGTCGCGATTGTCTGTTAGTATACGAGAAATATGAGGGAGGACCATTATGCTGTGCAATAACTGATGAATGTGTCGATGACTACTGGAATAACAAAACAAAGCATGAGGCGTGTCCACTTGTAGAAGTTGAAGTAAAGGAGTGATTAAGTATGCCTGAAAGAAAAATAATTTTGACTAAAGAGGACTGTACCTGCTATTTGGAGGATTTCTATGAAAATGTTGCAATAAAAGCTGGATTTTCGCCGAGTCAGGAATCTTCGAGATATGACTGTAGAAAAATAAGCGTGCCGGCAGAAGTGTTTAGCTCGATAAAAGCATACTATATGCATCATGGAGATACTTGCATGGAGGCCGTAGCGATATGGACAATGTGTGGACCAAAGACAGCCTGTGGCAGCGATTCTGATCATCCATATTATGTTGTTATACAGGATGGATTTTATACAGAGGAAGGAGAAAACTAAAATGACAGATACATTACTTGTTAGTATCAGTTATGGCAAAAACGGAGACAACCCAATACTAATCGTAGGTCGGAAAGAACCAAACGAGGCGCTGAAGATCGTAAATGCGTTTTGCGGAAATGAAGCGGTTGATATTTACAAACAGCTCACTACGGTTAAGAAAAATGAATAACGGCGATTTTCTTCGAGCCAGTCAGTTGAAGGCCGTTCAGAATATGAGAAACGGTTGTATATTGAATGGCGGGGTCGGCTCGGGTAAATCCAGGACCGGCCTTTATTATTATTTTAAAGAAAATGGCGGAAGCTTTCTCCATCAGGAGTTTATTCCCATGAAAAATCCGCAGGATCTTTATATTATCACGACAGCCATGAAAAGGGATAGCCACGAATGGGATAGCGAACTTGCAAACTACAGAATGAGCTCCGATCCTAAGAAAAACGAGCTCTATTCCAACAGAATCGTTATTGATTCATGGAATAATATTAAGAAATATTCCGAAATAAGCGGAGCTTTCTTTATATTTGACGAGGATCGCGTCACAGGATCGGGGGCTTGGGTTAAAGCTTTCCTAAGAATAACGAAATCGAACAACTGGATTATATTGTCAGCGACTCCGGGGGATTGCTGGGCGGATTATATTCCAGTATTTATTGCGAACGGTTTCTATAAAAATAAAACAGAGTTCGCGAGAGAGCACGTTATTTATTCGCGATTTACGAAATACCCGCAGATCGATCGTTACATAAATACTAAGCGGTTAATTCGTTTACGTGATAGGATTCTTGTGGATATGGAGATGGAACGGCATACTATCCCCCATCACATTGACGTCTCAGTCCAGTATGATATTTTTACCTACAAAGAAGTAATGCGAAATCGCTGGGACCCGTTCAAAAACGAGCCAATTCAGCAGGCAGGAGGGTTGTGTTATGTGCTCCGCAGAGTCGTGAACGAAGACGAGTCAAGAATTGTAGCATTGATGGAGATTTTGGAAAGAATTCCGAGAGCTATCATATTTTACAATTTTGATTATGAGCGTGACATGCTCCTCAATCTATTTGCGGATGATAACTCAATTGGGGTTAATGAATTAATGAGCTATGAGATTGCGGAATGGAGCGGACATGCCCATCAGCCGGTTCCAAATTCCAAACGGTGGTTATATTTGGTTCAGTATACAGCCGGCTGTGAGGGGTGGAATTGTATTACAACAGATACAATTATATTCTTCTCGCAAAATTACAGCTACAAAGTTATGGAGCAAGCTTGCGGACGGATCAATAGGTTGAATACCCCATTCACTGATTTATATTATTATCATCTGAAGAGCCGGGCGCCGATTGATTTAGCGATAGGTCGAGCTCTCGATAAGAAGAAAAAATTCAATGAAAGGAAGTTTACGAGATGGGAGTAACCGATAGGGATTATTTCGAGAAAATCGTGCGGGAAATAACCAAAGAGAAGTGCTTGCCATTGACTGATGACATTTATATCGCTATCTTGGCAGGATATACTCGCGGTTTTTCGGACGCTGCGAACAAGACGATTATTAGGCTTAATAAAGTATTAGGGAAGGAGTAGAGATGCTTGATGATTTAAAAGATACTCATTTCGGCATACTTAAAATAAAAAACGGATCAAAAATTCGAATTGGTAATAGCATCAGTGGTGTAGAAATAATCGTAGATCACCATTTTAACTGGTTTCAGAAAAGGATGATCAAATTCACGTTTGGGTTTGTAGTCGAAGATTATAGCGAAGGGAGACGCAGAAATGAAAAAATTTGAGCTGACAAACGAATATATCGTCAAGAATGGAAAGAAACTATTCCGAATCCGAGCTCTTATTGATATTTCAGATAGAGTGAAAGCGAGTACATTAGGCGGATATGTCGAGAAAGAAGAGAATCTCGACCAGTACGACAACGCATGGGTATACGGCAACGCGCAGGTATACGATGATGCACGGGTATACGATGATGCACGGGTATACGGCAACGCGCAGGTATACGATGATGCACGGGTATACGGTGATGCGCAGGTATACGGTGATGCGCAGGTATACGGTGATGCGCAGGTATGCGGCAACGCGCTGGTGTCTGGTGGCACAGATATTCTACAAATTAAGGGGCTAGGAACCGTACGCCGTACAACTACCGCGTATAAAACCAAAAACGGAATTGAGATCGTTTGCGGCTGCTTCCGTGGCGGAGTCGAGGCATTCAAGGCGCAGGTTGCCAATACGCGGGACGGAAAGGTAGGCGATGAGTACCTGAAATTTGCGGAACTGATCGAAATATATTTCGGGGATAAAGCATTGGAAAAAAAAAGACAGATTATGACGAGCAAAGAAGCTGCTAATATTTTGAAATTAATGTTAATTATCATGCCGGCGGAGCCTAGAGGCAACGGTAAGAGTATGGAACCATTATCGTATAGCGATAAATAAAGCCATCGAAGTTTTGGAGAAAGGGGAATGAAAATGGATATTGTTGATCATGTTGAAAAAGTTTTGGGCAGTCCATTGTTGGAATGGCAGAAAGACTTTGTTCGTAAAGTATATGATGTCAGGAAAAACGGCAAACGCTTCTGTTATATTCCACCGCGCGGCACGCCCCATTTTCACCTTGAGTTATTACAGGCGATAGTGCTTATTACAATTGGAAAAGAAGAAGGATTAGTGAAAGGAGAATGGAATGATAAATGAATTAAAAAACGTATTGGCTCTGATCGGCGGATTTACATTAATTGCGGTTGGCCTGGCGCTGATCTGGTTTGTAGTGCTATGGATATATGATTCAATAGTGGCTTACCGAGATAATAAAAGATATGAATACATATTAGCTCACCGATTCGATGCTCCTCCATTAGCTAAATGTTACTGCATTGATTGCAGATATTGCTATGGAGAACCAACGCAATCGGGGACTGGCGTATACTGCGGTCTATTTAGAGGCGGAATAGTTATTCAAGATAATAGCTTTTGCTACAGAGCTCAACCAAAACGGAAGGAGGATATTGTGAATGATAGCGAAACGATATGAGACCAGAATTGATTCAGATGGCTTGGTTGCTATTGAAAAAGTATGGAGTAAATGGATTTCCGATCTCCCAGCAGTTACGCAATTCAGAGATCCGACTGTTGTATGTCGCTTATGTAAAATCCTTCGGTTGCATGATTATTCAGAAGAACATGTCTTTTTGCTGATATTTGATGTGAAGATGCGTTTCAAATCATTTATCGAAATCGGAATTGGGACTAACACAGGGAGCATTATGGACAGAAGAGGAGTGGCGCAGAAACTTCTACTGTTAAATGCAGGAGCATTCATCGTGATTCACAATCATACATCTGGAGACCCAACTCCGAGCAAGGAGGACGTAAAAGCTTTCGAAACTATTTCGAAAGTTGGAGAGCTGATTGATATTCTCTTGAAAGATTTTATCATTCTTGGCGGCGATCACAGTTATTGGAGTTTTAAAGAACACGAATAAACGATGTGCTACATCGCGAAAATAACACCTCCCTTTATGAGAATAAAATCAAAGGAGGGTATTTTATTATGGAGGAATACGAAATGCTGGAAATTGTATTTTCAAAGAATGTTCAGGCGTTACTGTCCGCGGAGGTCAAGGGTAAAGTTAATGCAAACGTGAAAGACGATGAATTGTTAATTCGGATCGAGTTCGATGGAACTTGGTTTGAGTATAAGATCAAAGATTTCACGAAGCGGGCTATCTACGGAATGACCGCACAGGCAGTGACATACGAGGTTGTTGGAAAATACCGGAAATTTTTAATCAATCGTATGGGTAAGAAATATTTCAAGAATTGATTTTTCAAGAGGGAGAAGAGCCTTGCGGGTTCTTTTCTCTCTTATTTTTATATTACAAAGAAAGGTGGTATTTGATGGAATACGAATACAAAGAAGTGGATTTTGCGACTTACTGTCCAACCTGTGAGCACGAAGACTTAGAAGACTTAGAAGAGCCCTGCAACGAATGTTTATCAAATCCGGCAAACCTTCATTCGAATAAGCCGGTTTATTGGAAAGAGGTGAAGAAATGACGAATGTATTATTTGGCGTTCTGGTAATGGGGGTAGTCGTTGGCGTGTTATTGTTTCTCGTAATCACGTCTATAGGCTTGTGGGTCATAACGCTTATGATGAGCAAATGGCTTGATTCTTATACGGGGTATTATGAGAAAAATCAGAGAGGGAACTGTCATGACAAAGAATGAGCCTTAAAGAAAGGAAAAGGAGAAAAGAATGAAAGTAAAAATATTTGTTGGCTCCAACATCAAAAGCCTGGAGGGCGAAATCAACGAGTTTATCAAAGATAAGCCTGTCATTGACATTAAATATCAATCAATGGGCCTGGCCACCAGATATAATGCGACCGGCATTCCGAGTAATGTAGTGATTTATGATAGAGCATTAGTTATGTATGCGGATGAGGAGTGATTAGAGATATGGATATAGTTATATATAGACATAGCGCGGAAGAACTAGACAGGATTTTTAAAGAATTATGTTGGCGATTAAATGTTAAACATGAGTATGATAAAAGCATACACTTGATATCTATTAAAAAAGAATTACTTCACCCTGTTTATATCAAAGGTCGATGCGGATCATATGAAAAATTAGCCGGGTTACGTCCAGATTTTTATAATGTCGAAGACGGAAGAATTGAATGGCTCTTAGAACAAGGCGCTTCTAAGGCGAATGGTATAAAACTGTGTAACGTATGTGACGTATTGAAAATCATTGATATTTTGAAAATATCAGAGACGATTACGTTGGACGTAACAGATGTATCAGCGATAATTAAAATCGCTATGGCTAACAATGAACAATGTAATACTTGCATATTTAGAGGAAAGTGTTTTTTCGCTTATTCGTGTCTTAGCAGTGATTATTCATATTATAT
>ERZ1026898.331-NODE-331-length-30739-cov-14.913864_pt1 | contig 30739 bp, 43 predicted proteins | sample MGYA00380178_ERZ1026898 | MGnify/ENA primary metagenome ERZ1026898 (study PRJEB33269, sample SAMEA4719814) | human gut metagenome | biome: human-associated habitat; feature: organic feature; material: feces | place: Cameroon | collected 2013-10 ...
ATATAAAACACTTGAAACAATACTCAAATACGTGTATAATTGGCTTATAGACAAACGGGAGGAATTATACATGAAAATAGGTTATGTGAGGGTATCAACAATAGAACAGAACGAAGCAAGACAGATTGAAGCAATGAAAACAGATGGTGTTGAAAAAATTTATATGGATAAAAAATCTGGGAAAGACTTCAATCGTCCAGAGTATCAGAAAATGATTGCTTCTCTTCAAAAAGGTGACATTCTGATAATCCATTCGATTGACAGGCTTGGAAGAAACTACGAAGAGATTATTGCTGAATGGAGAAAAATTACAAAAGAGATTGAAGCAGATATCATTGTACAGGATATGCCGTTGCTTAATACTACGCAAAACAAAGATTTGACAGGAACACTGATCGCAGACATAGTTTTGCAGCTACTCTCATATGTAGCACAAAGAGAAAGAGAAAATATTCGGCAGCGTCAAAAAGAAGGTATTGCAATTGCAAAAGCCCAGGGCAAATATAAAGGTCGTTCCAAAAAAGAGATAAACAAAGACCTTTTTGAAGAAACCAAGCGAAGTTGGCAAATGGGAGAAATAACAAAAGCACAATTTGCTGAGACTATAGGAGTTTCAAGAAGCACTCTATATAAACTCTTGGAGGGGGATAAAGATGATTGATTTTACGAATAAATGCATCGTTACAGACAATAATGTTGAATCAGAACAGTTGCTTAAAAAAGCAATAGCTCAAGGATTTAACTTGCCAAAAGGTGAAAAAGCAATGGAATCACATAGATACTTTCGTTTTATCGGGAGTCCGTATAAACATGTTGTGGCTCTTGTCCCTGTATGTACGAGTGATCTAAACAATGCTATCAGATACTCAGAGATATTCGGTAATGAACTGGAAGAACTTAAAAAAATTACTGATTCAGCTGCAAGATGGTGCCGGGCATATGGATATGAACATTTGAATGTATATGCAAACGAAGAGGTTGAAAGTTATACTGGAAAGGCAATCGCAAAGACAACAGACAATATCATACAGCGTGTTGATGTTGAAATAAAGAAACCACGCAAACTGACTGTTTCAGAGTTGGAAGCTTACTTAGGATATCCAATTGAAATTGTAAGCTGAGGTAAATGCTCATGAAAACAAACCCACAATCCGAATCCATCCGTATCCGATTTTCCGAAAAACAGAAAAAAAGGCTCCTGGAAGAGAAGAACCGATCAGACAGGAGCGTATCGGATATCGTAAGACAGGCAGTTGATGAATATTTTGGGAGGAAAAGACGTGCTTAAATTTTTCTCAAAAAATAAAAAAGGTGTTTCTGAATCCCAAGGCTTTAGTTCAGAAGAAATAGCGCATGGCGTTTTCAGAGTTGAAAAGAAAACAAATTATTTTCATAAAAAAGCAATTTGTAAAGACGGAAAGTTATACAACACCGAAACAGCAATAAAAGTTATCGAACTTGATAAAGAAAAAGTGAATTGGTTTGGTTCATACCGGATGAGAACGTATTTTATAACGGATAAAGGAAACTGGTTTTCTTGCTACACGCTTGTTGAAGCCGGAATACGTGAGCATATGAAACAAGTAGGCGACATTGGTGTAAAAGTCGAGGAAACAGATGTTTCCTATTTAGATTTGAAATTGGAAAGCATTCAAGAAGTTAAGGAAAAATTAGGTTTTGCCGATATCGACCTTTACAAGAAATATTTCGGGGAGGTGGAAGAAGGATGAGTGTCGTAAAAATCACAAACCCCAACCCCTATGATTGGCGTGGAACAAAATGTTTTATTGATGGGAATAAAGTTCCGAGAGTGAAATCAATAGATTTTCATGTAGCCGTAGACGAAATTCCGGTATTTGAATTTGAAATGGCGGCTGTTCCAGACATTGAAATGAAGTGCTTGGCACAAATTAGTGTTACTTCTCAATCAATTACTGATGCAATTTTGGTTTTAAGGCACGAATTACTACAGCATGGAGAAATTTACAATGGTTTCAAATCAAGCCTAAAATCGGCTTTAGAATCCTATAATTACTGTGGAATGCCATTTGAGCCAGAGGAAGAGATTGCAGAAAAAATTCTGAACTTCTTAATTGGGGAGGAAAAAGAAAATGAATGCACTTAATGTAATCGGAGTCGCATCAAATCTTTCGTTCTTCGTAATTGTTATTGCTGGAATTTTGGCAACGCTCGAAGATACGAAAATTAATTCACTACAAATGCTTTTCTACATACTGTTAGAAATGGTGTTTGGACTGAACATATTCTTAATTTGCACGAGGTGACAAATGTATTTACCGATTCCAATTGGAATTATCCCGATTGAGTTAATCGAAAGGGTTAAATTCATAAAAGCGCCGCTTCGACTTAATCCATGTAGGCTCGGGAAAGCCTATGAAAGCGATAAGTCGAGGCATCCAGAGTAGCGAAAGCTCTTATTTTATATACTTGTTTAGCTTAATATCACGACTTCCCCGGTTTTAATGGTGCGCCGGGGTTGATGGGCTATCGCCAAGTGGTAAGGCTGTGGAATTTGACTCCACAATTCGTTGGTTCGAATCCAACTAGCCCAGTTTGCAATATGATAAATATTGCGATATTTTCTTTTTCATACAACTTTTACTCCGGTCTTCTAGCCCAACGGGGCTGACTAAAGGGGCTTCAAATGTCCCGGAAGACCTTCTGAAATCGAAAAGCGTTTCAGAAAACCTTTGTTGTGGTTGGTGGTTAAGAACTGCAACAGTGCCAGAAATAAATCTATGGCGGGCTTATTTCTGGTATCTCAGGAAGCTTAGTTCAGCGGTAAGAGCAACGGACTCATAAGCCGTAAGTCCTGGGTTCAAATCCCAGAGCTTCCATTTCTTCTAAATGCCATTCATCCGTAATATGGGTGGAAAAAACTTCCAGTTGAGCGTGTGGATTAGGTAAATTATAGGTGCGATACGGCGCAGCCTAAATGGATCTGGTTTCCCAGCTGGTATATCTCTGAGTTAAAAATATTAACGCAGCGCACGTTAATAAAAGGAGTTTTCAAGAGATACCGTCCAAAGACGCATAAAAATATCTAGTGAATCTATAGCACTAAAACTTGTAGATAGTGGAAAGCATAACACGATAAACCTATTGCTAACCCGGTTTTTCCGGGTTATTCGGAAAGTGCAAGTAACTGGGAACGGCCTGGTCGTAGACTAGGTCTTAATGGTTCGAATCCATTCTTTCCGTTCCGTATAGTGGCGGAATACGTAGACGCTATTGTGGTAGCATAGGTTTGAGCCCACAACTTAGGTGACCTTAGCCGGCAGCATGAGAGCAAAAGGGTGGAAATCCCCTCCTATACGGACGTTTGGCGTTTTGAGTGATAACATACCTGATTGAAAAGTGGCGGAACTATTGACGGTGATGAATCTGATACAATAGAAAGGTAGACGCAGAGGATAGTACATCGTAATGGGTGAGTATGTGTCTTTGGACATGGGATGTACGTAGAAGTTCAAATCTTCTCTTTTCAATTCCATCTACCAGGTGTAGATAGGACATCTAACTTTAGCGTTTTATGATGAAAAAAGAAACATAGCTCAGTGGTAGAGCAATGATATTGAATATCATGTGGCACAGGTTCGATTCCTGTTGTTTCTATCTGGCAAATTGCCATTGCCAGAAGTTGCATTTTTCCCCTAAAGTTCCAGTGTTTCTCGTTGGGAGATTTATGCCGTTCAAGTCGGCACACTGGATTTTTTTAACAAGAGGTGTTTATGGAAGAAAAATGTTGCAAGAATTGTAGAAAACATGATGACTTCACATGGGTTTGTTTTAATGGTGATAGCGAATATTGTGCAGACTTTACGGAACCAGAATGCTGTTGTGAGTTTTGGAAGGAAAAGAAGATGGAAAACAAGATGGAAAACAAGGAGGCATAGTACCGATGAGTGAACTTTTTGAACTTATAAATAGAGGTGGTTTAATCGATGATTTTAAGATAGAAAAATCCAAAGATGAACCACCTACACAACCAATAAAGTTAGCTGATTGGCTGATTGACAGAGAATTGAAAGATGGAATTCGTCTGTATGGGAAAAATGATCTTAGAAAAATTGCAAATTATTTATTAAATTACTGTGGTGATGAAAATGATTGAAGTATGTGGTAAAGAAATAAAAGATGAATGCTCACATTGTGGAAATATCCTCGAGTGTGAGCTGTTCCGACAAGGACATGGAATAAAACAGGAACGTGAAAACATAGCTAAAATGATTGCCTGTCAGATGAAACATAGGCAGAAGAGGGAGGAAAAACATGATTAAAATATTAAAACCAGGAACAAAAAAAGAAATAACTTGTGATAAGTGCGGTGCGCTATTAAGTTATGATGAAAACGAAGATGTGAAAGAGGAGTGCATAGAAAAAGCGTTCGTCACAAATATGCCATCTGGATATGGGCGTAAGCAGAAATACATCATATGTCCACAGTGTGGGAATAAAATAGTTACTTGGGCTACAAGATAAAGGGAGAATGCCATGAGAATTGAAGATTTAAAGGACTGGACTGTAGATCAGCTGAAAGAAGAAGTTGTTCGGTTGTCTGAAGAATGTGAGAAGAAACAGCATATAATCCTGGACTATAAACAGTTATCAGAAAAAATTAACCAAAAGCTTCTTGAAAATGATAACTGGAAGATTCCAACTGATGAAGTTGAAAATGTAAATACTGGTCATCCATCTGTTGAATGGTATGAACAACGCCACCAGGATGACTGCATTACAATCAATCAGCTTCAGACCGCATTGGATGTCATTGTTGACCGATACGCTAATTTAAGGAAAAACAAAGGAATGTGCTGATATGGGTGAAAAGGACGAATTAAAGCATTTCTTTACAAGCAATGGTGAAGCGATTGAAGAAATACCAGAGATTTCAATTTCGGATGGTGCTGTTATCGAATGTGGCATTCTTCACAGAAATGAGGATGGCACACTTTGTAGCGTAGGAAAGCCCTTAAGTATTGAATTTAAATGTAAATTAAGTGATGAACTGTTTTGGACATTAGTTGCCCCAAACCGAATAAAGCAAAATAATTTCCGTAAAATGCACGGTATTCCGAAACGGAGGAAAATTAATGGTACCAGGAAACGCAGATTATGACCTTGACGGAGCTTTATTGCGTGATGAAGCCGTATATCTAAAGAAAATACATTCAGAGTATCTAGTATGCGATGATTTAAAGATTGGAAATATTGAACCAATATCAAAAGAAGTGTTGAACAATATAGAAATCACACAAAACAAAAAGATTGTTTACGGAACTTTTGGAACATTTTCCATTAATGATTTGCCAAAGCAATTGAGGGAGAAAATTAATGAGCATTAAGTCAGCATTAGAATCCGAAGGGATAGATTTTTCTGAATACATGAATCCACCCGAACCGTGGAACGGAAAGGCATTGATACGGAATATCAATGGAACGAAATACGCCTGTTGCCCTTTTTGCCAGAAGAAAGCGCTTCTGATTAGTCCAGATACAAAAATTCAGCACTTGAAGCTGAAATGTAAGGGTAGTAATTGCAAGAAAGAGTTTGAGGTGAATGTATGAATGAATTTAATCACGTTCCCATCAAAATAATGGAATTAGACAGAGAATGCTATGCAAATATTGAAATAAATGAAGACATGTTTGTTCCATATCCACCGCAGCATAATACCATTGTCATTATAGAACTGGATTTTATCTTATTGCGTAAAAAGTTTTATACCGTTCAGATTAAAAATGATATTCCTAAAAAGTATTATGTTGGGAAAAAGCCAAACATGTTGATTATGTGTGAGACAGCCAACAGAACTCTTTCTGAATGGGGAAAAGCCATTATTAATTCAGAAAAGCATGACAGAGAAAACCCATATGATATGCGTGTTTTTCCAAAGACAAAATCAGAAGAAATGATTGAAAATCTTGACAATGCGCAAGAGAATCTAATAAAAAATCAATTTGATATTGACGAGTTTATCAGACAGTACGATAGGTATGAGTTAGCTTGTATTGCACATAAAATCATTAATTTTTTGTATGAGGGTGAAGCTGATGAACATAAAAAGAATTAAGTGTTTTCTCACTGGCGGTCATATGTTCAAAAGCTCGGATACAGAATCAAAATGTAACGATAAAGAAAAGACCTGTACTATTACAGAAACTTGTTACAAATGCGGAAAGAAATATACAGCCGTGTTTACTTACAAACAGTTAGGGATTCCAGATTGAGGTGAATGTATGAAAAAATATGGTGTAGTGAACTATCCAATTAAGATTATTGATGAAAAAATCATTAATGTGCTAGCTGATATTGAAGTACATCAAGAAGAAGATAGACGAATTATTTTTGTACAATGTGTCACGAAGTACATTGAGATTCCAGAAGAATGCATTCTTGAAATTGGATGCCTTAAGAGGAAATTTAAAATTATGCATATTGATTCGGCTACATCAGAGTTTGGAATCTACAAACTAAAATTCTTTTTTGAACGAGTAGAAGATATAAACAAAAAAGACGAGTGGTGTGATTCACTTAAAAAGTATTGCGAGGTGACTGTATGAATTGGTTTAAAGAAAAGTGTTCCCACCTATATGAGGAAATTGGGAAATACTATGACAGAATAGATTACGGAAATGGTACTCATATAAATGCCTATATTGTAAAAAAATGCAAAATATGCGGAAATATTACAGCCAAGACTGTATATTCAAATGAATTTACAGCGTATACATCTTCTATAAGAGTTGATGATTGTATAAAAAAACTGATAGCTAAAGGATATGTTGACAAGGTTGATTTCTTTTTGGAACACGAAAATGATAATATACCGTGGAAATAAATGGAGGTCTACTGAATGAAGAAAGCAAGAAAAATATGTTGGATAATTGCGAATTTCATAATATTCAAATGGGTGGCTGATTATTTGATAGCCACAATACAAATGATGATTGAAAATAATTGGGGATTTTCAGCAGTGCCATTACTGTTTATGGCAGTATTCGCAGAGTGGAAAGTAATTGAAAATATTTTTTCAGAAGTAAGAAGATGATTTTATCAAGTGAGGATATGTATGACAAAACAAGAAGCGGTAGTAATTGAAACCTACACAGGAATTTGTATGCTTACAGGGGATGACCGAAGACTTGCATACGAATACGCAGAAAAACTTTTAGGTCATCCGATATATACACATGAATTTCCAAAATATGCTGACAAACTTAAAGAACTTAGTAAGCCAGATTTTATTGAAATTTGTAGAAAGTTAGGTGATTAAATGAATCCAGTATTTATATTTCTAGTGATATGTGGAGCAGCAGCAGTATGGTTCCTGCTTTACAAATTATTTCAGCCACTAGGTAAATTGTTGAACCACATTGGCAGAAATGCTATTGATGAGTTAAATAAAGACGAAAGTCAAAAAAAGGAGGATAATAAATGAAGAAAGGACTTTTAGGTGGAATCGGATTAGCTGTTGCAATCATTGCAGGGCTTATATGTGTTGCAAAGTGCAGCGTGAGAGTTCCGGCCGGCTACATTGCGGTAGAGTACAAAATGAACGGAGGAATCTCTAAGAATGTACTTACACAGGGATGGCATTTAATTTCACCAACAGTAAAAACTTCACTGTATTCCGTTGGAATCGAGCAGTCTTATCTTACATCTGAGGATAAGGGTGATTCTCCAAAAGATGAAAGTTTCAAGACCCCAACGGCAGATGGAAAATCACTTCAAGTTGACCTTGAATTTTCTTATAAATTCGATCAGAGCAGAGTAACTGATGTATTTACTCAGTTCAAAGGTCAATCCGGGGAATCTGTGAAAAATACTTTTATTAAGCCTAAGATGAAAGCATGGACGCAGGAAGTAACTGCGAAGTATCCAGTAACAGATGTTTTCGGTGATAAACGCCAGGAACTGAATGAAGCACTTGACGAATATCTTAAACAGAAGTTTGAGCCATACGGAATTATTATTGATACAGTAAACTTTACTTCTATTTCCACCGATGATGAAACACAGGCTGCAATTCAGAAGAAAGTGAACGCTCAACAGGAGCTTGAACTTGCTAACATTGAAGCTAAAACAGCAAAAGTACAAGCTGATAAAGATAAAGAAGTTGCACTGATTGCTGCCGAACAGGAAAAGGAGAAAGCATCTATCCAAGCGGAACAGGCAAAGATTGATGCAGAAGGAAAAGCAGAAGCAATTAAGATTAAAGCAGAAGCTGAAGCAGAAGCAAATAGAAAAATCGCAGAATCTCTTACTCCCGAACTGATTGAAAAACAGAAGATTGATAAATGGAATGGTGAAGTACCAAAGATTCAAGGAGGTAACACTTCTACAATCGTAGATACAAGAGATATGACAGCTGATGAGAATGCTGAATAATAAGTAAAACAGTCAAGAGAGCCACATGAGAGCCAGACTAAATTCTAAAAAGAAAGGAGGTCTGGCTCTATTTTTATGGGAAAAATTACAGAAGGCTCGCTTGAATGGTATCGGACAGTCCTAAATCAGATTATCAGTAGTGACATGACAATCTATCAAAATCAAAAAGATTGCCTTGATTTGCTCTTAAATATGAATATTGACCTTCCTTTCAACGAGAATCAAGAAGCACGGAAAATGGCTATGAAAGTAAGTCAATACTCACATAACATAGCAGAGAAGTGTGCTGCATTAACTGGAAGTGGTAATTTTGACGATATCTATTGGCAGTATTTGCTACTGGAAGCACCACATTTATTTGAAAGTTACTTGCTTTATATGGAGAAAAATAGACCGGACAGCAAGAAATTTTATATTCCACGAAAAAAAACACTACATGTGGTAGCCAAAGACCTACAAGATTTGGAAGAAAGAAAGATAGAGTTTTACGGCTTATCACTCCCAAGCCGTGTTGGAAAATCTACTATGTGTATTTTCTTTATGTCATGGATAATGGGAAAAAGACCGAATAGTCATAGCGCCATGGGCGGTCATTCTGGAAAACTGGCAAAAGGATTTTACGGAGAACTTCTTAACCTCATTAATACACAGGAATACAACTACAGTGAAATTTTTCCGCAATCGAAACTTCAAAAACAGAGTGCTGATGATTTTGAAATAAACCTGGACAAGCCAGACCGATTTGCAACAATGACTTGCCGTGGTATTGAAGGTACTTGGACAGGTGCCGTTGATATTTCTTCCGATGGGTATTTGTACGTGGATGACCTTGTAAGAGATAGACAACATTCATTAAGTCCTACCCGATTAGAAAATACATATCAAGAATATTTGAACAAGATGGTTGACCGTAAGATTGATGGTGCAAGAGAACTTATGGTTGGAACCAGATGGAATTTATATGATCCTCTTGGAAAGATTGAGAAGCTAAATCGGGATAATCCAATGTATCGGTTTAGAAAAATTCCAGCTTTGAACGATGATGGTGAATCCAATTTCGATTATGAGTATGGCGTTGGATTTTCAACAAAATATTATGTTGATATGAAAGCTAGGCTAGACGCTAACGAATGGGAAGCTAAATATCAGCAAAAGCCCTTCTTACGTGAAGGAATTGTGTTTGCAGCTGACGAATTGAGATATTATAACGGCGTTCTTCCAGAAGGTGGATTTGTTAAAAATGTTTCTGCTTGCGATGTTGCGTGGGGTGGTGGCGATAGCTTATCAATGCCAGTGGGTGCAGAATACGAAAATGGAGATGTATATATTTATGATTGGATTTTTAGCACAGCACCAAAAGAAGGAACATTGCCATTAGTTGTTGGAAGAATCATGGGAAATAATATTCAATCCATCAATTTTGAAGCAAATAATGGTGGAGATATGTATGCCTATTATGTAAATGAACGCTTGAAAGAACATAAATACGCTTGCAGCACGACAAGTACAAAAGCACCTTCAAAACAAGCAAAAAAAGAAAAAATAAATCAATATTCCGGGGATGTTAAGCAAAATTTTATATTTTTGGCTCCGAAATATCAAGATAAACAGTATCAAAAGGCTATGGATGAATTAACTACATTCGTCTATATTGGTGATAATGAACATGATGACGCTGCCGATGGAGTTACGCAGCTTGCAATAACGCTTGCCGGCAAAAGATTTGCAGAAGTAAAAGCAACTAAAAATTTTATGTGGGGAAGGAGATAGAGTATGATGACTGCAACTCAATATTTACGACAGATTGAAAATTATGATAACAGAATCAAAAACAAGCTTATCGAAGAAGAACAGCTCAGTTCTCTTTCCACAAGTGTATCTGCAATTCCTGTTGGAGAAAAGGTACAAACTTCTGTGAAACGTGATCCGATGGGAGATATGATTGCAAAGATATTTGATCTGCGAGAAGAGATTTCAAAAATGATATCCGAATTTTTACAAAAAAAACAGGAAATAGTCCGAACCATAGAACAGGTTGAAGACCCGTTACTGTACGACATACTATTTAAACACTATGTTGAGTACAAATCATTGGTTCGTATCGCAGACGAGATGGGGTATTCTGAAATACATATTAAGAAAAAACATCTAAAAGCTTTAGCAGAAGTAAAAAAGATAAAAGGTTTTGAAAGATGATACCAAAATATACTGAATGATACCACCAATATGTGTAAAATATAAAGTAGAGCATTGGATTAAAATATCCAGTGCTTTTTATTTTGCAGAAAGGATGGTTCGGCTCGTGAGAAATACAATGAATTTTGTAGATTTATGCCGAGGTGAGTTCGGGCGAAAAGTAGCCTACACAGGCGTTGACCGAATCACTCCACAAAATGTAGTAAAAGTAGTATCAGATACAATTGGCATACATAATAGAAATCGAACATTGATTGACTACCTTTATCGGTACATGAAAGGCGATCAGCCGATATTATACCGAAACAAAATAGTCCGCCCAGAAGTTAATAACAGAGTGGTTGAAAATCACGCATTTGAAACTGTGAAATTTAAAGCCGGACAAATTTGTGGGGAGCCAATCCAATATGTATGTAAAAAGAAAAATGCAGACAAAAAAATAAATGAGCAAGTTGACCTTCTGAATGATTATCTGGATGAAGCCAATGCAGATGCAAGAAACATCCAGAGGGCAATATACCAAAGTGCAACAGGAACTTCTTATAAGGCTATTCTGAAAGAAGAGGACTGGACAAAAAATGGAGATTTACCACCATTTAGAATTTTCATTCCATATCCAGGCGATTGCTACATTGTATATTCGCAGAGAAACGGAAAACCAATGCTGTCCGTGCAGATTTTAAAGGATGAAGATGAACAGCAATATTATTTGTGTTATTCAAAGACTCAGTTCTTTGAAATCAAGAATGGAAAAGTGACCAATTACGGCATCAATGGTTTTGGTGGCATTCCCATTGTTGAATGTCCGAATAACCACGACAGACTTTCAGATGTTGAAATTGCAATCACCTTATTTGATGCAATCAACAAATATCAGTCTGATAGATTAAATGGCGTTGAACAGTTCGTGCAAGCCTTTATGAAGTTTAAAAACTGTGAGGTAGACGAAAACGAATTCTTAAAGATGGTAAAACTTGGTGCTATCTCTGTTAAAGATACTGGAAACGGCTGTCAGTCAGATGTTGAGCTAATGACCGCTGAATTGAATCAATCAGAGAGCCAGGTTGCAAAGGATGATATATACAATAATATGCTGATTGTGGAAGCAATGCCAAACCGTCAGAGCAACAGCGGAGGGGATACAGGAAATGCCGTATACCTTCGTAATGGATGGGATTTTGCAGAGAGAGATGCAAAATTGGTAGAAGCATTCACCAAAGAAGCCGAAAAGGAATCTGCCAGAATTATTCTGAATATTATCCGTGGCACATCAAATGATGTGCAAATTTCAACTAGGGATTTTGATGTAAAGATAACCCGAAATCCAACAGATAATATGCTTGTCAAGGCACAGGCACTTGATTATTTGTTCAAAAATAAAATTCATCCGCTTATTGCGTTGATTACTTGTGGGCTTTTCAGTGATCCGCAGAAGGTATACGAAATGAGTTTGCCGTATCTTGGGACTATTTACCCAGAACTGGTAGACCCAGAAGCAGAAATGCAGAAAGCACAACAATTGCTTGACGGAAAGTTTCAAAATCCGTCCAAAACAGAACCAGCGGTAAATTCTCCATCTAATAAGGAATGAGCCAAATTTCGATTATTTAAGGAGTTTTAGAGAAATCTAAGGCTCCTTTTTTAATACCAAAAATCAAATAAATTGCAACAGCCCGTGAGCGTAAATCGGGTACAGACCATGTGCGGAGCGAACCGTGCGGACAAAGCGTATTGGGCTGGAAGAAAGGAGATTTCAATGACAAGAGAACAGGCAAAACAGGCACTTATCGGTATGGGAGTTGCAGAACCTTCCGAGGAACAGGTTTCTAAGTTTCTTGATTCCATTTCTGCTGAAACAAAGAAAGAGAAAGACAAAAATGTTTCTCTGAAGGAAAAAGCTGAAAAAGCAGATTCCCTGGAAAAAGAGTTGGAAGAGTTGAAAAAGCAGAACATGACCGAAGCAGAACGGCTGGAAGCTGAACGCAAGAAAGAAAAGGAAGCAGTGGATAAGGAGTTAGCTGATTTGAAGGCTGCACTTGCAGAATCCAACAAAAAAGCCCTTACCAGTGAAATCACTTCTATGTTCGCAAACGCAGGGCTTTCAACCGAAACCTATGCAAGTGCTATTAAAGCATACGCATCTGCACCGTATGAGAAACCAGAAGATGCAATGAAAGAAGTCGAAGCTTTTGTTAAGGGAGTTTCTGAAGCAAATAAAACAGCACTTGATACTGCAAAAGCAGCTTGGGAGAAGGAAGCATTGGAAAATACTCCGAATCCGGGTGGCGGTAGCGGTGGCAAGCAGGAAAAAGTTAGCAAAGCGTCTGAGTACGCTAAACAGTATTCAGCACGTATGAATCCAGATGTAAAACCAGCTGATGACAATGCACCAGCTAATTTCTAAGAAAAGGAGATTTTGAAACATGGCTTTTATGAAAATTAAGCAGTACGAATCCACCCCGAACATCCTTGAATCTGAGGTTGGACTTGTGCTTAAAACTTACACAGCAGATCAGACAAATGCAGTTGCAGTTAATGACAGGAAAATCATTAAGGCAGGTTCTGTATACCCAACAAATGCAACAGGCGCAAAAGGCCTTGTGTTTGAAGATGTTGACATGACGGATGACGCAAAACGCCCGATTTCCGTTATTGTTGCAGGACGTGTCCTGGAAGACAGACTTCCTGTAACTGTTGACACAACTGCAAAAACTGAATTACAGGCACTTGGAATTGTGTTTGTAGAAGAGACAGAAAACGTATTTTAAGGAGGACATTAGACAATGGCATATAACATATTAGAAGCAATTAGCCAGGAAGAGAGACTGAATTTTTCACAGGATTTCTCTGTTAAAAGACCTGGAATCCTTGATACCATTTTCCCGGATGTAAAAACCGATTACTGGAAAGCTGAATACTACAGACTTATGAGCGGCCAGCGACTCCCAGAAATTGCATTTGTACATGCGCTTGATACCGAGGCAGAGATTGGCAGCAGACCTGGATTTGAAAAGGTTCTGACTGAGAAACTTTTCATCAAAAGAAAGCTTAATCAATCTGAGAGCTTACAGCAGGCTATCGAGAACGGTGTCCCGGATAACGAAGCACTTACAAACTTTGTATTCGATGACGCAACAAATCTTTTTGAAGGTGTTCTTGCTAGAACTAAAGTTATGAAAGGACAGGCGCTGTCTACTGGAAAACTTGTTATCAAAGAGAACAAAGTGGACATGACTATTGATTTTGGCGTTCCGTCTGAATTAAAAGTCACCCTTACAGATTGGTCAGATCCAAGTTCTGATATTATGGGCGATATTCAGAAAATGGTTCAGCTTGCAGAGGATAACGGATATGTGGTAAATAAAGCCATTACTTCTCTCAAAATGATTAATTACATGAGAAACAATACTGCAATGCAGACAGCTGTTCTGGGTGCTGCAAATAAGAAACTTCTCACAAAGCAGGAACTTGCAAATTTTCTCATGCAGGAGTACGGAATTACAATTGATCGCTGCGATGAAAAATTCCGTTACAGAAGCAAAGGTGCTGTAAAAACAGGTAGATACTTTAAGGAAGATGTTTTCACTCTGTATGAAGCTGACACCAACGGCTCCTTTGGTACTGGGCTTTGGGGCGTAACACCAGAGGAAAAAGAGTACCGCCAGTTTATTCAGCAGCAAAACCGTTCCTTTATCACACTGTCCATGTGGGCTACACCAGACCCTGTTGCTGTTTGGACTAAAGCTTCTGGAATGTTCATCCCAGTTGTCCCAAAAGCAAATGGTGGAATGGTAATCGGTACAAAGGGGGAATAACCGGGCATAGTCTCGATGAAAACAGCCAGTCACCATCTGTAGCAAGTGTTTATGATGAATCAACACATAAGTATACAGAAAGCGAGTTGTCTAATATGACTGTACCACAGTTGAGACAACTTGCAAGTGATAACGGCTATGCCCTGACAGCAACTAATAAGGCTGGAATAATATCAGAGATTTTATCTCAGCAAAGGTAGGTGATTAAATGGACGAACAGCTTATAGAGGATTTAACAAATTATCTTGAAGATGATGCAGAAACTGCGAGGATGATTCCTCTTTCGGCAAAGAGGGCTATTCGTTCATTTAAGAAGAAAAGGAATTATCCTTCATCCTACAGTGATGAGAAAATAAATTCCGATATGGAAAACTGCTATGATTGCATATTTGATTTAGCTCTCTTCTTCTTGGTGAAACAGGGAGCTGAGTTTCAAGGATCACATTCTGAATCTTCTGTAAATAGAAGTTGGAATTCTGAAACTGAAATCTATGTAAATCATGGAGTTTTTCCATTTATCGGATTCTAAGATGGTGTGTGCGTGATACGTCAATCCTCCCACGTATCGCAGGGGTGCTTCAAATTAGGTGGGTAGAAGCAATATCTTAAAAATGGGAGTGATGGAAAGGAATAGCGATGGGATGTGAACACGAGTGTATCAACGAACACCGCTTGAAAGAATTGGAAAGTGCCGTCCATGAGATGAAAGAAAAGCATTCCAAAAGGGATGAAGGCTTTTTTAATCGTATCAATGCGCTGGAACAGAAAATTGCTTTATACAATAATGATCTGGGGCACATTAAAGATACAGTTGACGAGATGAACGACAATTTAAAATCACTCATGGAAAAACCAGGAAAATTACAGGACAAAATCATTGCTTATGTCATAACTGGCATAATTGGTATTGTTTTAGGGTTCGCCCTTAAAGGCATTTTCCCGGTGTAAATATTGATTCCACTAACAGGGAGGACGGTGGAATGGATGATTATAAAGACTTTTCGGAAGATGAAAGAATCTTCTATTTGCGTGAAGCTGGATTTGATTCCAGAGAAAAAGAGTTATTCCGATTGCGTGTTTACGAAGAAAAAACACTTGCAGAAGCTTCAGAAATCATGGGCTACAGCCCAAGAACCGTAGACCGCATAAACAGAAAATTAAAGAAGAAAATTATGAAAGTTGCCCCGATGTATTGTCGGGGCTTTTCTTTGTATTCATAGAAAATGGCGTATATGTAACGTATTTATGGCGTTATCATGGCGTGTTAATCAACCTCTTATTATTGTAAAATATAGTTATAAAAACAAGGGAGGTTTGAGATATGCAGTATGGTAATCCGTATTTTGCGCAACCATTTCAACAAATACAACCGTATCAAGATAGATTAACACAATTGCAGAATAGTTATCAGCAGGCAATGCCATACGGACAGGCACAGATTCAGCAACCGATACAGCAAATGCCACAAGTACCACAAATCCCCATGTTACAAGGACAGATGGTCGATGGTATTGATACCGTAAAGGCGAAAGACGTAGATATGTCTGGAAACCCTGTCTATTATCCAAAAACTGATGGTACAGAAGTTTACCGAAAACAGTTACAGGCAGATGGCAGAAGCAGAATTTTCACTTACAGACTTGTAAATGAAGGCGAACAGACAGAGACCAATAACACAAATCAAGTTGATATTGTTTCGCTAATCAACCAACTTCGGGATGATGTTCATGCAGAAATTTCTGAAATTAAAGAATTATTGCCAATACAATCTGAACCGCCCAAAACACAGAAGGGAGGTAATCAGAGATGAATTTCAACCCAAATACAATAATGAAGCAAAAAATTCAGCAAATGATTTCTCAAAGATTCGGAAGTGTTGATAACATGATGAACGATATGAGTAAATTTGCTGGAAACAATCCAACATTAAAAAATGCTCTGGATTTATATAAAAAAGGTGATACAGATCAGCTTCATCAGATACAACAAAATGTATTTAATGAAAAGCATTTATCACCAGACGGAATTATCCAGAAATTCCTTGGATTATAACACTTCCCCATAATTGGGTGATTTAGAATCGCTACAATTTGGGATGACAGCCGCGGATGTCTCCTATTGTAAATAAAATTTAAGGAGACTAAAAACATGATGAATGGTTCAAATTATAGTCTTAGCGACATTGCAGCCGCTACAGGCTCTAATAACCGTGCAAACGACATGTGGGGCGGCGATGGTTTTTCCCTTATCTGGCTTGTCCTTATTTTTGCAATCTTCGGCTGGGGCGGTTTCGGCGGCTTTGGCGGCTGGGGCGGCAATGGTGGAAACGGTACAAATGGTGCGGGTTTCCAAGGATGGGCTACCAGAGCGGATATCAACGAGGGCTTTGCTCTGAATGATATTCAGAATGGTATCAGAGGTATTCAGCAGGGCATTTGCGATAGCACATATGCGCTTAACAATACCATGCAGAGCGGTTTCAACGGCGTAAACGTTGGAATGCTTCAAGGTTTCAATGGCGTTCAGCAGGCAATAAATGCTGATACTGTAGCGGGTATGCAGAATACCAACACATTACAGTCTCAGTTAGCAAATTGTTGCTGTGAGACCAGAGAAGCCATCCAGGGTATCAACTATAACCTGGCCACCAACACTTGTGCATTGCAGAACACAATGAACAACAACACCAGAGACCTTCTGGAAAATCAGAACAGCAACACAAGAGCAATCCTTGACTTCCTGACCAACGATAAGATTGCTACTTTACAGGCAGAGAATTCTGATCTGAAACGTGCTGCATCACAGGATCGCCAGTCTGCATTGCTTACAACTGCAATGGCTTCTCAGACACAGCAGTTAATCAATGCAATCAATCCGGCTCCGATTCCTGCATTCCAGGTTCCAGCTCCATATGCATACGCAGGATGCAACACATATGGTAATGGTTGTTGCTAAGTAACTCATCCTTAGAGGTGGGTTGCGGCTCACCTCTTATTGATTGAGAGGTAAAAAATATGGCATGTAAGAATGTTTGTAAGCTTTGCAATCACCTTGTGCTGTCTACTGCAATTGCATTCACGGGTGGAAATCTTGTGGTTACGATTCCAGAAGGAAGCTACAATAATGGAGAAAAATACTGCATTGTTTTAGCACAGTCCATTCCAAGTACAACCACAATTACCGCCCCAGTGATGATTCAGATAGGAACGGGAACAACCTTATATCCTTTAGAGAATCGTTGTTGTGCACAGGTAACAGCATGTGGTGTCAGAACAAGAACAAAATACGCAACCAGAGTTGCAACAAGTGCTACTGGTGGAGCGTTCAAAATGTTAGGAAATCCTGCATGTAGTCCAAATAACAATCTGACTGCAATCAATGGTACAGCCCCAACAACAGAAAATGTTGTACAGGCTGTGAAGAGGGGAGGTATCGTGAATGCATAAGACAGCAATGGAAATGGGAAAATGGGCTATGGAAAAAGCCAAATCACATGGCTTTGACAATCTCAGTGCTCAAGATTGGGACGATTTGAAAGATTGCATGGAAGCAGTGAAATGCGCAATTTGTGCTGACAAAGATTATCGTATTGTGGAAGCTATGGATGAATGCGAACAGGAGGAAAAGTATCTTGGACGCATGGGATATGACCGTTACCGCTATTCAAATGGGCGTTTCGCTCCAAAAGGTAGGGGAACCAGAAAAGGTTATAGACCATATCTGTATACGCAGGATGATGACTGGATGGATGAGTATTTAAACAATCCAGAATTCGAGCGCAATATGTACCGCATGGGATATCATCCAGATCGTAGCGATATGGAAATGGATGACATGAATCGGAAGAAATCCAGATATGGCGAATCCTATGATAGATACGATGAGAATCGTAGACACTATCATGATTCCAAAGACACGGAATCTAAAAGAAAAATGGACGATTCCATGAAAGAGTACACATCTGATATCATCCGTAATCTCACAGAAATGTGGTCTGATGCAGATGCAACGCTCAGACAATCAATAAAAACCGATCTGACTCGTTTTGTACAGCAGATGAATTAGCACAATAAATGAATTAAGTCCTTGTCGTAAATTAATGCGGCAGGGACTTTTTTCGTAGAAAGGATGGTGATAAACCATGCTACGACAATTCTACATGAATGGGGATTTGTGGATAGTACAGTTCGTATCTCCGAACGATAACGTATTAATTGACCGCACAGGGAAACATACACTTGCCGTATCTGATTATTCCACAATGACAATTTCGATTGCAAACAACCTACATGGAGAACTTTTGAATCGTGTGTTTATACACGAATTAGGGCACTGTGTAATGTTCAGCTATGGTTTACTGCCAGAACTTCACCGTATGGTTAAGAAACGATATTGGGTTGATGCAGAGGAATTTGTATGCAATATTCTGGCAGACTACGGACATTTTGTCATTAGAACAGCAAGAGATATTTTAGGAAATCAATTCACATACGTTTCGCCTGTTGGAATGGAAAGGATGATTGCATGAGAGTATTAAGATTTATTGTAAATAATCAAAGAATTTATCCAGACCCCAAGTGTGATTTCTCTGGACTGGTAAAGGGTACGACTGGATATCTTAAAGCTTTGTTTATCTTTTCTCCAGAGTGGAACGGATGTAAAACAGCTGCTTCATTTTGGAGAATGGAAAGAGAATACCCAGTAATACTGAAAAACAATCAATGTGAAATTCCGACAGAAGCCCTTACTTGGGATTATTTCTCTGTATCTGTCACTGGCGTAAAGGATAACGGAAAATACATTATAACTACTGGTAAAACCAAAGTATCACAGAGGGGGTAGAACATGGCAACAGCACTTGATTTACTTATGAGCACAAACGAAGATGTTAATTTGCTTTCTGAAGAATCGGATATATGCACGATTGACGCTAAGACAAGGACTATTTTCGTGCCCTCTACAATCGTAGTTGGGGGTGTGCAATCTGACAAGAACGCAGAACGTATTAAATTTTCATGTCCCAAAATTGTAGGAGATAATCTTGATTTATCCAAATTTTCAGTCAGAATTAACTTTGAAAACGTAAGCAGTGTGGATTCCAACGTTTCTATCAAAGACCAATACATTTGTGATGATGTAGCTGTAGATGGCGAAAATGTTACATTTTCTTGGCTGATTGGAAAAAATGCAGCAAGGTATATGGGAACGGTACGTTTTATTGTTTGCGCTGTTAAAACGGATTCCGATTCCAATATTAGTGTAGAATGGAACACCGCAATAGCGGAAGTACCAGTGCTAGAGGGCATCGAGATTGATCAGCCACAGATAGGACAGGAAGAAAAAGATGTTATAAATCAACTTTTGGAGCTTACTAAAAACACATCTGCGGAAGCTGTTCAAAATGTAAATTCAGCAAAAGAACAAGCTATTAAGGACATTTGGAGTGTATCACAGCCAGACACTACATTAACTGTAGAAGGTGGGCTTGCAGAAGCAAAAGCGACAGGTGAGGCTATTAGTTCGCTAAAGGAAGAATTAGATAATTTAAGCGCTGCAAAAAAAGTGCTAGATTACACATCATTTGAAAATGGATATTTTAATATAAATGGCAAGTTTAGTCAAAACTCATCTCTTGCAAATGCTTGGATTGGACATAGAAAATATTTAAGCGTTGGAAACGCTAAAGAAGTAATTTTAAGACATTCTTATTCTATTAGTGTTCAATTTAACATTTATAAATACGGAAAAGACAAAACGGGAATATCTTTATCTCAAATAAATGTAGAACCAAATAAAAATTATCATTATGAAGTTGGTAGTGGTGAATATTTTTATACTATTTGTTTGAACAAAGACGGCGTTAGTGATTTTACACCTGATGTTGTAAAACCGATTATATATTTAATTGAACACGACTGTACTGCAACAAAAGAAGATTCCATTATTCCTAATATTTCTGAAATTGTAGTGAGTAATTATGCAACAGTAGGAACAAAAGGAGCAGAAGATTATTCAGATATTGCTACTGCTTATAATATCATGGATGGTACTGGCCTTATCAACGTAAAACCAATGAATTATGATTGCGGGAATCATGGCTTCGATGTTCAAAAGCTATATATAAAAGGCTGTTCAAAAGAGCTTGTTAAAATAGAAAATAACAGCCTTATTTACCCTTACGCCAGTGCGTTAATTAAAGATGAATGTATTGTGGAAAATATTCATTTTAAGGCGGGAAATAATACAACAAGCCAAAAAGGAGCATATGCTGTTCACATTGAAAACAATAATACACAAGGGAAAACAATGATTTTCCGTAATTGCATTTTTGAAGCAGAATTCCAAAGTGGTTTGGGTGTTGGACTGAGAAAAGATATGAATTTAATCTTTGAAAATTGCGAGTTTGTTAATAAATTTACTATTGCAACTAGCGGAAATGTCAAAACACCTGATGATTATACAACAAGTGGAGCATTGTTCTTTCATGGTTCAACGGATAGCAAAAATTTAGGTACGCAACATATTACTTGCAAGAATTGTACTTTTAAATCATCTGGCGCAAGTGCATTAAGGATTGAAGATGTAACTGGTAATTTAGTTGTGGCAACATTTATGGGTTGTGATTTCTATTCACAGTATTACGGGACAATGAATCCTATTGATATTGTAGGTGGAGCAGAAAAGGGATATCTATGTGGCAGTAGTGTAAAACTTGGCAAATCCTCACATGGAAATAATATTCCACAATTAAACGCTTACTAATTAACCAAAGGTGGCTTTGGTGAAGCAACCAAATTTAAGAAAGAGAGGAAATATGAGAGGATTAGTTCGCCAAAAGCAAAAAGTATATTGGTCACGAATTACCGAGAAAACAAAAGGATTAGACCGCATTAAAGTTTATGAGAAACCAGTTTTATTTTCTTTTTCTGTATCATCTACAGCCGGAACGCCAGAAGAAATTGCAGCTGGAATAGTACCAGATTATGACAGGTATATTACAAGCTTTAATCGAAATTTCCACCCACAGGAAGCAGACATATTTTGGATAGACAGAATCCCACAAATAAGCGAGGATGGAAGACTTATTTTGGACGAAAATGGAGAACCTACAGTATTGCCAGATTACACGCTAAAGAAGATTTTAGACACGCAAAAAGGCAATATTGCCAGATATGGAATTTCCAAGAGAGGGAATGAAGATGGGTAAGACAATAAAGTGTACCTTATCACAGAAATCAATCCAGAATGCTATTAACGAAATAAAAAACTATCAAAAATCTTTAAGGAACAAAAATGAAATTTTCATAAAAAGATTATGTGAATTAGGGATTCCAGTCATTGACCAAAATATTTTAGCAGCACAAGGTGATTCCGATAAGAACCATAATACTTATATCAAAATTAACAGCTTTGGAGATTACGCAGAAGCACATTTGATATGTGAAGGAATAGACCTTTTATTTATAGAATTCGGTGCTGGCATTCACTACAATGGTGCAGCCGGTTCTAGTCCACATCCAAAAGGTGAAGAGTTTGGTTATACAATCGGTTCTTACGGACAGGGAAAAGGAAAAAACGATTCCTGGGTATATGTATCTGATTCTGGAGAATGGGTACGTTCTTACGGTACAGAAGCTACAATGCCAATGTATAAAGCCAGTGTAGAAATCATCCAGAATATCCGCAAAATTGCCAAAGAGGTGTTCTCTTCTTAAAGAAGATACCATAATATACTGAATGATACCAACCAATTATGTTATGATTACAGTGTTAAATTGTAGCATGATATGCAATGCGTTCACTATGAAGGTGGGCGCATTTTTTATTGTGAGGTGACAGATATGCCAGACACAATAGAATCCCCTGTATTGGAAGTTTTTTCAAGGTGGGGAGCGGCTGTTTCTAAGATTACTGGCGCAGACAATTATTCCATGGATGGGAGTGAAACAAATGCTTCTGGCAAAAAAGCATATGCACAGCTTTATATGCTTGGGAATCCAATTACAAGAGGTGACCTTGAAAGAGATGAATGTGCAACAATGCCATCATTTCAAGTAAATTGCTTCACATCTGGGAGCAAAGCATTAACCAGAGTGTATGAATTGGACAAGATAAGTCACAAAGCTATGGTAAGCATGGGATTCCGCCGTACATATGGCCCGGAACCTATGTTTTTTGGTGACAGTGGAATCAAAAAGCTTGTGAGCCGATACAGCCGGATATATACAGGAACTTTATTAGATTAGAAGCAGAAATGCTTCTATTTTTTTATCCAAAAATATGAAAGGAGAACACCGAATGAAAGCAGATAAATTACTTTGGCTGAAAGCAGCAGGAATTAGAGCTGTGAAAACAGTCGCACAAACAGCAATAGCAACCATCGGCACTGCAACTGTGATTGGCAGCGTTGATTGGAAAATGGTTTTATCCGCATCTTTGCTTTCTGGTTTTTTATCTTTGCTTACTTCTGTAGCAGGATTGCCGGAACTAAAAACAGACAAAGAAGAGTAGAAAGGCGGTGATCCGCTATCTCCCGGCACAGGGTTACGTGCAAGAGAGTCATAGAGCCAGTTTATAGTTTGATAGAAAGAAAAGGAGATATAGCAATGGCAGAAAAAGGCAATATTGCTGGTGTATCTACAGTTGGTTCTCTTACTGGATATGCCGTTGAAACAGTGGCTGGTACTAAGCCTGCAAAATTTATAATGCTTCACAGAATCAACGCTTCTGACGAAATTACCATTGATGTAGAGACGATTGATGCGTCTGCACTGGAAGACGAAATTGAAAGAACAATTGCTGGACGTGGTTCTACAGGTGGAACATTCAATGTAACAGTAAACGTTACAGACGAAACAATTGATGAGTGGGAAAAACTTATTACTGCATACAAAACTGGAAAGGCATCTGGCTTATCAATGTGGTATGAAGAGTATTTCCCTTCTCTTCAAAAGGCATTTTTTACCAAAATTGAGCCACCAACAAAGATTCCAAAACCAGCCAGAGACCAGAACGGACTTCTTACAGTTTCCATGTCTCTGACTATCAATGAGTATGTTGGTGCTGATACCGCGATCAAGCCAACAGAGGAAGAGTAATTATTATTGGGAGGATAGGTCATGTATAAAACATTAACTATTGGTGGAAATGACTATAAACTAGAATACACAATTGAGGCATCTCTATATGCTGATTGTGTTAAGGGAACAGCTGAATTATTTTCTTCACTCGCACTGGCATCTGATGAAAAAGATGTTTCTAAAATTATAGCCGGAGTTTCCAATATTCCACAGACTACACTTACAGTATTTTATGCCGGACTCATGGAACATCACGGAGATCATCCAGATGGAGATGGGAAAGTTCCGAACATTTCGGCAGCTAAAAGACTTCTTGCAAGTTATCTTCGCGAACATTCTGGTGATGAAACTGGAAATTTCTACGGAGTTCTTGAACTTTGCATTGAACAGATGGAAGAAGATGATTTTTTCAATCTGACCGGAATCGGGACATTTCTGGACGAAGTGTTCAAGAGTTCCAAAACAAAGAAGAAATCAGTAAATCCGCAGAAAAAAGCTACCGAGAAGTAATTTGGGGTGAACTTTATCCAGAAGCTGTAAGAATTGGCATGAGTAAACGTGATTTTTTGCATTGCACCATAAAAGAGTTTCAACTTCGATTAAAAGCTTGGAGAAACCAAAAAGAAGATGAAATTAATCAGAAGAGCAAATTGATTGATTATCAATCCTGGGTTTCTGGTGCGTATGTTCAAATTGCTATAGCAAGTGCACTTTCTTCTAAGGTTTCATACCCCAAAAAGCCATTTGGAAGTGATGATAAAAAAGAATTGCTTCCAGAAAAGATTTATGATGAAAAAACAGAAGAGGAATTAAAGCAAGAAGAAAGATACTTTGAGCTTCTTGTAAAACAAGCAAATGCGAAACTTGACGAGATAGGTAACGAAGAGGGCAGGCAGGATGATTAGTCTTGTCTGCCCTTTATTTTTTTATGCAAAAAGGAGGGAAATTGAAAATGGCGGATAACACCATTGATACCCTTGATTTACAGGTTAACAGTAGTACGGCAAAAGCTGTTCGGTCACTTGAGAACTTATCAAGAAAACTTTTGAACGTAAACAGTTCATTTAAGAATCTGAATACAGGTGGATTGCGCAATTATGCCAGAGAAATAGGAAGAGTATCTGCATCCATAAAAACATTAAATGGTGTTAGAGTTTCCTTACCTAATCTTGGTGGTCTTACAAAGCAACTCACCAGCATATCACGTGTAAATTTTGCAGCATTAGACGGAAGCGGAAAAAGTCTTAAAGACCTGGCTTCTGGCTTATCATCTATCAGTGGGCTCCAGAATATTTCTGTACCCAAAATAGATACTAAAAATATTAATTCAGTAACAAAAACTATTGAAAAACTTGGAAAAGTTGATTCTTCAAATGCACAGCAAACAATTAACAGTATACAGAAAGTGGCACACTCTATGTCTGTTCTTAATACTGTTGATTTTAGTGGTTCAAAAGTAATCCAAGGAATTAATGCAGTCAAAAGGCTAATGGAAGTCAAAACGGATAATTTTGACACAACCACTTTGGATAAAATTGCAAATTCCATGAAAAGCTTTTCTGATCTCCCAGATGTATCTTCCAGCACCAACCGTTTTGTTTCTTCTTTGCAAAAACTTGTAAATGCTGGTGATAAGGTAAGACAGGTGGAAGCTGCGCTTCCTGGGCTTGGAAAACAATTAAAATCCGTAATAAAAACACTATCCAGAGTTGGTGATGTTTCTGAACCAACTAATTTATTTGTACAATCCATCGGAAGACTGGCAAGTGCTGGAAACAAGACTAGCCAGACCGCTGGACAATTGCAAAATCTGGCGCAAGAAACAAAGAAGTTTTTCAAAGTAATGGAAAATGCTCCCAAAATCAGCGAGAATACCATCCGCATGACGGAAGCACTGGCGCAGTTGGCAAGTGCTGGCGGCAAGGTGAATTCTGCCACAAATTCTATATCCAAAGCATTTTCTAAATTGTCTTCTAGTACTTTAAGCCTTGGAAATCTTGTTAGCAAAACTGCTTCTAAGATTGGAAGTGGAATAAAAGCAATTATCGGATGGTTTCAACGTTTGGGAAGCGACAGTTCTGGGCTGAAAACCGCATCATTTAATCTTGGCACACTTTTTAAAACAGCTGTTGGATTTAAAGCAATCCAAGGACTTATTGATTTTGGAAAAAGCGCAATTGATTTGGGATCCGATATCACAGAGGTTGAAAACGTTGTAGATGTTGCATTTGGCAGCATGTCTGATAAAGCTTATCAATTTGCATCCACGGCAAAAGAACAATTTGGACTGTCAGAATTAGCAGCGAAACAATACTCTGGAACCATGATGGCTATGCTGAAATCTTCTGGTGTTGCGCAAAGTGCAGCTTCTGATATGTCAATATCATTAGCTGGTCTTGCTGGAGATATGGCTTCATTCTTTAACTTGGATACGGATGTAGCATTCCAAAAAATTAGGGCTGGAATATCTGGGGAAATTGAACCGTTAAGGCAATTGGGTATTAATATGTCTGTGGCAAATATGGAAGCATATGCCCTTTCACAGGGAATCACAACTTCTTATAATGCTATGACGCAGGCTGAAAAAGCAACCCTCAGATACAATTACTTAATGTCCGTTACTGGTGATATGCAGGGGGATTTTGCACGTACTGCTGGAACATGGGCAAACCAAGTTAGATTGCTTACCCTTAATTTTCAGTCCCTTTCTGCAGTGATAGGACAAGGCTTAATTGCTGGCATTCTTCCTGCTATCCAGGCTATCAATGCCCTTATGTCAAAGCTTATGCAAGCGGCTAATGTGTTCCGTAACTTCATGTATGTTTTGATGGGAAAGAAGCTGAAAGGTTCACAGACTGGTGTCAGCGATGTTGTGTCTGATTTGGGTGGAATTGAAACGGCTGGGGATGATGCTTCTTCTGGATTGGATGACGCTACATCATCTGCCAAGAAGCTGAAAAAGGCACTTTCTGTATTACCATTCGACCAATTAAATCAGCTTGCTGATAACTCAAACGATTCCGGGACTGCATCTAAAAGCCTTGGTTCTGGACTTGGCGATTTGGCTGATAGCTTTGCGGGAATACAAGATTCCTTGGACGAAGTTTTGACTGTCGATGAAACACCTATTAACAAATGGGCTTCCAAAATTAGAAAAGCATTCCTGGCGAAAGACTGGGAGGGTGTAGGAACTACTATTGCCGATATGCTTAATCTCGGAATGAGCAAGGTGTATGAGGTTATTAACTGGAAAAATGTTGCCCCGAAAATAACTGAGTTTACAGACGCATTTACAAGAGCATTCAATTCATTAAATACCAGACTTGATTTTGACTTGCTTGGAAGAACTATCGGAACGGGAATCAACACAGCTGTAAATACTCTTAATCAGCTTATTGGTGAAGGCGGCATTGATTTTGGCTCGATTGGAAGCAACATTGGGGACGGATTGATTGGTGCACTTGATGAAATCGACTGGAATAATCTTGGTGAATTACTTGGAAATAAGTTTATGATTTCCTGGAAAATGCTATCTGGATTTGTAAAACGTATGTCAGAAGAGGACGGCGCTGGTGTAACTGGTTGGGATAAGCTTGGTAGTTCACTTGGAAAAGCTTTAAATGGCGCTGTGTCCAAAATTTCCATGAAGGATATTGCAGATTCTTTATCTGGAATTTTAAATGGAGCGTTTAGAAGCTTGGCTGCGTTTACCAAAACTGTAAACTGGGATGAACTTACTAATAATATCACAGAGGGAATTTCTACTTTCTTGAAAAAAACAAACTGGAAAGAAAATGGACAGGCACTTGGAGATTTCATATCTCACTTGTGTACGGCACTGAAAAATACGCTTACAAAAGACACTTTCTATGAGTTCGGACAAGGCGTTGGAACATTCTTGGGAGAATTACCGTGGGGCGAAATCCTTAGTACCGCTGCTGATTTATTACTGACAGGTTTTACCAGTGCATTAAATGGATTGTTTGATGGATTAGAGGAAAAACATCCGATAGCGGGACATATTGCGGAGTGGCTTACAAAAGCATTTATTGCAGTAAAAATAGCGAATATTACAGGCATTGGAACTCTTGTTGGTTCACTTGTGGGACATATTGCGAGTAAAATAGCTGAAAAGAAAAACGCTGAAATGATTGCTGAGAAGTTGGCGGATGTGCTTGGAGACGGTACAAGTGCGGCAAGTGAAGCAATAAAGGGGATTGGTGATGCAGCAGAAACAGCTTCAACAGGTGGACTTACAACATTTGCATCAACTCTTGGAAAGATTTTTGCAACAGCAGGAATTGTATATGCAGCAACCGATCTTTCAGTAAAACTTGCTAAAGGTATTGCTGGGGTTACAGAAGCGGCACAAGGTGGAAATGGTATTCTCACACAAACAGGTGGCTATCTACATGATTTTACAGGCGAGATGGAAAGCGCACATAAAATCACGCAAGATCAAGCAGAAGAGTTGTGGAAGTTAATTGAAGCAGATGAAAGTGCCGGAAAATCAAATTCTGAGATGTACGATAGCTTTATTAAGAAACTTGGCGAATACGGCGTGTCTGCAAAAGAAGCAAAAACCATTCTTGAGGAATATGGCGCACAGGCAGGCGTATCATCTGGATTTTTGGAAGATATGACTGATAAAGCTGTAGCCCTTGGAGATGGCGTATCTGAATCAGCTGGAAAATTTGACACAACAAAAATTAGCATATCTGATTTGAAAGACGAACTTTATCTTTTAAGTCTTAGCTCTGATCAATTTAGTGGAGACTACTTAACTGCTAAAGACGCTCTTGATAGTGCAATATCTGGAAGAACATATGCTAATACAGAAGAAGCACTAGATGCAGTTTATACGTCATTAAAAAATGCTGGCGTTCCGTTAGATGAATTAGATGAAAAACTCAGAAAAGATTTTCCAGATGCAGTTGTTACTATGGAAACAAATGCAAAGAATTCTTTCGGTGGAATGACTACATCTGTGAAAACAGCAATGGGCGGTATTACTACTGCTGTTGCAACAGCATCCGAATCCGTATCATCCAAGACAAAAACTGGTTTTGGACTTGCCAATACAGCCGTAAGCACCGCAATGGCTGGGATGAAAAAGAGTACAGAAACTACTATGCCTTCCATTTGGTCAAAGATAAAGAACACGAATGATGATGTTGAAACTAATTCCAAAACAAACTGGGGAAATTCAGCAAGTGCTGTATCGACAGCCCTCGGAACCATGGACACTGATACCAAAGACGTAATGGGTAAGGTTATGACAACCATTCAAAGTTATTGGTCTTCTGTCCTTATCAATACAAACCAGATTTGGGAAAAAGCTTCTGGCAAAGTTGACAAAGAAACTGGAAAAATGAAAACTTATACAGAAACCAATTTGTCGGGAATTTCGGATAAAATTAAAAGACTATTTAATGTTAATCTGACATCAATTGGTCGGGAAACAGCTCAATCATTTGCTGATGGCATGAAACAAGTACATTTACCAACTCTGACTTATTATATTTCAGAGTGGAGAAAACATGATCTTGGTGGTGGAAGAACCAGTTCTACACCTGTTTACAAGCCTAATTGGTATGCAAAAGGTGGTCTTTTCAACGGCGCACAGGTAATCGGTATTGGTGAAGCTGGTTCTGAAGCCGTTCTTCCGCTGGAAAATCCACGAACCATGAAGAAGATAGCCGACAGCATTGTTTCTAGTTCAGACGGAAGTATGGGACTTACAAAAGAAGAAATGGCAAAAGCAGTAGCACAGGGCGTTGCAATGGCAATGAGCATGAATAGTGGAAATAAGAATCCGCAGTACATTATGAACAGCATTATTCTGGACGGAAGCGAGATTGCAAAAGCAGTAACAAAAGCCCAGAATGATACGGATAGCCGTTTCAAACCATCCCCGGCATATTGATTTTTGACTGATTGTGTGGTATAATTTCTTTAATGAAGAAGTACACACGGTCTTGATTTTTGAGCCGCTAAGAAGAAATTAACATTTCTCAATTTTGAGGAATTTTTATCTTACTTGGCGGCTCTTTTTTATTTTATCCATCAATATAAGGAGGAATGGAGAATGGAAAATGAAGTTTTGGTAACAAGTGAACAGACACCTATCGAGATTGCACTTGGGATTGACGAAGAAGGCATGACTACTGCAAGAAAACTATATTCATTTTTAGAACTTGCACAGGGACAATTTTCAAGATGGGCGAAAACAAATATTATCGACAATTCATTTGCGGTAGAAAATGAAGACTATTGGGGGTTCGACATTTATGTCGAGGGTAATAAAACTGTTGATTATAAGATAACTGCCCATTTCGCTAAAAAACTTTCAATGCTATCAAAATCTGAAAGAGGAGAACAAGCAAGAAATTATTTTATTGGTTGCGAACAATCCTTAAAAATTGCTTTTAAAAAGCAGCGTGCAGCAGAACTTGAAAGAGCCAAAGGAATAGCAGTAAGACAGGCATTGACAAAGGCAATCCAGCAATCTTCTGAAAATGAAAGAATGCATGGACATGCCTATTCTACATATACAGACGTTATTTACAAGTCCATATTCGGCAAAAACGCAAAGCAGCTGAGAGAGGAATTTGGAATTTCAAAGAAAGAAAATATGAGAGATTATTTTTCAGAAGAAGATTTGGTGAAAGTCCAGAACGCCGAAATGCTTGTAAGCGCATTGGTCGGATATGGCTGGGGATATAACGAAATTAAAGAATTTATTCTGAATAAAGGAATTAATAAAATTGCCGCATGATTTTGAATTTTTAGACAGCCCGCATTTAAAATGAGGTCTGGAAAGGTTCAATTTAAAATGGAACCTTTTTCGCAGGGAGGAATATCATGTCATATAAAAATTACATCTTAATTCAAAAACATTTATTCCGTAGCGAATACATTTTCGCAGATACAGAAGAGTATCTGGCAGACCAACTTTTTAAGAATGAGAAAATCAGAGTGAATTTCGGAAAAAGAATTTGGACATACAGAAGAGAAGTATCTTCTTGTTTTCTGTAAGATCTGGAATAAAGACCAAGGAAAGTTTTTTAAAGCCATGGAAAAGCTGAGAAATAAAATGCCACTGGTCGGGAATATCGACTATGAGGAATTTTGCAAAGACGTATTTAGCTTGTTTGAATAATTAATTTCGGTAAAATAAGGCTTTATCTGAAAATTAAATTGCTCAAATAAGACCTTATTTTACTATTAATGAT
>ERZ1026898.335-NODE-335-length-30638-cov-11.281594_pt1 | contig 30638 bp, 28 predicted proteins | sample MGYA00380178_ERZ1026898 | MGnify/ENA primary metagenome ERZ1026898 (study PRJEB33269, sample SAMEA4719814) | human gut metagenome | biome: human-associated habitat; feature: organic feature; material: feces | place: Cameroon | collected 2013-10 ...
ACCTGCCCTCCGGTGTGGCGGTGCAGTGCACTATGATGTAGTTAATCTTCCTTGTAATCTCCATCGATCTTGACCTCCTCTTTGTTTTCGGACTCCTCCGCTCTGTTTATCGTTATCGCCCCCTCGATGTTCGCCCCGGTCTTTGCCTCGACGACGGCCTCGATGACCTTCGCCGCGTCAACCTTGACCCCGGCCTTGTGGCCGAACTTCCAGAAGTACCAGTTCTGCGCGATGCTTATCAGCTCCACGCCGATGACCACGAGCATCAGCCCCGTCTCGATGATGGTGTAGCCCGTCGCCACGGCCAACGAGGAGGCCAGCACCGCCCAGCAGAAGTACTCCACCGCCTTTCCTATCGTGCGGCGTATCGCACGGCTTATCCTGATACGGTCGCCCTTGCGCCGGGCGGCCCTGATGCCGAACACGAGGTCGATCAGGATGACCACGGCGGCGATGACGAGGTATGGTAGCATCCTCTCGAACGACTGCTGGAAAAACAACAACAATGTGGCCGATATGCCCGTGCCGACCACGACACTCCCCGCGGAAGCCTCGTCCGAGAGGATGTGGGCGTTGAAACCGTCCATCACGCTAAGTCTGTCTTTTTATCTCGATCACGATCGGCAGGTGGTCGGACATCATGAACCCGTCGTTGACCACCCCGCACGACACCACGGAAAGGCCGAAGGCGGCGCAGTGGTCCAGGCTTCCGGGCGACCCCGTGAAGTTGTGCCTGAACGTGACGTCGCCGATGTCCTCGACCTCCGTGCCGAGCCTCCCCGCTACCGCCGCCGGGGAATGGTTGAAATCCCCTGCCATCAGGCACGGCCGCTTCTCCGCCTCCCTCCGGAGCCTCTCCCACACCTTCCCCATGCACTTCCGCCACGTGCCGTGGACGTTGATGACGCGCACGCCTTCCACCTCCGCCGCGTTGTGGTGTATAGAAAACCACAGCGGACGCGCCTTGATCCCCCTGCGGACATAGATGTGGTGGGACGCGGAAAGGCCGACGCGGCGGTAGCCTTTCGGGATCCAGAGGTTGGCCGGGAACGACAGCTCCTGAAGGCAGAGGACATCCGGGGCCTCGTCGGTTATGAACCTCCTTATCCTCTCCATCCGCCTGCGCCACCAGCGCGGCGACTTCCTGTCCGTGTCCCTTGTCCAGACGCGGCAGTTGAGCGATATTACTCTCATGGCCGTCCCTCCGTCGCTTCGGCCGAAACCGCGTCCTCATCCTCCGGGACCTCCGCGTCAAGCGCGGCCACCCCGGCCTCGGCATCGTTGATCTCTCCTCGCCACGTCCTCCTCCGCGAGAGGACGGCGGCGTACTCCTCCTTCGTGGCCGCCCCCTCGGCGATCTTGGCCGCCACGTAGTCCGTCTCCTTCAGCTTCGCCTCCCTGTCCCTGACGAGGGAGTGCAGGACATTCCTTCTGTCCTCGATTTCCTGTCTTGTCATAATGTCTGTGCTTATCCTTGTTAAGTCTAAAATGATATTTCCGTTCAAGCAGTTCCCTGTGCCGGTATCCCTCATTCGCCTCGAAACATCTGCGGTCATCGTTGTAATGGCAGTATTTCTCCCATTTCGGACCGACCTCATCCACAAGGTCTCTGATGATGCCATAGGCGTTCTTGTGCTTGAAGTTTCCCAGATAGCTGTTGATGCTGTCAAGGAAATGGCCGAGCATTGACGGATATGCGAGCCTGTTCCATTTCCGGATGGCCATCTTGCAGTTCCTCACGACCCTGTCGCTCGCATAGATTCTGCCGAACTTTATTTTCGCGCCCAGGAAAGTGACACCCTTGCTGTAGTGCTGCTGATACCTCTTGCGCTGATGCATCCTGTAGCCGTATTCATCGAGCAGCATCCTCTCGCTCGTTGCCACGTGGGAGAGCCCCGCCTCCTTGTTCTCCACAACCCAGACCATATCGTCAACGAATCTCGTGTAACGGAGTCCGCATGTGTCCACCTGAAACCTGTCAAACTCCGCCAGTGCGTAGTTCTTCTCAACCTGCCAGAACTGGTTGCCGAGGCAGGCTCCGCGTCTCGGGTCGTTGTTGAAGACCACGCTCTTACCGTCAGCTATGATGCCATCCCACCTGAATCGCGGAGACTTCAGACGCGCGTGTTCCTGCGGATAGGCATAATTGACCCTATGCAGGATATACAACAAGTCGTCCTTCTCGCCACCGTCTTCGATACGCTCTTCTATGAGGGCGCGATAGTTCTCGTAGGAGCGATCCAGATCCGTTGACGGAAAGTACGACTTGATGTCTCTCTTTATTATGTAGCAATCCCTTGTGTAATTCTTCGAGACTTTACGGATGTCGTCGCGGGCCTTCAGTATGGCCCTGTCGCAGCCGTAGCCCACGCGGTTGTTGAACGTGCTGCCAGTCAGTCCCTCCTCGACGAGCGGGCGCACCCTCAGATCGAAATGGTGCTGCAATATCTTAAGCTGCATCAGACACGCTATGACCTCCCTGTCTCTCGGGTTGGGATTGACGAAGGCGTATAAAAAAGAAACAAGGGTGCGGTCGTTGAAATCCCCAAGCAGCCGCGCGAGGTCTCTCTCCCAGTGCAGCTCGAAATGCACGCTGTCGGGACTCCTGCGCTTGTTGGCGCGGCATCCCAGATAGTCGTCTATGAGTGTTCTCAAAACCATATTCCTTCAATCATAATTCACGAGGGGAGCCGCCATGCTCCTGTTGTTCAGGTTGTTGCCGTTCGCGTAACCGTTGTTGCCGTTCGCGATCCACCCGTTGTTCGGGTTGTACCGGGAGCAACTCCAGACGCTGGAGCTCCGAGACCCATGCCTTGCTCTTACCTGCCGCGAGCGCGGAAGGAGGGTCTCCTTTATGATTCCAGAGACTGCCGGATCATCACTATATGCCGGTCATGCCCTTGTTTCTGCTCTTCGTTATCGATTTTCTCCACCGCGTCACGCCCTCGTCCAGCCTCGCCAGGCTCTCCATGATCCTCACCTTGATCTGGTCGGGGGTCTCGCCGGACCTCGCATCCCTGACGTTTATGACGTTCCTGCCGCCTATCAGCCTGACCGTCCACATGAAGACCGCCATGTTGGCGCAGAGCCTCTTCAGATGGATCCGCCTGTCCTCCTCGAAGTCGTAGGCGAGCATGAACTCCTTGATGACGTCCTGTATCTGCGCGACCGCGCGGTTACCGTAACGGATGCGGTCAGCCTTGGTCATCATCATCTCCGCCCTAACAAGTAGGTCGTACAGCTCCACCGCGTCGATGATTATCTGCGGCTGCTCCTTCTCGCCCGGCAGCAGGGCCGGCTCGTAGTATTCCGATCTCGGCATAACACGATGTTGTTTTTTTGTTTTACGGGCGGCCGCGGGGACGCTGCCGCCCAAGACCAAGCCTAAGCCGCGCCTCCGGCGGCGTTCAAAAGCACGAGGGGAGCCGCCATGCTCCTGCCGTACAGGATGCTGCCGTACGCGTAACCGCTGCTGCCGCTCGCGAACCACCCGCTGCCCGGGCTGAACCGGGAGCAACTCCAGACGCCGGAGCTGTTTCCCAGCGCCGGAACCCCTATGGCCTCGAGGGCGGCGTTCACCGGGTCGGCGCCACGGTCGTTCGTCGTAGGGTACTTGAGTTGCCCGACAAGGCCGAACAAGAGGTCGATGTCCGGCAGCGCCCACTCGCCCTGCTTCAGAAGCTCGTGGTCGTACCCGAGGTTCGCGGCCAGCCTCGCGGCCGGACTCGCGTACTTCTCGACGCCGTCCTGACCGGCATACTTAATTCCGGCGAGATAATAGGTATTGCGCTTAGCGGCGCCGTACCTGCTCGCGTCGAAGATGCCGTACTCCGACGGACGGACTGGCATAAAGCTCTCCATGAACTTCAGCCAGCCCTCCTCGCCCTCGCCGTACACTCCGCGCAGGTACGAGCAGTGGTCGCTCTGATACTTCGACGTGCCGAGGTAGCCGGGCAGGCATATCGGATAAGAGATCTTTATCGTCGTCACGTCCGACGCGGGGTTGTATGTCGTGCTGGAGTTGTCGCCGCGGAAATACGCCAGCGCCCTCGGCCAGTTCGTTATCGTGCCCTCGCCGCTCCTCCTTCCGTTCCTGCGGAGCATCTTCGTCGTGTCGGCCCACCCGGGGGTGATCGCCTGGGCAAGCGCGAATCCGTCTTTCGCCGCATTCGAGGCCTGGCGGTAGTAGGTATAGGCGTAGTGCAGGGTGACGTTCCCGTCCCCGTCGGCCTCCGCCACCCAGTCCTGCGCCGCGAACGGCTCGTTCGCCTTGAAGTAGGCGTTGAGCTGCGAGGCGAGTGCCTGGGCGCTGTCCGCGTTGTAGCCGACGGCGTAGTCGTGGGCTGCCGCCCAGTTGTCGGAGGCCTCCCACACGCTCAGCGTCCCCGTCCTGTCGGTTCCGTCAAGGGTGTAGCCGGAGAGCCTGACGAACCACCGCTCCAGCATCGGAGCCAAGGCGAACGTCTTGCTCATCACCGCGACCTCGCCGCGGAAGTCCTGGTGGTCCACGCCGATGACTACCACGCCGATGACCTCGCCTCCCTCGGGAAGTCCGTCGGCCTTGAACGTCCCGGGCGCGGCGAAGTGCAGCGAGTGCGAGCCGTCAAGGTAGGCCACGCTCCCCGTCCTCGCCGACCTCAGCCCGACGACCACGTTCCTGCCGTCGTACCTGCATATGTTGCCCGCCTTTATAAGGGAGACCTGGCTCTCAGCCGCGCCCTTCCCCGTGTCGGCCTTGTAGGCCGCCTCTGTGTCGTAATACTTTATCATGATGTATCCTCCTTTCTTTTTTTTAAGCCTGCTTCCAGTCCGCAACGGAATCAACGCCGGAGGCGTAGTACAGCCCGCCCGACGCCACGTCGAGGTTGACGTACTGCTGCCCCGCGAACGCCGGCACCCCGTCCCACGGGAGTCCGCCCGGGAGGTTGACCGGCACGTTCGCCTCGGCCGGGACGCCGTGTCCGAGCATCACGAGGGGATAGCGGCACCTCGTCAGCCCCCTCACATCGACCGTCCCGGCGGTCGCGTTGCCGAGGAGGCCGCGGCTCCCCTCCAGCGCGTCCAGACGGGCGGCGAGACTCACTATGGCCTCGGCCACCGTGAGGTTCTTGCCGTCCACGTAGTCCGTGGCGGCCTTGCCGTCCTCCAGGGACTTTATCCTCGCCTCCGCCCCGTCGGTGTACGTCTTGGCGGCGGTTGCCGCCGCCGAGGCCGCCGCCGAGGCCGCATCCGCCTTGCTGACGGACGCGTGGCCGTCGAACACGACCTTCCATCCCTCGTTGGCCACCAGCGCGCCGTCCACGACCTGCCCCGGCGCGTTCGTGACGCCCTCCGCCAGGCAGACGAACGTGGAGTTCAGGTACCTGTAATAGTTCCACTTGTGGACCGTGGCGCCCTGCGCCCAGTCCTCCTTTCTCCATACGGGCAGCCGCCCGATGATCTTCTTCACAAGATTAGCCATATATCCTAAGTCTTTTTACAGTCAGATGTCGAATCCCACGGAGACCTCCCCGGTCTCCTCGTCTATCTCCCCGCCGTCGAACGACGTGTTCCACGACCCTATCTCCACGCAGACCTCCCCCGTCTCGTCGTCATATTCCACGAGCATCTGGTTCTCGTCCGCGAACCTCTTAAGCTCAGTGATGTCCGACGCGTTGGCGGCCACTCCGGCTTTGTTCTCGGCCACCCCGGCCGCGTTCCCCGCTATGTCTGACGTGTGTTCCTTCGTCAGCGTCTGGAGTTGGGATATTGCCGCGGCCATCTGCGCCGCCCCCGTCTTGTCGGAGGCGATGTAGTCGGCTATCTCCCTCAGGGTGTCGAGGTCCTCCGGCGCGCCCGCCACCACCCTGGCAATGGCGTCGGCCACGGTCTTCCTGACCGAGCCGTCCACGTTGGAGTCCGAGTTCAGGATGTCGATGAGCGACTGGAGCGCGGCAACGGCGGCCTTGCGGTCGGTCTCCTCCTTGGATATGGCCGCGTTCGCCCTGTCGATGTCGCCCTGCTCCTTGGCCTTCTGCGCGGCGAGGTCGGCGGCCACGTTTGCCACGTCCGACTGGCGGGCTATGACCTGCGGGTCCACGGACACCGAGTTGTCATCCTCTACTGACACGCCGTAGCCCTGCCTCACGGGACGGGAGTACTTCCCGGCGCCGTTCAGATGCTCGTTGGCGCGGCCGCCCGTATCCAGCATGTCAACCTTCCCCGCCCTCTCGTCAGTGAGGTCGTTCGCGGAGAGGCCCTTGCCTGACTCCTTGTCCACCTTGCCGTCCAGCATCCCCTGGACGCGCTTGTCGGCCTTCGCAGCGGACTCCTTGGTCTGGAACGTCTCATCCGTCTCTTTTGACGAATATATGCCAAGGTCTGAAGATGTCATCTTGCCCTTCAGCACCGCCCCGTTAACAGACGGCAAATTCTCAAGCACCTCGTAATTATACCCTAACCCGTTATCTTCAAGCAAGCCGGCAGCCAGCAACGACCATCCCGGAGCTACGGTATACGTACCGTCGCTGTCTTGCTTGAAATAAGGTTTATTCCCGACCTGTTCCGCCAAGGAAGCGTATACCGACCCGTCGCAGTATACCCTGTCCTGCGGATAGTATTTTCTTGTGTCGATATATTTTCCTGCCGACCACGGCAGCTTCTTTATGCAGTTCATATATCAATAAATTATATTATCTTTGTCTTGGTATCGCGCCCACAGGGTGATACCCTCCCGTAACGCGCCCATAGGGTGCTACCGTCCGGCTATCGCGCCCATAGGGGTGCTGCGCCGGAGGATTTTTTATCCGGACACGCCGAACCACATGCTGGCCCGTTTCATCCACAGGCCGGTCGACGGATCTTTCTTATCCTGCAGCTCGACAGTCAGCGGCGCGACGTCCGAATAGATGTACCGCGGTACCGCGTTCCCCTTCTTGTCGATCAGCTCCATGGTCGTCGGCGACAGCGGCTTGGCCGGATCGACCAGCGCGGTGAACGAAGGGTTAACATAACGGATCGCTATTCCGAACTTCTTCCGCGCCTTGTAGTCGTTGCCAAATCCCCTTCTCACGTTGCTCTCCGCCGCCCACTGGGTATAGTTCCTTCCCCACAGCTCGGCCTTGGTGTGGGCCGAGTCCTCCATGAACCTTTTAACGATGAAGTCACGGATGTCGTCGTATATCATTCTGACGCGTCCGGACGACCAGCCGCCGCCGACGGCGGTGAAGGCGGCGTGATCCGTGATTCTCTTGTCGCCCAGGGCGGCGAACCACCCCTTCCTCCCCATCCTCAGCTTGCCGCCGATATTGGTCACCCCCGTCCTCCTCTTGTTCAGGCGCCGATACACCATCAGCACCGCCTCGTATTTGTCCGACGCGAGCAGCGGGTGGTAGACCACTATCGATTTGATGCTCTGCTGCTCCTCCTCGATCTCGCCCCGGGCGATGTGCAGCTGCGGCCTGACGATTAGTCTTCCCTGTGTGTCGATGACCTCCGAGGCCTTCGGAATCCAGAACTTGAAAGCGAACTTCTTGGCCGTGTCCGGTCCCGATGCCGTGACCTCCGCCGTGGGGTCGCCCCCGGCGATGAAGAAGGCCTCCGCGGTCGGAGTGGCGAACCCTGCCGCCGCTCCGGGATCTCCCTTGTCACCCTTTAAAGACGCCACCCACTCGCTCTCCGTGAGGTTATCAGCGTAGCCCTGACGCTGGGCTATGTCGTAGGCTGACTCGCCGGGGATGCCGGGGTCTCCCTTGTCACCTGGATCGCCGGGATCACCCTGTTTCCCCTTCAATCCTGAGAAGGTGAACTTGAACGAACGCGCCTGAGCGGTGCCCGTCGGTATCACCTTGACATTCGGGCCATCTTCCTCGTTCAGCATGTCATACTCCGCGGTCGCCCCCGTTATCGTCGCTGAAGTGCCGTTCGTCCCCTTATCGCCTTTGTCACCCTTATCGCCTTTGTCACCCTTATCGCCTTTGTCACCCTTATCGCCCTTGGATGATGATCCGCCATCCGACTCTACATCTTCGGTACTCGTGGCGGTGCTGTCGCTCGGCAACTTGAAAGACTTCCTCGGTCTCTCTCTCAACGTCAGCGAGTATGTCGGTATGCCAGCCTCGTTCTCGTTTATGGTGAGAGTGTCTATCAGATCGGAGTAATAGCCCAAGGACATGTATCCCTGCGACAGCAGCGAGGCCTCGAAGCTAAGGAATTGTCCCTCGAGGAAACTGCGGGCATTCTCCTTTATGAACTTCGCGTCCATAGACGGTGTCAGCACCGCTGTCGGATGCGACAGTTCTTCCAGCACCTCATTCGCCCTCGTCAGAAGCCTCTGCGACGCGTACTCTATATACTCGTCCGGCATCTTGATGTCAGTTATCACGAACCTGTCCCCGGCGGCTATCGGATATACCGAGTTCGGAAACGTCATATTGACTGACCGATCCATGGCGCGCCTTATTTTCAGATTCCACCCGTCCGCCGAGCTGTCATAGGCGCACTTGTCTATCCTGAAGACCCTCCCGGCGCACGCCCCCGTCTTCATCTCAAGCGTCCCGACCTTGCCGTTGGAGGACAGCCTCTGCATGTTCAGGTCGAATCCTATCTGCTTGAGGGTCACGCTTGTGTCCGTGTATGTGCTGTTGCGCAGACTTATCAACAGCGGCATATTTGAGCCATTAATGACACCCACGGCGGAGTCCGCCAACGGTATCTCGGCCGAAGCGACCACAGTGAGTTTGATGACAACAAGAAAAGTCGCACCCTTTGACGGGGCGCCAAATCTGAAGAAGTCATTGTATCTCAGAACCGTGTCTTCAGGGACTTTCAGGTAGATTGGGCCGGAAGTCGCCTCCTTGTTGTATTCCAGATCTATTCTGGCCTCGTTCCCCAAATTGTTCAGTGTAAGGTAGGCCTCCTTCACCTTCATGTATCTGTAGTTGTCCAGATCCACCTTCGCAAAGCGGCTCCCTGAGGTCAGGATGATGTCGGAACATGTTCCCATCGTCAAGGTAGCATTGCAGACATCCTTCTCCAGCGTTATCTCTCCGACCTTACGGCCTATCTCCCCGGCCATGGTGGCATCGCATTCAGGAACCACCATTTGCGTAACGGAGGTGTCGCCTGTGCCGTCGTCAAGGCTGGCGGTCTTCGAGGACTTTATCTCGTCCGCCCTCTCGGAGTCCGTGTATATGCTCGTTGACGGGTAATATTCGTCCGTGGCCGCCATCGACGCCCGCACGTCCCCGATAGTCACGCCCTCTATGGACGGGTATATCTCTCCGTATTCCTCATTGTCGAAGTATAGCACCTTCGGGCGCACTCCCAGAAGCATCTCGTCCCTTACCGAGGCGACGCGTATGAACGCCTTCTTCGGATCCGGCAGCGAGTCCGTCTTCCCCCACGAGGACACTGGTATCATCAGGTTCGGTATGTCCACGCTCTCCGCGTCCTTTATGTTCAGCGAGTTGTAATACATCGCCCTCATATTCCGGCTCGATCCGAACGGATAGAGCCTCGTGCAGACATCGTCCAGCCTGGAGTATGCAACTTTCACCGATGTCAGCCCGGAGTCTTTGCCTATGGAGCCTCCGGCCACGGTGTTGCCCGGCCTCTTCGTGTTCGCCCCGCCTATCGTGAGGACGTTCTTGCCGGCCGCGGAGTCATACGAGTATGTCCACCCCACGTTCTCCCACACCGAATATATCCGGTCGAGCGCGTCGAGGACGCTGCTCCCGCTCTCGATGGAGAACTCCCGGGCCTCCGTCACGGAGGCCACGCTCGTCTTCAGGTCGGAATCCAGAACCACGCTCCACTCTCCCGGATAGCCGCTGTCCAGACAGGCCTGGATCCTTGCGGCTATGCCCTCCACGTCCTCGAATGTCGAGATCGTCTTCCTCGACGAGAAGTGTATGGCGTTGTCGGCGGTCACGATGTCCCTGAAAAGACACCTCTCGAAGTCCTTGGTCTTCGCATAGAGGCGGACGTTGGAATAGACGTACCTTTCCGCCACGCCGGCCTTCTCCGAGTTCTGCGCCATCTCCGGCAGGTCATAGAGCGTGTACCTGAGTCCCGTCCTCGGATAGTCCACGTAGTCCCCGACCGCCCACGCCACCGGGGTGTCGGACGCTATCTCCCTGAACTCCAGATATGACGGTTTCAGGTACGTCCCGTGGTAGACGGGACATCCCCTGAACCTGACCGAGCCGCCCCCGGCGGCCTTTATGCCTAACCTCGCCATATCCTACGCGTCTATGATTGATCCGCTTGAATACTTCGTCCTCGCCGTGGGGCTGTTCACCTTGAACGTGACAGTGAAGATAGCCCTCGTCCAATCCCCCCTGCGGCGGAACGACTCCTCCTTGTAGCCGGCGTATCTGACCTTCTTGTAACCCACGCCTGTGTACGAGTCGTAGGTCTTGAACTCCCCTGACCTCACCTTGGCGAAGAACGAGTCCACCTGAGACCGCAGGACGGCCTCGGATGACGCCGAGTCTGACGAATAGGCCTTGACGTAGAACGAGACATCGAACTCGAACGCCTGATAGCACATCCCGGCCGTGTACTCGTCGTCCCCGTCCTCGTCCTTCCAGTCGTTGGAGTAGACCTCCTTCGGCTCGGGCAGTAGAGGGTACGGGTTCGACTTCGCCACCATCCCGAAGGACGCGGCGGTGTCGAGTGCGGATGCGTCCGCGCCCGTCTGGATATAGAACGGCTTGTAGCCCTTTATGTCAGGAAGGTACGGCATACCGGATAATACATTTTCACTGTTCAAAGATTCAATAATAGCCGCTGAAAGCGGCTATTATTATAACACTTTATATCACTCGGCCACGACCTTCACCCCGTTGCCTCCCTCGGAGTGCGGAGCGAGGACACCCCTGAACTCGGCCAGCATCTCCTGCGCGGCCACCGCCGTGTTGTAAGTGTTCGCCTGTATCCGGGCGAGATGCTCCGCGAGGGTCGGGGAGGAAGGGAACACCGACCGCAGCAGCTCCAGCACCCGCTCCCTCTGCGTCTTTGCGAACGACACGTCCGCCCTGATGGCGTTGATGTAGCTCGCCAGAAGGCTCGCCGTGTCCTCGGTCACCGCCTTGATTCCATCGGATAATGAGGATGACTTCTGGTCGGAGTCCTTGCCTATGAGATCCACGTTGTCGAACGACGCTATCATGGCGTTGATGATGTCGGCTGCGTCTTCGGTCTTCTTTCTGATGTCTCCAGCAAGGTCGGCGGTCCTGTCCGCCACGTCCTCCGCGCTTATCTGTCCCTCGCTGTACTGCTTGAACATGTCCTTGACCCTTGGCTCGAACTCGTTCAGTATCTCGTCTATGACATAGGACTGGAGCATCGACTTCAATATCGTCTCCCCGAGGTTCTGGAAGGCGGAGTCAAGGTCGTCCACAGCGTCCCCGACCTGCTTGAAGTTGTCGAGGAACGAATCCACCATATCCCCGGCGATGGAGCCGACAAGGCTGCCGACCATGCCGTCAATCTTCTTCTGGATCTCGTCGTACTGCTCCTTGATGTTCACGAGGTTCTGGAGCTCATCCCTCTGCGTGTCATCTATCTGCGTGTTCGTCTCAAGGAATTTCTTGGCATTCTCCACGTTGAACGCGCCGTCGGCGTCCCAAAGATCGGGCGCGAGGTTGCCGAGAGCGGTGTGCTCATCGGACATCCCGAGAAGCTGCTGGAACCAGTTTCTGTCCTTGGTCTTGACCTGCATCCTCTTCAACCCGTCCAAAGCCTCGTCTATATCATAGATCTGCTTGTTGAACCTCGGGCCGTTGAACGCGAAAAATCCCCTGTCATCCTTTACTGTACCGGAGTTCACAAGCTCCATCGTCCCGTATTTCTTGTCCAGTTCACTCAGCGCGTCACTGTATGCCTCCGACGCCTTCCTGCCTTTGTCGAAGTACTCGGCCATCTGCATGAAAGTCGCCTCGCCGAAGACAGTGGAAAGGTCTGCCGCCTCCAGGCTCAGCAGGGTTAGTGCGTTGGCGAAGTCCGTGCTGTTCTGCGCCGCCTCCCTCGCCTCCGCCGCCTCGTTGGCCAGAGCGCCAGTCACTCCTTTCAGAACCTCCATCGCCGCCGCCGCCACCGCGCCCCACACGCCGCCCGAGGCGGCGCCCGAGGCTATGTTCGCGAACGCGTCGCCGATGCCCTTCATCGTCTCGCCGATGGAGCTTATCCGGTCGCTGCCCATAGCCTCGCCGAGCTGGACGAACGCGTCTCCGAGCTGGCTCACCCCCTTGGCCGCGGCCTGCGCCCCTTTCAGGAGTTTCTCCTTCATCTCGTCGCCGACCTTCTTCATGTCTCCACTAAGCAACGCCTTCACGGCGGCGAAGAAGTCATCCAGCGAAAGCTCGCTTTTGTTCAGCCTCTCCAATGTCTCATCCGACAGGCCGAGGTCTCCAAGATCCACATCCTTCAGTTCATCCTCGATCTGTTTTTTGAGATTCGCCAACTGCCTCAGCGACTTCTGGCCCAGGTCGGTGAGGTCTATGCCCTTCCCCTTGCTGACGTTCTCCGACACGTATCTCTTGGCGAGGTCGTTGACGCTCTCCTGCGCCTTCTTCCTGTTGTACGCCTTCTCCTTGCCGGCGAGTTCCCGCAACGCCTTGTCGCCACCCTCTACATAAGTCTTCCAGAACTCCTCGCCGTACTTCACGCGCAGGGCCCTCATCGCAAGCTCGTTCGTCTTGGCCACCTCGAACTCCTCGCGGATGCCCTCGATGTTGAGGTCAACCTTGTTGTTCTTGGAGTTGAGGTCGGCCAATATCTTGCTGATGTCGAACGCCACGCCCTTGCCGTCAAGGTTGAAGTCCTTTGACGTGAGGCTCTTTATCTCCTCCACGAATTTCTCCGCCGCCTCGAAAGCGTCCGTCATCGCCTTGGTGGCGTCCTTGCCCATATTCGCCAGAATCTTGTCAGCGTTGTCGGCCTCTCCCGGTATGAGCCGAAGCTGGTCGGCCAGCCCCCTCAACTGCTCGTCATAGTCGAAGTTGTCGCGCAGCGAAGAGGATATGTCCGGGAACAACGCCTTCATCGCCTCGCCGAGCATCGACTCCGGCATTGCCGCCTTCAGCTGCTCGTAAGCGTCCTTCAGCTTGTTCACCACCTGCACCGTGGCCTGAATCTCAGCGCGCTGCGCCTTCTGCCGCTCGGTGAGCTTATCAGGCTTGTCGGTAGTCAGATCCTTGAAAGTAGCCTTGTTCAGGTCAATCTTCAACAGATTGGCGACGGCCTCCACGCCCTCGAGGTCTTTCTTCCACTGCTCTATCTCGTTCTTCTGATAGTTGGGGGAAGCGTTGGCGACGCTCTCCGTCAGCGTTTTGTAGGACTTGCGCAGCTTGTCGATGTAGTCAGTCAGATCCTGCGAGCTGCTCCTGATCATGTTCCCCGACTTTTTAGCGGCCTCGCCCTCAGCCTTCTCCAGGGCCGCGTTCACCTCCTTCTGCCAGTCGAGAAGTTCAGCCCCGGCATCACTCCCCAACTGGTTCCTGCGGATCTTGTCAAGGGTAGTCTCTATCTTCTTGCGAGCCTCCTCGGTGGTCAATCCGAGTTCCTCGAACTCCTTGCGGAGATACTCGATCAGACTCACGGTCGGCCTCGCACCGCTCATTCCGTTCTCTATGTCCTTGACGGCTTTCTTGGCGTTGTCCACATACCGCCTGGCCTCCTTCGACAGATCCTCCGGGGAAAGCAGGCCACTCACATACGCGCTGATCTCAGACCTCACCCCGGCGTCCGACACCTTCATCGCGCTGAGCGCGTCATTCAATCTCTCGGCTATCTTGGAGAACCCCTCTTTCTGCTTGTCGTTCATTCCTTCAAGCACGGTGTCAAGGAACCGTTCCTTGGCGGAGTTCTTCACGGCGGCGGCGAGACGGTCATAGACTCCCTCCAGCTCCCCGACCCTTATCTTCTCCTTGTCCAAAGCCGAGAGATAGGAATCGTAGTTCCGCAATAAAGCGGATTTCGCCTTGTCGTATTTCTCGGTGCCTTTCTCCGCGCGTTCCAACGCGCCCCATAACGTGTCGAGCTTTGAGATTTCCTCCGTTATGTATGAATTGTATTGCAGAATCGCATCGTTGGCGGCCGCCTGAATCTTCTGCTGGTCGGATTGCCGCTTGGTCAGCTCATAAATCGCAAACCCCGCCGCCACCGCCCCCGAAGCGAGCAGAGCGTAAGGGTTCATCTTCACAGTGACCAAGGTTTTGAGTTTTCCCGCAAGTGAAGACAGAGACGCGAGCAGTTTCCCGTTGGCCGCCGCCGCGACTAACGCCCCCGCCTTGTACACGCCGAACACAACGACTATCTCCTTCAGGACGCGCCCCAGATCCTCGTAGTTGCGCACCGCCGACAGGGCGGTGTCCACGATCCCGTGGAAGAAGCCGCTGTTGCCCTCCCCGATGGAGAACAGCATCTGCTCGTAGGCGTCCTTCAGCTTCATCACCTTGCCCTTAAGGGTCTCGGACAGCACCGACTGCATGTCAAAGAACTTGCCGCCCTCGCTCGTGAGGTCCTTCAGGACCTTGGCCACCATCTCGAACGGGACCTCACGCTTGCTTATCTTGTCGAACACCTCTCCAACACTCACGACCTTTCCCTCAAGCTCGGTGAACTGATTGGCGAGTTCCTGCAGCAGCGGCACTCCGGCCTCGGTGAACTGCCTCACCTCCTGCCCCCTGAGGAAGGAGGCGGACCTCACCTGTCCGTAGGCGAGGATCATGCGGTTCATGTCCACGCCGAGACCCGCCGAGACATCGGCCAGCATCTTCGTGGTGTCGTACAGCTCGTCGAGGGGCACGGAGAACGCAGAGAGCTGCTTGGCGTAGGACGTGACCTCGGAGAACGTGTACGGCGACTGCACGGCCAGCTTCTGGAGCTTGCCGAACAGGGCGTCCGCCCCCTGCACATCCTGCACGATGTTGCGCAGCGCCATCCTCTGCATCGCGAACTCGCCCGTCACCCTGATGATGGAGCCGAGGAAGCGCGTCACGCCCTGCACGGAGAAATAGGTGGCCGCCATCGCGGACAGCTGCCCGAGGATGCCCTTCTGTCTCCCGAACGCGCCCGTGGTGCGGTCAGCCGCGTCGGCCGTCCGCTGCTGCTCCCTTTTGAGCCTCTCCGCCGCAGCCGCCGTCTTGTTCTGCTCGGTAAGCACCTTCTGATGTTCCCTCGCGGTGCGCTCCACAGCCTGCCGCACCTTCTCCTCAGCCGCGGCCGTCTTGGCGGCGGCCTGAGCCCTCTTGGCCTCCAAGTCGAGAGCCCGCTTCGCCGAAGCCGCCTCGGATGCCGAGATCGTGTTGAACCTCTGCTTGACCTCCAGCAGCGTGGAAAGCTCCACGTTGGCCGCCTTCGCCGCCGCTATGTCGTCCTTAATCCTCTTGTTGAAGTCAACGTCATCCAGTATGACCTTGAAGTTAAGGTTGTCTATCGTCGCCATGTTCCTGATTGTCTGATTCCTCGTCCGCCCCGTTGAAAACATCCTCCACCGTCATCCCCTTGGCCGCTATCCTCGCGCGGAGCTTCCGCAGGGACTCCTCGTTGAGCCTCACCGACTCGTCCTCGCCGGACCGGGGCGATCCGTCCGCCGAGCCTTTCCCGGACCCTTTCCGCCTCCATACGGTGTGCGGAAGGTCGCTCATCATCACGTCAATCTGCGGCAGCGTCAGCTCGCAGTTGTAGACCCAGTTCCGGACGCTGACGAGTCCGAGGAGGAACCGTCTCGTCCCTCCGGCGAAGGGATATTCCTTGACGAAAGCCGACTCGCGGCCGAAAAAAGTTCTGCTCGGTACCGCTCGGCTTCCTTCCTCGTCATCGTCATCCAGTCCGTCCTCATATCCACCGAGAACGCCATATTCGTCCAGTGTGCCGTAAGCGGAACTTTTTTTTTACCCGCCGCTATTATCGGGGTGTACTGCGATTCCGTCCAGCCGCGCCACAGCGCCCACCAGCGCCACAGGAAAGGCCAGAACAGCCTTATCCTCCAGTAGCCGTTAAGGACTATCAGGGCCGCCTCCTTTGCCGCGAAGTACGGCTCCCGGCAGAGGCTGCGCGTCGTCTCGGAGGAATCCTCCTTGGCGGAATCCATATCGTCCCTCTCCAGCCAGAGCCTCGTAAGCCTCTGCATCGTGTACGGCTTCATCCCCGTGACCCTCACGGTCTTTCCGGTGCCGGGAATCCTCACCTTCTCAGGGATGTCCTCGACCACGTTGTCGAAGTACTCCCTTCTCGCCTTTGTTTCTGGTCGCCTCATGTCTTGACAAAATAAAAGCGGGCGGGGCGGAGACCCCACCCGCAGGGTGTGTGAATCCTCGAAGGACTTTTTAGGCCGCCTTCTTGAGCACGGCGAAGTCTCCCTCTCCGCTCTTGAGGTTGCCGAGCACGGTTCCCGCGAACCTCACGCAAAGAGGGTCGGAAGTGCTGTCCTGCGTCAGCGAGGCCACGAGCTTCACCCTCGCGAAGGCGACGGCGGTCTTCTTGGACGCGCTCACGACAAGCACGGACGCCATGACCTCTTTAGGGGTCTTGAAGAATCCGGCTCCCGTGTAGGTCTCGCCTGTGCTCGCGGTGACGGACGCGGCGGACTGTCCGGCGTCGAAGAAGTAGGCCAGAAGCGCGGAGGCCACGGAAGGGATGTCGCCCTGGAGCTTCATCTCGCCGGTGGTTACATCGGTGTCGATGGTCTCGTCATTCTGGTCGATCTTGATCTCATCCGTGGACGGGTCGTCCTGGGTTATCTGGAAGGTGTCCTTCAAGGTGAAGATCTCGTCCGCAGTGGCGAACGTGAGTGTCTTGAAGTCCACGGAGCCGCCCGAAGGGACGGCGAGCAGCTTGATGGACGCGCACCCTCTGTGCAGGTCCTCCAGCATTGCGTGTGTAAGTGTTGCTGCCATATCCTAAATGACTTTTATTGTTGTCTTTATGCTTACTATCCTGCAATTGAAACCGAAGTCGTCCTCGGTGTCCCCGATGACGTTCGGATGATTGTCGAACTCGTAGCGTCCGGTGTAGGACGGGAGCCCCTCCATGAGGGTCTTGTACATCACCGAGAGCCGCCTTCCGTTCTTGGAGCTGTTGGCGTTCTTGGCGAAAAGCTCGAACACCACGCGGCACTCGCCGTATGTACCCATATCCTCCACGCCGCCGGAGACCCTGGCCACCACGTAGTCGGGTTTCTGCGGGGCGGACTTCGGACGGGAGGCGTACACGGCGCCGCTGACCTTCAGGTCATCCCTGACGATGCGCACCAGAGCGTCCTCCAGCTCCGTTATGTCGAAAACGTTCATCATCCAACGGGTTTGAATTTTTCGGCGAAGGTCCTCGCTGTCATGTCCACGGTGTCGTGCATCACGTCAAGCTCGTAGTCGAGCGAGAAGAAGGACGGGGGATTGATCCCGGCCATCACGACGCCGACCCATCCGGTGCGCCTGACCCTTCCCTCCATCCGGAGGAGCCGGGCCGTGACGTCGCCTATGGCCTCGCCCGCGGAGGTGACCTCCATCTGCACAGAGGCGCCGTTGTGAACCACGAGCCACCCGTAGGTGTCGCCGGACGTGAGGTGCCTCTGGTGCTTCGCGTCGTGGATGTCCAGCGCGTAGCGCACGGCATCCCTCAAGACTCGTACAATCCCCTCCCTCACCGTCCTCTCCTCGGAGACGGCGAGACGGGCGAACGCCGCCTCTATGACATTCTCGTTGCTCCTTGCCATCAGTTCTTGACTTCCTTGACCCAGACGTTCGTGCCGAGGTTGAACGTGGTCTGCTTGACCACCTCGCACCTGTAAACCCTCGTGTAATCCTCCATCACAAGGATGTCGCCCGGATCGAGGGGCGTGAGGAACATAGGACAGGCGAGCCGGTAGTACGACTCCTGCACGTCCCCCGCAGCCCTCGTGTTCTCGGACGATGTCCTGTATCCGAAGGGCATCTCACTTACCCACTCCGTCAGGAAGGAGCCGTCGGGATTCCTGACGGGCTCCCAGTCTGACATCACGCAGGCCTCCAGAAGCACGGGCTCGTAGACCGGATTCCCCCTGTCATCGACTCCGGGGTCTCCGTTCTCGTCCAGCCTCGCCCTGAACGCCTTGAATGTGAATGGGAAACGTGGGTTGTACATCTGGTGTATCGGTTTCTAATACAGGTCTCTCATAGTGAATCCTCCGGCGGTGGCCTCCTCGGCCTTGTCAGACTCCCACTTGGCGTAGAGCCTTTGGGCCATCTGGCGCAGCCCCGCCCGGTCGACGACATTCTTCGCCGCCTTCTGGTGCTGCCACCCGCCGTCGGACACATACTCCCCGGTCGAGGACGACGAGGAGGACGCGAGCCACATATAGAGGTCCGCGAGGCAGAGGTCCCGCTCCCTCTGGCCGACCTCCGACACCGGAGCGCCGGAGGCCACGCCGTTGTTGAACAGGATAGCCATCACGGTGCCGTCGGGGACGTTGTAGTCAACCATCCCCGGAAGCCACTGGTCTATCGTGTAGTCCGCCATGCCTCCCCTCCGTCAGTTAGGCCGAGTAAGGATGGAGGTAGAAGAAGTGCTGAGGCACCGAAGGGACGACAAGGGATGTCATCTCGGTGTTGAAGCTCTGGCACTTCTTCACGTAGTCGGCTCCAACGGTAAGCAGGAGCCTTCCCCCGTAGTAGGTCGCGTAGTCGCCTCCGCCGATGGCGATAGGCTCCACGGTCTTCACGGTGCCGATGACGCCGTCAGGCACGAGCACGAGGACGTTGCCCTCGAACGCGCGGAACGATTTCCTTGAGAGCGTCTTCGCGTCGTTGTCCCACTTCTCCACGGCCACGATCGAGTCGATGACCTTGACGGGCACGCCCACGATCCTCTCGAAGACGGCCTTCTTCACGTCGTCCCCCTGCACGGAGGCCGATGAGGCCTGCACGCCCGCGTCCGCGGTAGGGAAAAGGTTCGCCCCGATGGCGGCGAGCACCTTTGAGTGGCTGAGGACTGCATCGAAGTAGTCGCTGTCCACCTCGATGTGCATCGACACGCCTGTCTTCCTCTTGGCTTCCCTGATCCAGTCCCTGAGGTCCTTGATCGGGTTGGCCTGGGTGCCCTCGGTGTCGTAGGTGCTGTCTGTCCACCATCTCTTCGTTCCCGTTAGGGTGGTGATGTTGGCGGACGGCACGTGCGCCGCGAAGGTCTGGTTGACGAGGCCGTTCGGGTTGTTCGTGTCGGTCAGCTCGAACTTGCCCCTTGACACGACCTGATGCCTCTGGTAGGTCAGCGAGTTGGTGTGGCCTCCGATGAGGGTGTCGATGGTGACGAAGAGGTTGTTCAGGGCGGCGTCAACGACCCTGCTGGAGGTGGCGCCGAACCGCTGCTCAAGGATGTACTGCTTGCGCAGCTTGTCCTCGTTGAAGTACTCGACCATCTTCATTCTCGGGATCTTGCCCGTGGTGAGCCGCACAGGCTCCCTGCTCACCGGCTTGGCCGGAGAGTCGAGGTCCACGTAGGTCGCCATCACGTTCAGGCCGACCTCGCCCTGAAGCTGCTCGTAGGTGAAGTCGAGCTGCATGTCCGGGTCAAGCTCGAAGCCGTCCAGCTGGAGGCTGTTGTACTTGTTGGGCATCACCTCGTCGATGTAGCCCTGGAGCCTCGCCGGATCGCTGCCTCCCAGAGCCCTGGAAAGCAGGTCGTAAAATTCCAAAGTGTATGTCTCCATATCTCTTTCTGTTTTTTAGGGTTTAGCCGTTCACCTGGATCACGCCCGGCACGGCGGCCTTCATCGCGGCGGCAATGTCAGTGGACGGCGTGCGGTCGATGAGGATTCCCTCGGCGTGCGACATCACAGCCGCTCCGGACGCTCCAGCGCCCTCGTCATCCGCGTCGATGTCTCCGAGGTAGATGTCGTTGTACAGGTAGGCGTTCGGGGTCACGCTGGCCTCGGCGCTGATGATGACCTTGCTTCCGGCCTTGGCGTTGGCCACGGTCGCGGTGAGGTCAAGCTGCGACGGCGTGGCCGCGTTGGCCGCGGAGGCCGTCACCTTCACTCCTTCACCGGAAGGGATCGTGTCCCCCACGAGTTTCACGTACATGTCCTTGCCCGGCGTGAATCCCGGATGCTCGGACGGGTCGATGGTCAGCACTCCCGAGGCGTAGGCCTTGACGGTGTAGACCAGTGCCGGTGTGATCACCCTGTCCTTTAGCTGGATGGGCGTGCCGGCCGGAAGGAGAAGTCCCGCCTTGACGTATGCCTTGGCGAGAGAGCCTCCCACAGGATAAGGGGTCACGGTTCCGAGCCAGACCGGTATGTGCCGTCCGCCGAAACCTTCCCTCTTCTGCCCGAAGGCGTTGAATGAGCTCTGCTTCATTTCTCAAATCGGTTTTGGTTGAACTTTACTTCTGCTGCGGGAGCTTGCCCTCGGATTTCAGCCTCTCGACCTCCTTGGAGAAGTCGCCCCTCTTGTAGCCCTCCGGCTGGCGGTTGCCGCTCCTCGGAGCCGGGCCGTCCCCGTAGAACCTCTTGTAGGTCTCGTCGTAGGAGGCCACGCACCTGTCAACAAGCGTGTCGGCGGTGTCGGTCTCCGCGATCTGGAGGTCCTTCAGGATAAGGTCGAGAACCGGCTCGCAGTCCGAGCCCTTGTCTTTCAGCCTCTTCCTGAGTTCCGCGGTTATCCCGCCGTTGCGTTCCCTCGCCATCACCTTCGTGTAGTTCTCCTCCAGCTTGTCGAAGCGCTCCTTGAGTTCCTTGAACGCGGCGTCGTCTTTATCGGAGCCCTCCCCAGGTTTCGGGTCGGTCTTTCCGGATCCCGCCTCCCTCAGTTCGTCAAGGCTCCTCTGGAGCTCCGTGTTCCTCGCGCGGAGACTGTCCTGATCGCCCTGTATCGCCCTGACGAGCGCGGCCACATCGTCGCCCGCAACGGCGGCTTCGATGTCCTCCTCCTTGGTGACGGTTTTTTCCAGGAACGCGGCAACCCCGTCGAAAGCCTTCTCCCCCAACCCGATGTTCTTGTACCTCGTTTTGAGGGCTGCGATGATCTTCTGTTTCATATTGACCCAAAATGATTTAACCTGCCGCAAAGGTGGGGCTCCGCCTGATATAAAGTGTGATAATTATTACACTTTATAACACGGCTGTCCGCACCTTTGCGGACGATGAGAGAGGAGACCATAGACACAGAGAAGTACCTTGACCCCGTGTTCCTGAGACACGGCCAGAGGGTGTACACCTACGACCTCGTGGAACGCATCCGGGAGGACAACCTCGGCCGCAAGAAGGACGGCAGGAGGATATTCAACATGTGTCCACAGGCCGGCTTCCAGGAGAAGGTTCTCACCACGCAGGCCGACATCAAGATAGTGGGTGGAAAGAGAGGCGGAGGTAAAGAGATGCCGCTTTATACGCGCATAGTGACTCCATACGGATACCGTGCCCTCGGAGACCTTGAGGTCGGAGATACCATAATCGACCCTTGCACAGGAGGGTTCGAGAAAGTCATACAGATTTTCGAGCATCATTCACATGATGTGTTTGAGCTGATTTTGGATGACGGAAGCACGACAAGATGTGGACACGACCATTTGTGGAAGGCGAGAATGACCGGATATATCCATAAAGATAGACGTTATAATGGCAGGGGGCTGGATGCAGACTGGCGCATCTGGACTTTCGATATGATAAAAGCGTGGCTGGACAAGAAGCAGTCGGGGGCATACCCCGGCAAGCATCTGGTGATCCCCGTTACTGAGCCGGTAAAATTCACGTGTACAGGGAATGCGATGAGGCGCAACGACCTCGACCCGTATGTTCTGGGAGCCATAATCGGAGACGGATGTATCACGGAAAGCATCCGCCGCTCATACACCGCCAGCCTTTGCAGTGCCGACCCGGAGATAATCAACCGTGTCGCAGACTCAGGAATAGACATGACGCATTTCCGAAACGCACCTTCCGGGCCTCTTATGGATTACTATATAAAGGACCAGCGGCTCGAAGAGATAATATCCGGATGTGGACTATCCGGGTGTGATTCATCAAGTAAGTTCATCCCGTACAGATATAAATTCGCCACTGTGGATGAGCGGTGGGCACTGCTCCAAGGCCTTATGGACACCGATGGGTATGTAAGCGAGACGGGAAGGTGTTCTTATGCCACCGTGAGCCGCAGACTTGCCGATGATGTGAAGTTCCTTGTGGAATCCCTCGGGGGCATCGCCAAGATAAAGGTCAAACGCGCTGGATACAAAAAGGACGAGGCGTACATCCCATGCAAGGACTGCTATGACATTCACATCAAGATGCCTCATAGCGAGAGGATGTTTCATTTGAAGAGGAAAAAGGAACGCTGCACCGAGTTCAACCATGGCGTGTCACAGATAACAAGAAGAATCATCGGCTACAGATATGTCGGCAAGGAGGACACGAGGTGCATAACCGTGGATAGCCCGAACAGACTTTATCTATGCGACGATTTCATAGTCACCCACAACACCTATGTCGGCCTCTACGAGTTCCTTCCGTACATCTTCAACCCCGACGTGAACGGCTACGGATTCCGAAAGTATGAGGACGACATAGCCCGAGGCATCTGGAAGTCCTCGAAGCAGGTTTACCGATGGCTCGGAAGCCCCGCAGACACCAGCTTCGAGTGGAAGTTCCTGAACGGGCGCGGAGCCACGATGAAGATGGAGCACCTCCAGGACCCGAAGAAGATAGCCGACCGGTTCAGGGGCGTGGAGATGGCGTTCGTGCTGATAGAGGAGCTGGCCGAGCACACAAGGGACGATCTCGACGTTATATTCGACCTTCTCGCCTCGAACCGAACCACGTCCGGCGTCAGGCCCAAGTTCATCTGCACCTGCAACCCGGTCGGCAAGTCCAACAAGCTAAGGCTTCTCCTCGACTGGTGGATAGACCCCGACACGAACAGGGCGATTCCGGAGAGGGACGGGAAGGTCAGGTACTTCTACCGCTACGGCAAGGACGTGAGCGAGATGGTCTGGGGCGACACCCCCGAGGAGGTCTACAACAACGCCACCGTGCACACCAAGATAGACAATCTCTGCATAAGCACCGGCTCGGACTACAAGGACTTCATCACGTCCATCACGTTCATCAACGGAGAGTTCAAGGACAACAAGATACTCCAGATAAGCGACCCGAAGTATATGTCCCGAATATCCGCCAAGGGAGGCGAGGGAGTGGTCAACGACATCGAGGGCATCTGGCAGGACATGGACTCCGGCACCTCGATGCTGTCAGCCGAGGACATGTCCCGCCTCTTCGACAACACCGAGCGCAGGGACGGCTTCATGCGCGCCTCCGCGGATGTCGCCCTCACGGGCGACTTCTTCGTCATCTTCGCGTTCGACGGCCACCACATCGCCGACATGGAGGCGTGGAGGGGCGTGCCGACGGACGCGGTGGAGACGTTCGTGGGGAGGTTCCTCGATAAGAACGGGGTCAGGCAGGAGAACTTCACCTACGACTCCAACGGACTCGGCCTGTGGCTCAAGGACGCTTTCCCGTCCGCAGTCCCGTTCAACAACAAGTCCCAGTCGAGCAACACCCTCCTGTGGAACAACCTCAAGAGCGAGTGCGCCGAGAAGTTCGTCAAGGACGTGAAGTCGGGGCTGTTCTCGATAGACTCCCGCATACTTCAAAGACGGTTCACAGACTCGAAGGGCAGGTCGTTCACGGTCGCGGACAGGCTCGTGGAGGAGAGGCGCGCCATAAGGCGCAAGGACAGCGACGGAGGGCGCTTCGAGATAATATCCAAGCCCCAGATGAAGGCGGAGATAGGACACTCCCCGGACTTCATCGAGGCGCTGTTCATGGTCGAGCACCTGTACGCCATCAAGAGGAGGTGCGTGCGCACGGGGTTCGAGAACTGGTAGTCAAACCTAACAATCAAAAGAATATGAAGATTCCGAGAATAGACACGATGGAGCCGAGGGATATCCTCGTCAAGGAGGCGTTTAAGAGGACGCTGCCGTCCGACAGTCTGGCGCCAGGCGGCGGGATGTACCGAACCGGGAACGGGGGTGCGCTCGACTCGCCCTCGACCGACCCCCTGAAATACGAGCTGCTCACGCAGTCAGACTTCCTCAGGGAGTACGACGTGAACTCCCACAGGATAAACTCGATGAAGTACTACCCGAACCCGTTCTCCAAGGACGAGGACGGGCGGTACAGGCAGAAGATCAAGACGAGGATAGCGATAGCCTTTCAGGAGCGCATCTTCACCAAGAGGCTCACCACGCTCATAGGCAACAGCGTGAACTTCCGCATCGCCAACGCCGAGGCCTCCCCGTCCGACCAGAGGACGCTGGCCGCCTTCCGCGAGGGATGGCAGATGAGGAATATGGAGAACGCCCTCTACGAGGCCATAGCCGCGGACGGCAAGACCGGAGACTGCGCCCTCGCCTTCTGGCTGAGCGGCGGCAGGATGGGGTGGCGCTCGTTCTCGTTCGAGAAGGGCGACACCCTCTATCCGCACTACGACCCGCTGACAGGGCGGCTCTCCCTCTTCGGCAGGAGGTACAGGACGCAGGACGGCGACGGCAAGAGGCTCACGGAGTTCCTCGACGTGTGGGACGACACCCGATACTGCCGCTACCGGATGAACGCGGACGGGAGGAAGGCCGCCTCGTGGATCATCGACCAGGAACCGATACCGCACAACTACGGGCGCGTCCCGATAGCCTACGACCGCTACGGGGCCCCGTTCTGGGCGAACTCCCAGAGCCTCATAGAGGCCTACGAGACCGCCATAAGCCAGCTCGCGGAGAACAACGCCGCCTACGCCCTCCGCATCCTCTACTCGTTCGGAGAGTCGATGAATATGCAGGCCACGCTCGACGGAACCCCGACAAGGATAGACTCACCGAGCGCGGACGCCAAGATAGGTTATCTGGAGCCGGCTGACGCCTCCAGCTCGTTCACCCTCCAGCTCAACGCCCTGGAGAAGAACATCATGAAGTCCTCCTTCGCCGTGGAGACGCCGGAGATCAAGTCGGGAGCGGACATGTCATCGCTGACGGTCAAGATGCTCTTCGCGGACTCCTACCAGAAGGCATTGCTGGACGCACAGCACTTCCAGCCGTTCCTCGACGACGTGGTGGAGCTCTTCCAGCACGGGTACGGAGTTGAGTCAGGAAGGGTCAGCAAGTTCACGGCGTTCAAGGTCAAGGCGGAGATCTTCCCGTACATCTTCATGTCGGAGACCGAGCAGGTCAGCAACATACTCCAGCTGAGGTCCGCGGGAGCGCTGTCAAGGCAGACCGCCTCCGAACTCGGCTATGAGCTGGGCTTCGGCGTGAACTCCGAGTACCAGAGGGTACTCGGCGAGGAGCATGACGCGCTCACGGGCGCCGCTTCCGTGTCCGGCAACACTGTCAACGACTTCCGCAACAGACAGGCAGAATGACAAGGGAGAGTCCGGCGAAGGATATGGAGAAGGTCAGGGGAGACGTCGAGCGCAGGGTGTGGGACGCGTCCAAGGCCATACTCGCCCTCGCCGAAACGTACAGGTACCTCGGGAGGACTTTCACCTTCTCGTTCAACGACAGCCTCGACGCGCAGGTCAACAGTATCCTTCTCGAACTGTCTGACGGCCTTATGGCGGACAACAACGCGAGGGTGATGCAGACCATATCCGACGCGGAGGCCGACCTCGGGGAGGTGGAGGAATACGTTGACAGGGAGCAGGGGGGCAAGGACAGGACGGAGCGTTACGACTGGTGGTGTTCCAGACTGAGAGACTCGCTGGAGTCATGGGCAAGAGCCGGGTTCGCGTGCGGGCTTGCCGCCTCCGCGATACTCTCCCAGATGAGGACGCACTCCGCCAGCCCGTCAGGGTCGGGGCTGTGGGCGCGATCGGGGATCCAGCCTCCGCAGGGGTTCGGACAGGGATATTCAAATGACATCATAGGCGGGCTCACGCTCACGGGGCAGAACTCAATCAACGAGGCGTTCCAGTACGCCGCGCTGCTTGAGCTGAGGGGGAGGGGCGATGTCTCCGGCTACCGTGTCGTCAGGGGTTCGTCGTTCGACTGCGGACACTGCGACGACCTCTGTGTCGGCATACACCCACTCACCGAGATATGCCTCCCCGCCCATCCGAGGTGCATGTGCCGCATCGTCCCCGTGACAAGGGGCGAGGAACAGGAATAAAGCCCTCTGACGCAAGAGCCAAGGGCGGGACCAACAACCGCGCGCCCAAGGACAGAAACGCCGCCAAAGCCCAAGGAAACGGCCAAGGGCGGCAAACGAAAAGCCCCGTCCGCGCATCACAGCGAAGACGGGGATAAAAAATATCCAATGGTATGAAAAGAACCTCTTTTTTTTGACTACCAGTCAACCGAGACCGTCCAGAGGAGCCAGCCTAACGCCACGCACCGTCCCGGGAGCAGTATGTCGATATAGGGGAGGAGACTCACCGTCCCCGGCATCCTGCCGAGTCTCACCCTCATAGCCCCGCCTCCGTTTTCTCCGCCGCCTTGGCGAACTCCCCGCGGGCCGCCTCGTCAAGCATCGCCTCCGCGAGCTCCTTGTCCTGCTCCCTGTCAGTCAGACCCGGCTTCACCCCGTACATCTCCGGATGCCGCCCGGCGCACTCCGCGCAGAGCCTGTTGACACCCTTCAGGAACTCCATGTCGGGAACCACGCTCAGGAAGTTCCACGTCACGGCTATGATCCCCTTGACCCCGTCAGCACCGTCCTTGATCATGGATTCCAACAGCATCCCCTTCGGGAGCGACTTGGACACGGAGAAGAACACGCTCCCCGATATGTCCCTCACCTGGATCATTCCGTCCTTGTCTTTGAGGACGAAACTCCCGACCCTCATCTCGCCGGCCTGAAGCCGGACCTTGCCTCTACTTACCTTCATCGCTATCGTTTTTGTAAAGAATATACACAACCTCCGCTCCCCTCAGCCTGCACACCCCGAGGGAGGCCATCTCCCTCGTGATGTCCGTCTTGGTGACGCTGCCCCTCAGCTCGTGGAAGATGTGGCTCTGGGCCACCCTCAGGGGGTGCTGCCCCGAATGCCTCGGCTCCGGATAGAGGCCGTTCCTCTCCAGCCACCTGCTCACAGGGCTCGCCGCCGCCCTCGCCTTGCGCTTTATCACCTCAAGATCCTTCTCCATCAGCTCGCACGGGGTGAACGCGCCCCCGTTGGCCGAGAGCCGCCTCGCCCCCTCGTGGATCCACCCGAACACGCCCGGGAGCTCGCTCGCGGCAATCCTCGCCGCCAGCCCCCTGTCCTGCCTGTCGGGAGGGATGGTCACGCCGAAGCGGAACACCAGGAGCCTCCGGAAGAAAGCGTCCGTCACGTCCCTGAACGCCGGCATCTCGTTCAGCGCGAACACCAGCGGGGGGCACTTCACGACCACGTTGCCCTCGTACAGCTTCCAGCCCTGCACCTCCTGCGAGGAGGCGAGGGCCTTCAGCGCCGAGTCGAAGGACGCGCCCTTGCGCACGTCGGGGGCGAAGTTCACCACCTTGCCCCTCAGCGTCACGGCCTGCTTCGGGTCGGCCAGCTGGTCGGGAGACAGGAACCCGACCCTGTCGAGACCCATCACCGCCTTCACCACGTCGAACACCACGCTCTTCCCGTTGGCGCCGCCGCCCACGAATATGGCCATCTTCTCCACGCTCACCGCCCGCCTGTCTATCAGGCACAGCCCGAAGAACTCCTGGAGGCAGGCCCGCTCCGCCTCGTCCGGCACCACCTCGGAGAGGAACGACATCCACTCCGGAGCGTCCGGCCTCCCGTCGCCGAGGGCGTAGCCCATGCGCCACGTCACCGGCAGCGAGGGCGAGTGCGGCGACCGCCTCCCCGTCCGCAGGTTCAGCACGCAGTCGTCGAACCGCACGAGCATCGGGTCGGACTCCACCGCCATGTCCCACAGCACCGACAGCGGCATGTCCGCCATCTTGCGCACGTCGGAAGCCCCGACGCCGAGGGAATACAGCACATTCGCCAGCGTCATCATCAGCGCGTCCTTGCGTATCGGGACGTAGCCGCCGTCCTCGTAGTGCGAGAGCTCCCCGTCCACGTACCGCAGGCCCGAGTCCGCCACGCAGCCCCGAACCTCCGCGCACAGCGCGTCCACCCTCTGAGAGGCGGACTGCACGTGGCCAAGCGTGTCGAAGGCAGCCCTCCTCCTCCCGAGAAGAGAGGACAGCTCGGCCCTCAGGGCGGGGCACACCGGCGACACCTTACTCCCCATCGCACACCTCCTCCCCCGATGTCTCCACGTACCACACGAACCTCCTGTCCGCCCGGTCGAACGCCGAGCACTTCACGCAGTCGCAGTTCCTGTACCTGCGGGAGAAGTCGCACCCCGAGCAGCAGTCCCTGTGGTCGACGCCCTCCGGCACCGCCACACACACGTACTCGACACCGCACACCGTCACCGTCTCCCCGATCCCGCACTCGACACTCGGATACCTACGCTTCGGGGAAGCGCCCTCCCTCAGCGACCTGGCGGCAGACAGCACCTCCGACACACCACGCAACTCTTCCTCGGTGAAGGATCCCCTCTCCGGATGAAGCCTCGACAATATCTTATGCTCGATACTCATACAACGCAAATATCCCACTTTTTTCGCTACCACGGTCACGTTTCGATTATTCCCCTATTCACGGAGAAAACACCGCAACGCAATCAGAAACAGCTTCTTACGCCTTCCGAACCGATATGGTAACACCAAAAATCGAAAGCAAACCACCGCTCATTATCAATAAGTTAAAACGTTATACGTTAGTTTCGTTAGCAAAAATCAACAAACTCTTTCTATAATATCTTATTCTCCACTCATCAACATGAAAAAAGGTAACGAAAGTAACGTAAAAGAATGTAACATCCTTGTAATCAAAATATTAAAAAGAGCCTCGGAAAAGGATTTTTTCACCCCTTTTTTCCTATAGGCCTATTCTCATATCGTTTTTCGATAATTACGGCAAAACGCAAAAAAAAAAATAAAAAAAATATAGAGGGACAGGGTGGGGCGCTTCGCGCCTGGATCACCCCCCCCCCAGACTGTCTTAAAAGTCTCGGCGAGAGTTGAAAAGTCTGTACCCCTATACAGGGGCGACTACGAATTTTCAATCCTCACTGGGGGTACTTTTACTTTTAAGACAGTCTCCCCCTAATAAGGCCAACACACTACGGTGGTTTTGAGTGAAGCACACGGTCAACGATCTTCAAGGGGAATCCATAGCGGCCTGAAAGAACGTTCCTCAATGCCATGACTTGATTGAAATCGAGTTTCGCCAGCATATCCTCAGCCATGGAGCAGATGGTTTTACGCATTTCTTTCAGACAATAGCCAGTGTTCCGCACTGGAGAGACAGGCGATTCATCCAAGTGTCCGATGGTGTCAGGGAACAGCATCGGGCATATTCGTGCAACAGCATTCCTGACCTCACGGTCGTTATCCGGATAGCGGATCGCCTCTCCTTGGTTGGCGTTCAAATCCGCCTTGTTCACCAGATAGGAAAGCGAGCCTATCGTTTTGACGGCAGACTCCAGACGATCTGATGAAATGAAGGAAGCGAATGTCACCATTCCGTTGGCATAAAGTCTCCAAGATTGAGGGACACCGCGACTTGTCCCCAGAACCTTCTGTTTACGCCATTGAGGGATATCCACAATCCTTGGACGCAAGACCGCCGAATGCCCCTCCTTGTCAAAATATTCAAGAATAGAGCTCCACGGGTACGAGAAAGGGTTGTTTGTCTCGCGATGCTTGCGCGGATTGTTAAGAATATATCCGATGACATTCTTCAGATACTCTTCGGAATCCACTTTTTCCACCTTGACACGCACCCTGCACATGACTTTTGATGTTCCGAAGCGGTGTGAATAGTACATGCTTATTGTTCTCTTGAACCTTTCCGCGCATCGGATCACGTCAGATTTTCGTCCCCAAGCCAACGAATGGAAATGAGTTGACACAAGTACAAGTATCACGACATCAACGTCTTCGCCAAACAGTTTGAATGCGGCGGCGAATTTGTTCACACCTGCGATGAACGCCTTCTCGTCAGAGAACAAGTCAACGCCTTCCAGCCCTTGTGAACAGATGTGGAACCACCCGGGTTCCTCACGATCTTCCAACCGCTCTTTCTCCTGCGTACGCACGTCGTACCGTGGCCGCGCGAGGTCATAGCGGTTGCCCTCGTTGTTGCCCCACATCCTCTGGGTCACGTCGTACCGTGGCCGCGCGAGGTCATAGCGTGCCTGATACAGAGGCTCTTTCTCCTGCGTTCGCACGTCGTACCGTACTCTCCATTGATTTTCAGTCCGCTTACTGGACGCGTCAAAGTAGGCACCGTACCCCTTTTGCTCTCTCCATTGACCTTCAACATGCACATGTCCGGATTCTTTTCCTTTCCATTGCTCTTGGCCAGTTTTTCTGTCTTTCAAACCTTTCGCCTCAACCATAAGTACTTCATTTAGTTTAAGTTAACATTAAGAAGTCAAGATCTCTGCATCAGATCCTTCCTCCTTTTTCGCCTCCAAGTTATGACAAATAAACAATATTTCCCAACCTTTACACATTTAAATCACACCTAGAACTGCAATTCATTATTCTTCAGTCAATTCTAGTTCCAGGTGTGAGCAGTTTCGCACACCTGGAAGGGCGATGTGGCTCTACAGGGGGGTGGAACGTGGGT
>ERZ1026898.341-NODE-341-length-30295-cov-6.009821_pt1 | contig 30295 bp, 46 predicted proteins | sample MGYA00380178_ERZ1026898 | MGnify/ENA primary metagenome ERZ1026898 (study PRJEB33269, sample SAMEA4719814) | human gut metagenome | biome: human-associated habitat; feature: organic feature; material: feces | place: Cameroon | collected 2013-10 ...
TCCGAGACACCTTCCGGCACTTGGAGCTGGCAGGCGTAAAATGCACCATCGATACGCACAAGCGCCTAGACGGAACGAACGTGACCATGTGGAATTTGATTCCGCGCAAACTCATGCCGCCGACACGTCTCGTGCGATACTGCTGTGCGGAACTCAAAGAGGGCGGTGGAAAAGGCAGATGGATTGCGACTGGCGTCCGCTGGGCCGAATCGCAAAAGCGGAAATCTCGCGGCGTTATGGAAGCACTGCATAAGAGCAAGGATAAGCGGCTGACGCTGATGAATGACAACGACGAAAGCCGAATGATGATGGAAAACTGCCAGCTCAAGGGGACGCGGACGATCAATCCAATCATCGATTGGACGGAATCTGATGTGTTGGACTACGCTTCTGCAGAAAAGATCTGTATGAATCCGCTGTATGAATGCGGATGGAAGCGCGTGGGGTGCATCGGCTGCCCGATGACCGGGAAGCACCGGTACATCGAGTTTGCAAGATATCCGAAGATCAAAGCGGCCTATGTCCGGGCGTTCGACCGGATGCTCGACGAGAGAAGGCGGCGTGGAAAAATGGCCGGCGGTATGAGATTTGGAGAAACCGGCGAGGACGTGATGCACTGGTGGCTCGAGGACGGCGTTCTGCTGGGACAAATGGTTCTTGAAGGAATGGAGGATACGCCATGACAGGAAGGGAAATCGTGCGGGCGTTGCGGTGCTGCGCGAAGGGGCTTGGACACGACGACGCGTGCGAAAACTGCAAGGTCGGAGAAATCCAAGATCGGCGGGAATACATCGAGTTTGCGGCTGCTAACGTGATCGAGCGCCTGACCGCCGAGAACACGGCGCTGCGGGAGAAAGTGCCGCAGTGGATCAGCGTGGAGGAAAGACTGCCAATAGACCGTCTCAAGAAGTATCTCGTTGCTTTTCGGGATACGTTCGGCCCGATTGTAGATATGGCCAGCTACTTTCCGAGCGACGGATGGACGTGCGATAACTGGGACGTACCGCAGAAGTTGATCACCCACTGGATGCCGCTGCCGGAAGCGCCGAAGGAAGGAGCAATCTGAATGATTTGCGAATGTTGCCCACTTTCTGATCAGGAAGATGTCTGCCCGGAATCTGAGGGGGAATACGGATATGAAACAAGCGACGGTCGGCTCGGCTGCAAGCATCCTAGAAACTGGGTAGAGAAACGAGACAATGAACACGCGGAAGCAATCGGAGACATGGGACTTGATATGGGTATCGAGATGGACTTTACGGCGGAAGAATACGAAAGGCTGCTTGAAATCTGTAATCACATGGTCGGACTCGACTATAAGCGTCCGTATCACCGGCACGGGAAAGCGTTTTATCGACCATTCCGTAACTACTACGAAGATACGCTTTCCGGAAATCGAGTTTTAGACAAACTGCCGCGTGACGTTGTCCAGAAAGAAGTAGGAATAGTCAGCACATGGTACACGCTCACGGACAATGGGTTGAAATGGCTTGGACGCCAACTCCACATTACGATTCTGAACAAAAGGAAAGGATGTAGACAGAATGGAACGACTGACTGAATGGAATGACGAACAAACCCGTCATGCCTATTATCCGCGCTGCTTCGAAAAACCGTGCAACGGAAGCGGGTGCAAAATTGAAAATTGCCCGTTTGAAGCTGCGGTGTGTGATCGACTTGCGGCCTACGAGGACACGGGGCTTGAGCCGGAAGCAATAGAAACGGTTAAGCTTGCGCTGGCCGCAAAGCACATGGTTGATCTAGAAACGCTCAACAATACGCCAATCAGCAGGCTTGTAGAGCTTGCCGAGGCCGACAAGGACGGGCGCGTGGTCGTGCTGCCGTGCAAGGTGGGTGATACAGTGTGGAAAATAAAGCGGACATTTGAAACATATCCGGATAAAAGCAAGCCATACATTGAGCCGGACGCCTTCCTGCTGCAAGACGTTTTTAATATCGGCAAAACCGTATTTTTGAGCCACGAAGAAGCCAAAAAGGCGCTGGTGGAAATGGAGTAGCAGATGAAGAACAGATTGACGGTAATGCACGGGATGCTGTCCGACCTCAGAGCATACTTGAAGCAAAGTGGCTGGAAACTCGAAGAACCTGTCGGCGAGTATGAGGTTCTGAGGGCACGAAATCCGAATTATCCGCGACCACTTCTGGTTCACAACCGGGCAGAACGCGGCGTTGGGTACAGCATCGACGAGCGCGATGCGAAGATTTACAGCGGATGGAAACGTAACCGCCGCAAGCGTGGCTTCGACCCAGACTGGCCTACGCAGGAAGAACGGACACGGTATTTTGAAGGAGTGGACGGAGTATGAGTTTCAGCAAGAAAACACGGGAAGCGGTCTATGCGAAGTATGACGGTCACTGCGCTTACTGCGGCAGAGAGATTTCCTACAAGGATAGGGTGAACGTGCGAAATGACGAATGCAAGGAGGTTTGACGGTGCAGAAAGGAATAGAAGCCATTACATGGACGCAGAAGAAGATACTACCGGTATTTGCGAAGTGCAATATGAGCAGCAGAAAGACCGCAGAAGAGATTTTTTTGAGTCCGGGCGACGTTGATTACCATTTGCGCATGATCGAGATTAAAACCGGACTGAATCCGCGCGTTTTCGTTGACCTTGTAAAGCTACTGTTCCTCTGTGGCGAAGGGAATATGTTCGAGCTGGGGGCGTTGTTATGACAGAAAGGCAGGAAGAGTTTTATCTGCTCTTCATGAGCGGCGTTAGAACCGGTGAGATAGCCCGCAGATACGGTGTAAACAGATCTACAGTCACGCGGATAATATCGAGGGCAGAAAGCCATTTACGACGCGCAGAAAGGCTTAAACGGCGTGTGGACGCGATGCAGAAAGAGGCAGAAAATGAAAATATTAGCCATTGACCCCGGCAACGTCAGAAGCGGCTATGTTTTGGCCGAATACGACGAGGCAGAAATCAGGCGTGTGCTTCGCGTCGGAAAAGTCGAGAACGCAGAAATGATGCAGATCATTTCCGAGATCGCAGAAAGCGCAGAAACAGATTTTGCGATTGAGATGATCGCCGGAATGGGTATGGCGGTCGGTGCAGAAGTCTTCGATACGTGCGTATGGATAGGCCGATTTTGGGAGCGTGCGCTGACCCGGAATTTCCGCCGGATGGAGTACATCTACCGCCGGGAAGAAAAGCTTTGCTTGTGCGGCTCGCCGAGGGCGAAGGATGGCAACATACGGCAGGCTCTGGCGGATCGCTACGCGCCCGGAAAGCCCAATTACGGCAAGGGGACGAAAAAAGAACCGGGATTTTTCTTCGGCTTTTCCGCTGATATGTGGGCGGCCATGGCGGTCGCTACGACGTACTACGATAAGTACATCAAGGGCATAAGAATATGATTGGAGGGCTAGGAAATGGAAGATAAACTCAATGCCATGTTAAACGCGCTGGGCGCCGTTGCAGAGATGTCGTACCAGTTCTACATGGCAACACTCAATTCTGGTGCGACAGAAGAGCAGGCAATACGGCTGACGGAAGCATTTATACGGGCAAGTATGACCGCGACGAACGGAAAGGGGAAGACAGATGCGGAATAATTTCGTTTGGATATCTCTATTCTTTGCCTGCATGGGTGTTTTTTCTCAATGCTGTCCATCTTGTTAAGTATGCGATGATGGGAGCTGTTAGATCGATTGCTTTGTGCAATGTGCAAAAATTGAACATTGGGATTTCGTGTAAAAACTCATATTGATATGGTGATAAAATGGTGATATTATACACACAAAGGAGGTGTAAACAGTGTCACCGAGGCAGAAAGCCAACAGTGAAAGAACGAATGTATTCTTTTCGCCGGAAGTGATGGATACATTGCGGACGCTTGCAGAAGAAAAAGGAACGTCCGTAAGCGGCCTGATAAGAATGATCGTTCTTGAGTACTTGGCCAAAAAGAAATAGAGTGTTGGCGGCCTCACAAACCACACCAACACCCTGTTTCAAACCTCTACTGAAAGAAAGGCTAAATACATTATAGCCTCTCTTTCGGTAGAAATCAAGAAAGGTTTTTACACATGGAAAGAACAATTACTTTGTACGATGCAACGATTGTAACAGACGAAATCTATTGTAGTCTGTCACAGCTCATTTCGGCTTTCACGCTCATGCTTGATAGTCTGGAAGATGATCTGAGCTGTGGAGTAGGTGAAAAGGCTTCCAACGAAAAGCGAATGATGATCGACCGCGGATACAAGTACTACGACACGGCGCTGCTTCTGCTTTTCCGCCTGAACGAGATCGCGAAGGACGCAGAAGACGGATCACAGAAATTCTTGGAAGCTGAAAAACGACATAAGGAGGCTAATGTATGAATGAATTACAGATTTTCGATAACCCGAAGTTCGGGAGTGTTCGCACGATTGAGGAAAACGGAAAAGTTTTGTTCTGCGGAAACGATGTAGCTTCCGCGCTGGGATATAAAAGCCCGAAGGATGCAATCGCTAACCATTGTAAGGGGGCGGTGAAACGCCGCCTCCTTACAGAAGGAGGAAGACAGGAGATGTCCTTTATTCCGGAGGGCGATATTTATAGACTTGCAGCGCGGTCGAAGCTTCCGGGCGCAGAAGAGTTTGAACGCTGGATTTTCGATGAAGTTTTGCCGAGCATCCGCAAGAATGGCGGATACATCAACGGGCAGGAGAACATGACACCGCAAGAGCTGATGGCCTCCGCGCTGCTGGTGGCGCAGAAGACGCTTGCAGAACGCGACGCGCGTATTTCCGCTTTGACGGTAGAAAACCAGATCATGGAGCCGAAAGCGGACTATTTCGACGAGCTTGTAGAGCGGAACACGTTGACGAATTTCCGCGAGACGGCAAAACTACTTGGAGCGCCGCCGAGAAAGTTCGTTTCTTTCCTGCTCGACAAGAAATACATCTATCGAGACAAGAAAGGAAAGCTGCTTCCGTGCGAGGCCAGAAACGGCGGAATTTTTGAGATCAAAGAATGTTTCAACGAAAAAACGAAGTGGAGCGGCACGCAAACGCTTGTAACTCCGAAGGGCCGCGAAACCTTCCGGCTTCTGTTTGTTGGGGCAAGATAAAACAGTATCCCCGCCCGAGATGGGCGGGGATTTCTTTCTCTGTTCGCCTTACCTGCGGCTATAATCCAATATCCGGCGCAGAAAGGATCTTTGATTTAAATAAAACTGTGTCACTTCGGAAATTTCTTCGTCCCCCGTGAAGGGAACATTGTATTTCCACTGCCCGGCGGGCGTCTGGTAGATGCACTGCCCATATCTCGGAAGCTGCTCCAAGCCGGGCATATCTAAGATGTTTCGGCTCTGCTGCCGGGTGGCGGTGTGCAGGCCGCAAATGGCCGTAAAGTTTACTTTAATAACGGTGGGAATAACGGTTGCAAGCGGGCATTGGGTAACCAGAATAACGTGCACCTTCGCGGCTCTGCCTATCTGGGAAAGCCGCTGAACGACCGGCAGAACTCGCTTTTTGTCCGTTAAAACGAGGTCGGCGAATTCCTCAATGATTACATACACGTTCGCACCGTCGTATGTGCGCATCCTGCGGCGCTGCATGTCCTTGTAGCGGGCGTTTACAATGCCCATCGCATAATCAAGCGCCGCTATGATGTCGCCGTGCTCCGTGGCGTGGCGGAGCGTGTGAGGCATCCCGGCATATTCGTTAAGCTCCGTTTTTTTCGGATCGATAAGAATCATTTTCATCTGGTTCGGGTGGTGGCGCAGGATAGCGCATACCAGCCCATTAAGCAGGACGGATTTACCGGAGCCAGAAGCCCCAGCAATCAACAAATGAGGCTGTGAGAGCATATCAGCGAACAAGCCGGGAATCTGCCCGCCGAGGTTGGTAATTACCTTTTTCATGCCGCTTCCTCCATTCTGTGCGGGGCGGTCAGACCGCCACCGCGAGCGTTTTATAGTCGAACGTGTGGCACGCTGCGACGATCTCGCGCCGGGTGTCGTCGTGCCACCAGAAGCGCCAGCCGTTGGGATGCTCGTAAATGTCCTGCGCGAATGCTCGAACGTCGATTTCTCCGCGCCCAAAGTCGGTCGCCGCGTCGAATGCGTAATCATCCGTGTAGCGGCCATCGGTACGGCCTGCGACGATCTGACCGGCTCGGATGGCCTTTGCGATGGTGGCGGCGTTGAGACGATCGCCGAGCTTGACGGGCTTTACAGGAGCAAACGGGGAGAATGTCCGGTTGCTTGCCTGCGCCCCGGTGTCAACCGTCAGGCCGTCCACCTCGTGCAGAGGCTTCCCGGCTCTCAGCCACGCCACCAGCTCCGCGAGGGTGTCGCACTCCGGCGCGGCCATCTCTACATATTCCGTCATGCAGAGGCGGTCAGCGTCCATCTTCCACGGGCTGACCGAGAAAAGCCAGCGCGTGCAGGTCTTGCCGTTCTGCATCGCGTTCGCCAAGTCGACAATAACAAGGCTGTTGTGGTACGGATGGGCCGAGACGTTCAGGCTCTCAAAGTAAAGATCGTCGTACTGGTTCAAAAGATCGATCACGCGGAATCCTTCGCAGTTGTTAATGATTTTCATTGTTTGTTCCTCCTGATTTGAATTATGGGGTGCGGCTGATCGGCTCAACCGCGCCAGAGGCCGCCGGAATCAAGCACAGATCATTTTAACGGCGATCCATACAAGAATGGACTTCGGGGACATATCCCAGCCGCGATCATAATGCGCAACATACTTTCCACCCCGGAACAAATCCAGCTTCGAAACGCAGCCGTTAAAGATTCCCATCTTGGAGGGCGTATCGTACCGCTTTGCGCTATAGGTGAAGTTACATCCAAAAACCTTAACAGTGCCATTTTCCCACATTGTATATTCCTCCAAAATAATTTTTTAGTTGTATCCCGACGCCTTACGGCGTTTCGTCGCAATTCTCAGCGACTCGTCAGGGGATTTACAATTTAATTTTCGACATTTCTACAAGCAGCTGTTCTGCCCGCTGGAAATAGCTCCAAGAAAATTTTTCTCCCTTCGCTGCTTCGATTTCCTGCCCTTTTTTCACGGTTTCACGGTATTCTTTGCTGAGTGCCTCATATTTTGCGTTGAGTGCTTCCATCTTTGCAAGCTTTTCTTTCTTCGTCATAAACAATTTCATTTTCGTGCCCTTTCTGCCGCTTGGCGGCTCCGTATCTCTTGTTTACATGCTTATTATAATATACGTACACATATATGTCAAGGGGAGCAGGCACTAAATGTTGCACAAAATATGCGTACACATTTTATGCAATATTATATATGTACACACGGCGGGCGAATGTGCTACAATCTACCACAAAGGAACAAAGGAGGTGTCAAGATGGCATACACGGAGGCAGGCAAAAAAGCGGCGGACAAGTACCGAGCGGCGCATATCAAGCGCGTTCCGCTGGATATGCAAATTACAGAGTACGAGCAGCTCAAGGCCGCAGCCGACGCACGGGGCGAACGTGTGAACCAATACATAAAGGCTGCGATCAAAGAGCGCATGAGTAAAGCACCGACTACCGATTAACGGCGGCCGGTGCTCTTGCTATCCTGTGCAGTATCTATCTTCGCAATGCGAGAGCGTCAGCGGCTCGCATGTCTGAGAGCCCCCGCGCACCGGATGCACCACAGCGGCGCACAATGTACGCGCGTTGCTTACTCCTTTCAATCCGAGTATGCACCACTCTTGTAATATACGCGCCCCTGCGCAAAACTCCCATATCTGCCACGATTCCGCCGACGATCACGCAACGGAGCCGCGCTCGGCGCAAAGTGATGCACGCAAACGGGCACCACTTCCCAGCGGCACGCCTCAAAGCCTTGATTTTCCCGTACAAAAAATGTTATGCTTTTGCTAGCAGCGCAGCCGCAAGCTAGCTTGCGCACGCGCAGCCGACGCAAAAGCGCAATTTTGATTTTTACGGGGTGAGTTCATGCCAAAGGCAACCGCAGCCAAGGAGCTATCAGCAGATACCGCAAAGCCTAAGCGCAAGCGCAACAGGCCCGATCTTGCCAACTTCGGCCAAGAGTACATAGAGCCGGGAGATAATGCCCGATACCTTCGCAATGCTATGGTCGCGTGGGACTTGCCCCCGATCGATATTAGCGATCCGAAGCAGGTTGAACACCGTATTCAAGAATATTTTGAATTCTGCATCAATCAGGATGCGAAGCCAAGCGTTCCCGGCATGGGGCTATGGCTAGGCGTGGACGCTACTACTATTCGCAAATGGAGAGCAGGGGACTACAGGAGCACAACGCACCTACCGGTGATAAAAAAAGCAATGTTTGTACTTGAATCCCTCTGGAATGATTGGATGCAATCCGGCAAAATCAACCCGGCATCCGGTATTTTCATTGGTAAAAATATGTTCGGGTACAAAGATACACAAGATGTTGTGGTTACGCCAAACAATCCACTAGATAATGGGGCTTCCCCTGCTGAGATTGCGGACAAGTACAGGGACGCACTGCCGGAAGCAGCCCCCGCGCCGGATATGCCGGATAAGTAACGCCACCAAATATCTATTTTGTTGCGTTGAATATCTGCGGAAAGTTGCGAAAACACATTGAAAACCATTGAAACGTGAACGTTATGCAGGCGTGCAATGCATGGAGCGCATATTATGCAGGCCGTGAAAGTGCATACCGGAGGGGGAAACAGGCGCCCCGCCATCGGCCCGGTGAACGCTTTTACCACGGAAAATGTAAAAAGGCACTTGCTTTCGACCGAATTGAATACACGCCGCACCGATAAGGGGTTCGGTGTAAGCAGCAAAGAAGGGCTGACGTTGTAAGCGTCGGCCCTTTTGTTTGGAGGAGAAGGATGTACGAAGAGACGTTAAACAGGATCAGACGATTCATCGAGTCGAGACCGGAGGATAGCGCGGCGTATGGGGACTACTTCGACATTGTCAGGGCAATGTGGGAGGCGGATAGGGAGCACGCGTTCAAGCATGATTTGTGGTTGAGAAACGCAACTGCTTTGAAGGTAAAAGAAACGGAAGATGCGAATGCAGTTCTCAAATTTTTCGAAATAAACAAAAAGACGTATCTCTTGGCTGCGAAAGATGACTTCGATTCTTACTGCGTATATCTGGAATGGAACAGGGACAAGACGAAACGGTTTTATGTTCCGAGAAGGGCGACTCTCCGGCCACTTGTGCAGGACTTGCAGGAACTGAACGATGGGGAGTTGGATTTTCTCGGGGTGTCTTTGCCTCCGCGAGTTGGGAAGTCTACGCTCTGCATTTTTTTCATGACGTGGATCATGGGGAAGAGACCGGAAGTTGCAAATGTCATGTCAGGACACTCGGATAAGCTGACGGACGGGTTCTACAGAGAGACAATGAACATCCTGACGGACGCGGAAACGTACTCTTGGTCTGACGTGTTCCCGGATGTTAAGGTCGTGGATAATTCCGCAAAGAACGAGACGATTGATCTGGAGCGGAAGAAGCGCTTCCCAACGTTCACGGCGCGGTCTGTCGGCGGGACACTGACCGGCGCAGTCGAAGTCGGAACGGGCGGATGCTTGTATGTGGACGACCTGATAGAGGATCTGGAAGAGTCCTTGAACCCTGTACGGCTGCAAGCAAAATACGATGCGTATTTGAATCAGCTCAAAGACAGAAAAAAAGACGGGGCTTTCGAACTGATGGTCGGTACACGGTGGAACGTTGCCGATCCGCTGGGAAGGATTCAGGAGCAGTACGAAGGAAACCCGCGATATCGATTCCGCGTGATTCCGGCCCTGAACGAAAAGGGAGAATCGAATTTCAACTACCAATACGGGCTGGGCTTCTCTACGGAGTACTACAAGGACATGAAGGCCAGCATCGACGATGCGACGTGGTGTGCGAAGTATCAGGGCAAACCTTATGTTCGTGAGGGCCTTTTGTTCCCTGCGGAGTCTCTTCGGTATTACAACGGCGTTTTGCCGGAAGACGATTTCTATAAAGTCGCCGTGTGCGACGTGGCGTGGGGCGGCGGTGACAGCCTTGCAATGCCCTTTGCGTATGTAGCGAAGGACGGCAGCGTTTATATTCACGACGTTATTTTCAGCAAGGGCGCGAAGGACGTTACGCAGCCTCTTGTAGCCAACCGGACGAAGGAGCACAAGCCACACAAGGAGCGCTTCGAGGCGAACAACGGCGGCGGAGAATATGCTTCGACTGTTGATAGACGGCTTCGAGGAATTGGGGTGACAACAAATATCACTTCTCAGAGAGCGCCAAACAATCAAAGCAAGCTCGGGCGGATTATTCAGTACTCCCCGGAAATCAAGAAGTTCTATTTCATCGACAAAGAACACAGAACACCGGAATACGACGAGTTTATGCGCGAAGTGTGCACCTTCTCACAGACAGGTAAGAACGTGCACGACGACGCGCCGGATAGTTTGGCAACGTTAGCCGACGAATTGTATCATGGCTCTGCGCAAATCGAGATCAAACGCCGAACGTTCTAAATTGATGCACGTTTGTGTGCGCTATTTTCGTTGAAAGTGTACGAAAACAGACGTTTTCACGTGATTCTGTGCTATTATCTATGTAAAGAGTTCTGCTCCGGCCTTGGCACGGCCATGTTTCATTACTTTCCTCCTTGGCATCCGGCTCGTCCGGGTGTCAAGGCGAGAGCAGAACATACGGGACATTAGCTCAGTTGGTAGAGCAGCGGACTGTTAATCCGCCTGTCGGAGGTTCAAACCCTTCATGCCCCGCCATACGGTGGATGAATCCGGGCGGCCCGGAGCCTGCTTTGAACACAGTGCGCGGAGAGGTCCGTTGAGTTCGACACTTACATCCACCGCCAGCGGCCGGGTCGCGCCCGGATGATGTGTGAGCGCCTGTCGAGCCATACAGAGAATGACAATGCTCGCTGAAAACTGCACCGTGGGAGGGAACCGCCTCAGCGTAATGGTGCTGCATATGTAAAGCGGCAATCGGTGATGTGATAATCTAAGCGGGAAGACAGCCAAGGACCGTTATCTCAAATGGCTAGAGCGACCGGCTCATAACCGGTAACATCTCGGTTCGACTCCGAGACGGCCCACCAACGAAAAGGGGTATCCTATGCAGTTTGGACGCACGAAAATCAAAACCGACGTTGAATATGTAGACGAGAGCAATGTTTTGACAGTGCTGGAATCTGCAATGAACGACCATATCTCCAATTACGGGGATATCGAGTACCTGTACAGCTACTTCAAGGGGCAGCAGCCTGTTTTACAGAGGAAAAAGGAAATTCGTCCTGAAATCTGCAATAAAATCGTTGAGAACATCGCGAATGAGATCGTTTCATTCAAGACGGGCTATCTGCTCGGCGAGCCGATCCAGTATGTAAGCCGCTCCGACACAGATACGAGCAAAGAAGTTGGCGAACTGAACGACATTATGGAGCTTTGCAGCAAGGCTTGCGTGGACAACGACATTGCGGAATGGCTCTACATTTGTGGTGTAGGCTACAGGCTTGTGCTTCCGAACGACGCTGCGATTCTCGGGAAAGCGGTTCCGGCCCTCTCTGTCGGCGAGAAGCCAGACCTCGGAGACGATACGCCATTCACTGTCCACTGCCTAGACCCGCGCGGCGCATTTGTCGTGCATTACTCCGGGGTCGGGGAAAAGCCTGTCATGGGCGTCAAGTACGTCAAGAAGGACGATTTGACGGTCGTTTTCAGCGTTTGGACAGGTTCGGAGTATTTTGAGATCGAGAGCGACGGCATAAACGGTACAGGACGGATCGTGAAGCATGAGAAAAACACAGTCGGGTACATCCCGGTCGTGGAATATGTCCTGAATAACGCCAGACAGGGTGCGTTTGAGATCGTACTTCCACTTCTGGACGCGATCAACGACACGCAGAGCGATAGACTTGACGGCGTAGACCAGTTCATTCAGTCGCTTATGGTGCTTTATAATGCCGAGATCGACGAGGACAAGGCGAAAAACCTCCGGGATGCTGGGCTTATCATCCTGAAATCCTTCGGAGAGAACAAGGCAGACATCAAAGTTCTTAACGAGCAGCTAAACCAGACGCAGACGCAGACGCTCATTGACGATCTGTACCAGAAGGTGCTTGAAATCGTCGGTATGCCGAACAGGAACGGCGGAACAAGCACAAGCGATACCGGAGCAGCGGTCATTGTCCGCGACGGATGGTCTACGGCAGAGGCAAGAGCGAAATCCGACGAGGCGAACTTCAAGCGTTCTGAAAGAGAGTTCCTGAAAATCGCGCTTTCCATTATCAAGCGTTCCGGCGGGCTTTCGCTCATGCTGAAAGACGTCGATATCAAGTTCACGCGGCACAATTACGATAACATTCAGAGCAAGTCCCAGGTGCTTGTTTCTATGCTCAATAATTCGCACATCCATCCTGCTCTTGCATTCGAGCATTGCGGCCTGTTCTCAGACCCGCAGTCGGCGTTCAATATGTCGGAAGCGTACTATCAGGAGCAGATGAAGAAGTGGGAGCCGGTAGAGGTGGACAGCGATGAAAACGACGATCTACAGCAAACTGGACAAGGAGCTTCTGGCAGTCAAGAACAATCTCAGGAGGGAGTTTAATCGGCTCTCTCTTATGGGATTCGACGAGCTGAACGTTTTGAGCACGCGCAAGACCACGGCTCAGATGTACAAGCGGCTTTCGCAGCGGAACGAGCGGCTATATTTAGACGGAGGCTATTTTGCTTACCTGTTCGCTTTCGTGCAGGCGTCACAGCTCGGGTTCGCCGGGAAACGGCGAAAAATAGATGCGAAGTGGGTCGAAAGATACTTGCAGGAATACAATCCGGTGACCCGCTACATCTACGAAAAAGAAGTTGAGCGGCGCAGGATGCGGCTCAACGAGTGCATTCTTACGGATAGGGAGTTCGACAGCCGCGAGAACTTTCAGACCGACGTCCGTCGCTCCGCGAACTATTGGTGGACGCAGACGCTTCAATACGGTATCGGCGCGTGTGACGCTGCAATGCTGGCTGCGTTCCGCGACTGCGGCGTAAAACGTGTGCGCTGGGTGACGATGGAGGATGATCGTGTTTGCGACGATTGCGGCAAACGGGACGGCGTTGTTTACGACATAGACAAGGTTCCGCCAAAAGAGCACTACGGATGCAGATGCATCCTTGTACCTGTCAGGGGGTGATCCTATGCTGGACGAAAAAGTCATAGCAGCCGTAGAGGCGATTTTGAAAAACGGCGGGATCGCCGAGATCAAGAACGAAAAGGCCGGGATCGTCGTTGTGGACGTGTCCAGAAAGGTGAAATACCGGCCTGACAGATAATTAAATATCGGCCCATCGGTAAGATGATGTCCGATGGAAGCGGCAAGGCATGGCCGACGAGAGGGTTTTCCTTCTTGTCGGCCATTTTTTGTTTATTCACAGATTTGTTCAGAGAAGAACTGAAAACCCAAACGCTGGGAGATCAGCGCAAAAAGCCCACTTTACACAGGCAGAGAAGCCTTAAATCCCAAAGGAGAATGAATTATGAAAATCGACACCAGCAAAATCCCTAATTTCGACGCACTCCCGCAGGAGGCCAGAGAGGCAATTACCGGCATGGAATTTGCCGACCCTGTTGATATGTCGAAGTACGTCGAAAAGGCCGTGTTCGACCGCAAGGCGTCCGAGGCGGCAGACCTGTCCAAGCAGCTCAAATCGAAAATGACCGAGGATGAGGCGGCGGCAGCGGAGCGGACGGCAAACGAAAAGAAGATCATGGAAGAGCTTGAAAAACTCAGAAAAGAGAAGGTCGTTTCCGAGTACAAGGCGAAGTTCCTCGGGCTTGGCTATGCGGAGCAGCTTGCCACAGATACGGCGGCGGCCCTTGCTGACGGCAAGATGGACGTTGTTTTCGCCAACCAGCAGAAGCACAACGAGGCACTGAAAGCCGCAGCGGATGCGGGGAATCTCGCAAAGGGCCAGAAGCCGCCCGCAGGGAAGGATGCCGGTGTCACACTGGACAGTCTGCGCAAGATGAGCGTGGCTGAACGCTTCGAGTTCTCTCAGAAGAACCCGGAGCAGTACGAAAAATTATACGGAGGTAACTAATTTATGAACAAACCCTATAGCAATTTCTTCCTCTCGAATGAGATCGAAGATCAGTACAATTCCCACCTTGACCTCCAGCAGTTCTGCACGGTTGACAACAACCTGACAGGAACTGCCGGTATGACCAGAAAGGTCAATCGTTATTCCGCGACCGCCGGTACGGAAAAGCTTGCAAAGGGTGTCGGAAACACTCAGACCATCGAGGTCAGCTATGTGCAGGATGAATACAAGATCCTTCTTGCGCAGAATCGCTTCAAGTATCTCGACGAGGACGCAATGGAAGACCCCATGATCGTCCCCGTCGGTATGCGCCGCGCCGGTTCCGATATGTTCAACACTGTAAACAAGGACGTTTACGGCGAGTTCGCAAAGGCAACTATGGTCGTCCTTGCCACCAAACTGAACTTTGATGCATTTGCAGACGCACAGGCAATGCTCAACCTTGAAAACCTTGAGGGCGCGAGCATTTTTGCATTCGTCAGCCCGGCCGATGTTGCAGAACTCCGGAAGGAACTCAAGGATACGCTCCAGTACGTGGAGTCGTTTGCAAGAAACGGCTATGTCGGTACGGTTGCAGGCGTGAACGTTTACACCAAGAAGGACGCAACGTCCGGCTCTGTCTATGTGGCGACCAAGGAAGCCGTCACTCTCTTCAACAAGAAGGGCGTCGAGGTCGAGCAGAACATCGCGAACAATCGCTCCGAGGACGCGGCGAACAAGCGCGAGAACTACATCTTCTCCCGCAAGTACTACCTTGCAGCGCTGACGGACGAGACCAAGGACGTCAAGGTATTCAAGGGCACCGCAACCGCAGCAACGGAGGAAACCGTGAACGCCAGCAAGACTTACTACGCGAAGTCTGGCGTTGGCTATGTAAAGGTCACGCCCGCATCCGGCGACAACCCCAAGACCAAGGGCTGGTTTACCATCGCCTGATAACAGGAGGTACGCATCGTGACATTTGATGAAAAAATCAGGAGAGTGGAGCTTCTTCTCGGAGAGAGCGGGAACGAAGAGCTGATCGGTGCGTACCTTTCCATGGCTGAAAGCGAGATACTGTCATGGTCTGGGGCTGAATCCATTTCTCCCGATTACGATACAGTCGAGATCATGGCGGTCATTGCCGGGTACAACCTGATTGGAACGGAAAACCAGACCTCCCACAGTGAAAACGGCATTTCCAGAGTGTTCAAGTACTCCGATATGGTTTCTTACATACGGAACAACGTATGCGCAAAGGTGGTGGCGTATTGAGATCGCTCCGACGCAATGAAAGACGGTTTTGGTACGCCAACTATACCGGGAACGAGAAAATCCTTTCCGACGGGAAGCGGACGGGCCAGTACAAGGTAAAGTACGGAAATCCCATCGAGGCCAGAGCGAATGTATCTGCCGCGCGTGGTTCCCTGGACGATGAACACTTCGGGATCAATGCCGACTACGACAGGGCGATAACGGCCTGTGACAAGAATTTGAATCTGGACGAGTCTTCGGTTCTCTGGATCGAGAAAACGCCGGAGATCGCCGCTGACGGCTCCACGGCTACCCCGTGGGACTACGTTGTCGTAAAGGTGGCGAATTCCATCAACAGCACGACGGTTGCAATCAAGAAGGTGTCTGTGTCGTGAAGAAGATCACGATAGAGCTGAATCCCACGTCTATCAATAAGGCCATCAAGGATATCCGGAAGCTTAATGCTGAGTGGGACAGAAAGATCGATGAAGTGACACGGCGACTAGCCGAAATTGGAGCCACAAAAGCCTCCCTCGGATTTTCAAGGGCGGTCTACACGGGAGACAATGACGTTTCTATCTCTGTAGAGCCTATAGAGAATGGCTATTCCATCATTGCATCCGGAGAGGCAGTCTTGTTCATCGAATTCGGCTCCGGCGTCACATACGGATACGGGCATCCTGCCCCGATGAACTACGGGCCCGGAACATATCCGGGCAAAGGCCATTGGGACGACCCCAAGGGATGGTGGCTGCCGAAGGACAAGGGCGGATTGCATACATACGGCAACCCGCCGTCCGCGACGATGTACCAGACGGGGAAAGAACTACAGCAGGAGATTTTGCGGATAGCGCGGGAGGTGTTCACAGGTGGTTCCTGATATTGAGACAGATGTGTTCGATGCGGTTGCAACGACGCTGGAAGCGAAATACGGGGACATTTTTGTGACTGGCGAGTATGTCCACGCTCCTGAGTTTTTCCCGGCTGTCAGCATTATCGAAGAGGACAACGCAGCGTACCTTCCGGCGCTTGATACGGAAGGTTCACACCACTCTCAGCTCATGTATGAGGTCAACGTATACAGCAACCTTAAAAGTGGGCGCAAAGCACAGGCAAAAGAGATCATGCAGACGATTGACGAAAAAATGTCAGCGCTGGGTTTTGCCAGACTGAGCAGGCAGCCCATGACATTGCCGAACGCGGAAACATCCATCTACCGGATGAACGCACGGTATCGGACAGTCGTTGACGAAAATAAACGACTTCTAAGGAGGTAGCCAAATGGCAATTGAACTCAGCACGGCAGGCATTCTGCTTGGCTATGCTATCGAAACAGTCGCGGGAACGAAGCCGGCGGCTTTCACGCAGATCAAGGGCGCAAAGAGCCTCCCGGACATGAATCCGGAGCCGTCCACGCTGGAAACGACGCCGCTCGAAGCGACGGAATGGAAAACATACATCGACGGTCTGAAAGACCCCGGCGGGGCGCTGGCTGTGACCTTCAACATGTCCAACGATCTGCAAACGACTTGGGATGATATTGTTGACAAGTACAAGACCGCAGCGGAAGCCGGAAAGAAAACGTGGTGGGAATTTTACGTTCCCGGCCTGACCAAGGCGTTTTTCTTCACTGGCAACCCGTCTCCGCTTGGCTTTGCCGGTGCAGAGGTAGACAGTGTTCTTGAGAACACGGCTTACATCACCCCGAACGGCAACATTGGCTGGGAGACGGCAGTAAAACCGACGGCGAGTGCCTAATTTCATGGAGGAACGTGTATGCAGGAGAGAATCGTAATCAACGGGAAGGGTTATCCGACAAAGGAAATCACCTTCAACACGGTCTGCCAGTTCGAGGATATGGGCGTGCCCATGTCCGATATCGAAGCGAAGTCCATCATGTTTATCCGCGCTTATGCGGCAATGTGTATGGGCGTCAAGGCAGATCAGGCAGGAGAAGAGATCGAGAAGCACATTTTGAATGGCGGCACAATGGAAGAACTCGCAGATGTTCTCCGTCAGGCCGTCGAAGAAAGCGGTTTTTTTCAGGCTCTGTCCAAGAGAGCGGAAACGGCGGACAGCAAGGGCCAGACGGAAACTGCGTAAAAAAACACTACGCATCCTTTCGTGAGGAATGCCTTGAGACGTATCTTCCGCAATGTCTCATGATCGGAATCAGCGAGGCGGGATTCTGGAATATGAATCCCGCCAAGATGAAGCCTTATATTGAAGCAGACAGATTACGTCTTGAGAGCAAGAATTATGAATTGTGGCTCCAAGGCGTTTATTTTTTTGATGCTATTTCTATCGCGTTGTCCAACGCCTTTGCCGGGAAAGGCAAAAAGCCTATCGAGTATCCGAGCAAACCCCGGAAGATCACACCGGACACGCCGGAAGAACTGGCGGCACGGGTAAAGCGTGAGAGAGAAAGGGCAATCGCATTCTTCAAGAATATGGAGCGGAATTTCAAAAAGAAAAGTGGTGATATGAGTGGCGACAGTTGAAACACTGGAAATTGAGATCAAGAAAAACGCTTCGGACGCTTCTAGCGGGATAGAAGGGCTTGTTTCGGCGCTGACTCAGTTGAAGCAGTCTGTTTCTGGTGGAGCGGGCTTGAAGGCCGCTGTCAACCAGATAAAGAGTTTGGGTACTGCGATAAATGACGTTACGGGCGCGAACGACGGCCTTTCAACGACATTGCAGACGCTACAGGGCATTGCGGATATCGACTTCTCAAACCTCAGAGAGGCCGCGGAGAATGTGAACGCTGTTGCGGGCGCGGCGAATGTGCCGAGGAATGCCGGGACTCCGGCCAACACAACGCCAAGTGCGGCGCAGGCACCGAACGGAGACGCGCAGCCACAAGACATTCCGCAGCAGACGGAGGAACTGCAAGAGCGGACAAACGCCGTGCAGGCGTCTGGAGAGGCGGCCAGCAATGCAGGAGAATCTGCGAAAAAGGCGTCCTCTGGTTTCCGCTCCCTGTCCGAGGCGATTTCAAAAACAAAAATAGCTCAGTTTGTAAAGTCGATAGGGCGCATAGCGATGTATCGCGCGATCCGGTCTGCCATCAAGGGTGTAACATCTGCGGCAAAGGAAGGCGTTCAGAATCTTGCGAAATACAGCGCGGCGGTGAACAACACAGATGCATCCTCGGCAAATGCCACCATGTCGGAGTATGCATCAACATTGCTACAGGTAAAAAACTCGGTCGGTGCGGCCGTCATGCCCGTACTTACCGCGTTGCTGCCTGTTGTCAACACGATAGCGGATGCGTTCATCAATGCGGCAAACGCGGTCAATCAGTTTCTCCAAGCATTGAACGGAAAGAGCACATTCACCAAAGCGAAGAAAAACACAGTTGACTATGCAAAGAGCCTGAACAGCGCTTCCGGCGCGGCAAAGGAGCTGCAAAAGACGCTGCTCGGTTTTGACGAGATCAACCGCCTGAACGATGAAAATAAGGGCGGCGGTGGCGGAGCCGCTGGTGCGGACTACTCGAATATGTTCGAGGAAGCAGAAGTCGGCGGGAAGATAAAGAAAACGGCGACTTGGATAAAAGACCATTTCGACGAGATTCTGTCAGTCGCAGAGAGCATTGGCGTCGCAATTGCCGCATGGAAGCTTTCAAGTGCGCTGCTAAAAGGAATTTCACTGCTTTCCGGCCTTGAAATCCCTAAAAACATCAGCGTTGGTATTTCACTTATATTTGCCGGTGTTGCAGTGGCGGCAGACAATATTGCGAACATTCTATCAGGCAAATATGGAGCCACAAGCGTTGAATCGCTTATAAAGGAAATGATTTCCGGTGCGCTGATCGGAGCTGGCGCGGTCGCACTTGGCGTCGGCGCGTGGGCATTCCCGGTCGCAATCGCCCTTGTAATGACCATAACGGATATCATTACGAACTGGGACGAATTGAGCAGTTCTGTTGAGCATTTTTATGATGGCGTAGGGGACCTATTCACTGGCAACATGGACGGGTTTTGGGAAAATATCACAAAGTCGATGGAAGACTATCTTAGCGCAGATACATGGGGGAACAAACTGACGAACGTCATCGTTGATCGCATTTGGGGCAAGGGGACGTTCGAGCAGGCGAAGAAGAATATCGAGAACGGACTCTCTATGAAGGACGTTGCAGACCAGATGCTGACAGACATAGAAACAGCGCTTGGCGGGGTCGGCACATGGTTTGAAGCGAATGTTGCGGCGCCAATCAAAGTAGCATGGGAAGGAGCGGCGTCTTTGATCTCTTTGAAAGCAACGACGGCCTACACACGTGTTACGGAGAAGTGGAGAAGCCTGAAAACATGGTTTGAAAACAATGTGTCTATGCCCATTAAAACAACATGGAATACGGCCTGCACGACGATCACGACCAGAGTTCAGACCGCGAAGGACAAGATCACAGGGATGTTCGGTAATGTTGGAAAGTGGTTTGAGGACAACATTACGTCTCCAATCTCCACGAAGATCACCGGCGCGTGGGATAAGGTCAAAAACTTTTGGAGCAACACCATAACGCCCGGCATCCAGAACGCAGCGGCGACCGTAAGCAACCTTTTCAGCGGAGGCGTCGGTGGGAATCTTGTTTCCAACATTTTCAAGAAGAAAGGGAACAAGGTCGGGGCTTACGCTTCCGGAGGATTTGTTACATCCGGCGATCTCTTCATGGCAAGAGAGGCAGGGCCTGAGTTTGTCGGCTCTATCGGCGGGCGGACAGCTGTGGCGAACAATGACCAGATCGTTGAAGCAGTGTCCGATGGCGTTTACCGCGCAATTGCTCCGCTGGTGTCCGGCATGGGCAAGGGCGATACGCGGGTTTATCTCGACGGAAGAGAGATCACGGCAGGGCAGAATCGGAGAAACCGTATGTACGGTGCGGCTCTGTCCGGCGTGTAAGGAGGCAGTTATGGACACATTGCAAATTGCATACAAAATCCTGCACAGCCTCGAAACGGGGAAAAGAGCGGACTATATGGGGAAACTCATTAGCCCGCAGGCCCTCGGGATAGAGGATGACAAGTGGCTTGACGTTATGCAGTCCCTTCTTGATGAGGGGTACATCGCTGGCGTGAAGATCAGCAAGGACATTCTCGGAAATGCCGTCGTAAACATTTCGTCTGCCAGAATCACACTGAAAGGGGCCGAGTATTTGCAGGAAAACAGCGTAATGCAAAAAATAGGTCGAATCGCTACGGACGTGATTCAGGTGATAAAGCCATGACAGTAAAGATAAACGGGTCAGACATTACGGATTACATTGCGTTCCGGGGCTTCAAGTGGACGAGAAACGACGTGGATTCCCCGGACACGGGACGTATGCTGGACGGCAATATGGAGCGGACACGCGTCGCTACGAAAGTCAGGCTGGACATTACTTGCCGTCCGCTGCTCCTTTCGGAGGCTTCCGACCTTCTGTCCGCGATCATGCCTGTCTTTGTCGAAGTCCAGTACACAGACCCACAAGAGGGCGGCACCGTCACAAAGACGATGTATTCCAATAACAATCCGGCCTCCTTCTGCATCAAGAAGCCAGACGGGCGCGAGTATTGGGACGGCATCACATTCCCGTTGATCGAAAAGTAGGTGATACCATGCAGTCAGTTCCGAGCAACTGGAACAACGTTTTTGAAATCGACCACAAAACTGAATTCAAGGCCGTCATAAACGGGGTAACATACACCTACGGTTCTATCAAGTCTGCACAGATCACGAAGTCCATGATGGACAAACTGACCATTGGGCAGGCGACATCAGCAATGCTGGACATGGTATTCAGGCCGGAAGGGACGATCCCCACGGCGGCAAAAATTGAATGCTATGTCCGGCTCACGAACTACGAGCCCACCACATTGGTCACGGACGAGGCTGGGAACATCATTAAAACGGACGATGGGTACATTCTGGCCGGTGCGTATTCGGTCGTGACCGACTGGATTCCATTTGGAACGTTCTACATCGACACGAGAGAAATTGCCGCAAACGGTCTTATGACCATCACGGCATACGACCGGATGCTTGCGGCAGAGCAGGAATTTCCAAGTTCGGCCGGCTCTATGACGATGAATGCCGCTGTGGCGTACATCGCGGCGGCTCTCGGCGTGGAAACGGACAGCCGAAACCAGATAGCCCCTTATAGTATTGACAGCCCTGTAGGGCTTTATACGATGCGAGAGGTGCTTTCCGGAATCGCGGCTGCGTCCGGCGGCAACTTCATCATTACCGAAGAAAACAAGCTTCGGCTCGTTCGGTTGGCCTCCCCAGCTACGGTTGATACGACGCGCGTCGCATCCTACGACGCGCTTTCCGACATGGTGACGATTGGAAGGATCACGCTTTATCCAGATGGGGATACGCAGTATTCTTCCGGCACGTCAGGCTATGAGGTTCAAGCGGACTGTATCTATGCGACGCAGGCAATTTGTGATTATGTGAATAGCCTGCTTGGTGGCGTGTCGTATCTTCCATATTCTGCTGGTACGGCGAGGCTGAATCCGGCTATCGAGCTTGGAGACAGCGTAAGCCCGAATGGAAAGGATTCCATTGTTGCATCTGCGGTGTTCACAATTGGCGTCTCCATGAGCGCCAGCATTGAAGCACCGATAGATACAGAGGTCAACCACGAATACCCGTATCAGGGGAGGACGAAGGAAGAACGCAAGACGGCTGTTTCCGTTTCTGAGATACGCAAGACTACAGAGAAGGTTTCCATTGCTGTTCGCGGGAAAGTCGGCGCGGCAGAAGTTCAGAGCGCGATAGACCTGAATCTGAACAGTTTGACGTTATCCTATTCTGCGGCTGAAAACGGCGCGTCCATCACGCTTTCCAAGGATGGCGTGAACATTCAGGGAAACGTGAAGATCGGCTCCATCGACGCAAGCAAGATCGATGTGAAGAATCTGAACGCTGACGAGATCACGGCGGGCACACTCAGTGCCATTGATATCGTCGGCTGCACGATCTACGCGCAGGAGAGCAAACAGGATTATGCGAAGATGCTTTCCAACGGCATGGAGATTTACACGGACGGGACGTACAAAATGGGCCTTTATGTTGAAGGAAGCAACCCTACTTTGGAACTTGGAAACACGACGCCCGCATTCATACAGAAGATCTTTGAAGATTCCGCGCACAAACTGTGGCTTGGAAACCGTACCGGAAGCGACGGGATCATGATCGATTTTACAAATCACACGGTCAAAAAGTACATAAACGGTACGGCAACAGCATTGTGAGGTGGAGATATGAACGAACGGCTTGAATCACTAAAGGCTATAAAAGAAACACTGAATCAGATCCGTGTCACTGGTCGTTCAGACTGCTTCGCAGTCGTGGCGATCAATAACGAGCTGGACAAGCTTATCAAACAGGAGGGCGAGAATGGCTGACACATACAAGAAAATCTCGGATTTCAACGTCGCGGCCAGTTTTGGAGACAATGATCTTCTGCTCGTTTCACAGTCCGGGACGACCAAGGTCATTAAAGGCTCGACGCTGAAAGCCCTTGCAAAGGCGGCTGGTGTTGAGGCGGCGAAGATAAACAATGCGACAGTCAACGCGCTCGGCCACCTTGTGATTACAACGACCGACGGAACAGTTATCGACACGGGCAAGGTCACAGGCGCGGATGGCGTATCCGTCACGGGCGCTTCCATTGATGCGCAGTATCACCTGATCCTGACGTTCTCGGACGGCAGCACAAAAGACGCGGGTTACTGCCGGGGAGCTTCCGGTTCTGGTACCGGCGATATGCTTGAGTCGAATTACGATCCCTCCGGGGCCGTAAAAGCGGCGGGCGGCATTCCTGCATATGCGTTGCCGAACTCTATTGAAGCGACGCTGGCGGTAAACGGCTGGACGAACAAGCAGCAGACAGTTTCCAATGCGCTCTTTGTAGCGTCCGGCTATAAGTACATTGTCGGCCCGGCTTATGCAAGCGCGGACGCGTACAATAAGGCGAAGATCAAGGCAAAGGACGTTACGACGAACGGCCAGATGGTGTTTACCTGCGAGACTGTGCCGACGGCTGCACTGACGGTGCAGATTCTGAGAGTGAGGGTGCAGTGATGGCGAACGTTATCAACATGGGCGGCTCCGGAGCGAACGTACAGAGCAAGACTGTGCAATCCACGAGCGTTCAGCAGCTGCTTACGCCGCCTGCTGGCGTGGACGGGTTTAACCCTGTAATCGTTCAACCGGTAGACCCCAGCGCAAAGGTCATTTATGCGGAGGCCGTCACGCCGACAAGCACAACTCGGATGGTTGTCCCGAATACGGAGGGACTCACAAGAATAAAGGCGATAATTCTGCTTTCGAATGAGTCTGTTGGGGACGGGGTTATTTCCATATGCGACGCGAGAGACGATTTAGGGAATGTGCTCATGGAATCCATGGTTGCCACAGATTCGCAATCAACCGGTTATACGGTGTTTTATTCCAGAGATACGTCGCTCGCATACTTAGCACCAACGGTTAGTAGCAACTCGATAACGCTTACGCGCGTTACTTCAACAATAACAATACCATTTGCCATTGTATCGTACCGGGTTATGGTTATCGGCTATTGATAGGAGAAACATATGGTTGAAATTAAAGCTACGCACAAATACCCGATACCGCTTGGGCGGACGGGCGAAAATGAGGCCGCAAGGATCGCGTTTACGCTAGCTCCTTTCGAGGAAGTATTCCCCGGCGGCACTCCGGCGCTGCTGGTAAAGCGCAAGGGCGATTCTGCGGCGTATCCAGTGACGCTTACGGTCGAGGGCCTTACGGCCTATTGGACGGTAACGAGCGCGGATACGGGCAAGGCCGGATTTGGACAGTGTGAATTGCAGTGGCACCTTGGCGATACGCTGGCGAAATCCAACAAATTTGATTTTATCGTTGTTCCGGCGCTCGAAGCAGGCGCAGAGCCGCCGGACGAGCCGCCCAAGCGCTGGTTCGATGCAATTCAAGCGCAGATCGGAGATCTTTCCAAACTGACGACAAAGGCAAAGGATAATCTTGTTGCGGCCATCAACGAGGCGGCACGCTCTGGCGGAGGCTCCGGAGAAGCGGGCACCATCGATATGCGCGTCGCGGATGGCTACATCCAGTACAGCAACGACGATGGCACGACGTGGAAAAACCTCATTGCCATTGCCGATCTCAAGGGCGCAGACGGGGACAATGCGAATGTAACGAAGGATGCGGTTGTCGGCGCGCTCGGGTTTACGCCCATCGGGGCGGATGATGTGCCGGTTAAAAGCGTGAATGGGCAGACGGGCGAGGCGAAAACAAACTGGTATTTCGATGTGACTGGCAGCGTGGCATCCCCTGCGACAGCACAGACGGCTGCACAGATCGTGGCTGCGCAGAAAGCCGGTTTTGCACCAATTTGCTCAGCTACGTTCTCTGATTTTCAGGGGCTGCCTGCGACACTTCCGGCGCTGCTGATCTCCGACATGATCTGTGTTTTTGGCGGCATTGGCTCGACCGGCGGCGATACTTTTTACCTCACCGTTATGATTGATGGCGCTGGAACCCTGACAGCGAAAACGGACGATGTTGCGGCCAAGGGTGACATACCGACGAGTTTGAAAAACCCAAATGCCTTGAGCATCAAGGTTGGGGACAACACGACTAGCTATGATGGCAGTGCCGCTAAATCTGTCGAGATTCCAGCACAGACATATAATCTGACCGAAACCGACAAGGAAGATATCGCGGCAGATGTGATCGCAGGCGGACAGGAGGTGCAGGTTGGAGAACCGCTCCCCGGCCCGACGGACGCACAGGTAAACACCGCCGTGTCCGCTTGGCTGACGGGGCATCCGGAGGCGACCACGACCGTTCAGGACGGCAGTGTCTCCGTCGAGAAGCTCGGATACGGCAAGCATGTCTACGGCAGCAAGCCGTACTTTTGCAACAGTGTAGGCTCCAGCGCTCAGGTATACGGCTCCATCGGCGTGGTCGTGCCGTGCAAGGCGGGCGATACGATCTACACGAACATCACCGTACCGACAAATGCCGCATGGAATGTGCCGAAGATCTTGACGGCATTCCCGGAAAATCAGTACGGCGACATCGCGTCGATCACGCTGGAAAACCTCGCAGTCAACAATGACACGAAGCAGTATGCCATCGGAGCGGACAAGACGACGGCGAAAGCCCTCTACATCCCACAGAATTTCCAAGCCATCCCGGCAGCAAACAACGGCTCCGTGGAGGATGCACTTGCGTGGATCAACAAAACCATGGGGACGGACGGAAAATGGTGCGCACAGAACGTGCCATTTACAGAGCTGGATTCATGGTATCAGACGGCACAGACGGAGCTTTTCGACATTGACGAGAGCTGTAATAAGCTCATGTATGCCTCGCTGTATCAGGCTGTTTCGAAGCTCGTCGGAGCGAAGGTCGCCGTTCTTGGTGATAGCCTGACGGAGCAGAGCGCGTGTTCGTTTATCACCAGTGTGTACAATGACCGCTGGATGGAAAATGTCTTGCGGGACACTGCGCTGACAGGCGATGACGGGAAAACCTACAAAGGCTCCGGATGGTTCGCGCTGATTGCCCGGAAGTATAAGATCAAGTGGTGGTGCGCCGGACACGGAATGCAGTGGTGGTATTCCACGACCGCGCGGCCAAATGGCGCGACGGCGATGGTGCGCAAGCTGATCGACGGCACGGACGAGTTCGATTACATCGTACTGGAATACGGTACAAATGATATCCTGTCCGGCTCCGTTGGCACGGCAGACGATGCGGCCAGCGAGACGGCGACGACCAGCTGCGGCGCGATCAAGTGGTGCATCGAGCAGCTGCAAACGCGATTCCCCGAGGCGAGCATTGTCGTAATTTTGCCGAACATCCATAACGGCGCGAACGGAGAGCCGCCGGTAACGCAGCAGACGTATCTGGATACGGTCGTACCGATCCTCAAGAAGTACGGCGTGCGGCGCGTCAACATGGCCGAGGACAGCGGCATTGTCAAAAGTATGATGTTCACCGATGGCGTTCACCTGCGCTGGCCGGTTGTGTCGAACAATATCACATACTACACGAACGATACCCCGGCGGTGCGGAAATTCAGCAAGTGCCTTGAGGCAGAGCTGCTGAAAGCGTGAGGAGGTGGGAATATGGCACTGAGACCGCTGTACAAGGATGGGAAACCGTTAGTTCATAATGGGAAGACTTTGAAGGTGGATGTATCTGCGGCCGACTCCATTCAGCACGCAGATATTCCGAATTACGTCAAGGCCGAGGCGTTGGCCGTGGCGGAGAAAGTCAAGGCTGTGTTAAAGTCGGACAGCATTGTTTTTCTGGCGGTGTCGGACTTCCATCATGCGGGAGCCCAGGTGGATGGATGGCAGACGAACATCAATGCCGGAAATCTGCACGCCTGCATGGCACTCAAGGCACTGGCATATGTCCTGCCTGAGGTTGATTTTGCCTGTATGCTGGGCGATATCACCTTCGGCAGCAAAACTACAACGGAAGCGCTCTTGAAATCTCAGATCGCAGAGATCAATGGCTGGCTCGACGAGGCGTACAAGGGCATTCCGCAGTTCCGCACGGTAGGAAATCATGACACCGGCGAATACAGTACGTTGGTCGGCGCGGATTATCTCTACTCTGTGATCGGAAAATACTGCGAAGGTGCGGTTTACGGCAGCACGGAATACGGCTACTGTTACCGGGATTTTGCCGAAAAGAAGCTCCGTGTGATCTGCCTCAATACCTGCGAGGGCGAGACGACCGGCGGCGAGTCGGCAAGCTACATCTGCTCACCCGCACAAAGGCTGTGGTTTGCGCAGACGCTCTATGATGTTGGCAGCAAATCCGATGCGGCCAGCTGGAGTGTACTTGTGCTGGCGCACTATCCGCTGGATTACGGCGGAACATATCCCATGAGCAACATCGTGAAAGCCTACGTTGAGGGCGGGAGTACGACAGAAAACGGAACGGCAGTGAATTTCAACGGCCACAATGCTGCAAAATTTGCGGCGAATGTTCACGGGCATACGCACTGCTTCCGTGTGGATAAACTTTACAGTGTGGCGAATTCCGTTGGCACCGCGTTTGATGCATGGAAAGTGGCGATGCCGAATGCGTGCTTCTACCGCAACAATTCTTCGGCCAGCGCCACGTTCTGGGGCATTACATATGGCGAGGATGTGACATATGACAAGACGGCTGGAACGGCAAAGGATACAGCATTCACCGTAAACGTGCTAACGCCTTCGGAGCAAGCGATTCATTCTTTTTGCTACGGCGCCGGGCGCGACCGGACAATCGGCTACGCAGCAACGGTGTATCGGAATATCACGAATTCGCTTTCACACGTTTTGAACAGCAATGCGGCGGTATCCGTTGAAGATGGTGCTGCCTATACGGCGACTCTGACAGCAGACAGCGGCTACACGATGGGCAACGTTACGATCAAAATGGGCGGAACGGATATCACATCCACGGCCTACACAGCAAGCAGCGGTGCTATCAGCATTGCGAGCGTTACCGGCGATGTCGTAATTACGGCGGTGGCTACAAAGATCGTAACGTACACAAATCTAGTGCCTACAGCGGTGGATAGTTCCGGTGCATCAGCTCCGTACACAGATGGCAAATATCTAGGCTCTGGCGGTGCGCCTAGTGATATGAGCGGCTTCGTTACAACTGGATTTATCCCGTTCGACGGCGGAGCCGAACACGTCTACCGCATCGGCGGAGACGGAATCGCATGGAATACATACGGATGCCGCATTGCGTGGTACAATGCTAATCATTCACTAAAGGGATCGGTGGTCAGCTACGAAAAGATTGGTAGTAGCATCTATTATCCCACAAAGGTGGAGGATGCGAATGCGGCGGCGGCATTCAGCACGGACGCCAATGTGGCTCCGCCAAATGGAGCTGCATTCTTCCGCGTGAGCGCAAAGGGTTCCGGCGCGAATCTCATTATCACGCTGGATGAGGAGATCAGCTGATGGATACATGCGTATGCTGCGGGCGAAGGAGGTAAATCAATGGCGGCGGCTTTGGGCCGATCTAATAACGTAGAAAGGAGAAAATCGTGGACACCAAGACCATCATCGTTACGCTTGTCTGTGCCGTGCTCGGCTCGTCCGCGCTGACGGCGGTCGTCAACGCCGTTGTCGGCGCGATACAGAAAAAGCGCGGCAAGGCCACAACGCAGGAGGCGCATCTGGCCGAGATAGACAAAAAGCTCGGGAAAATGCAGGAGCATCAGGATGAGCAGTATCTGGCGATCCTCCGGCTGACCATCATGTCGGAGGAAATGCCAATGGCCGAGCGTCTGATCGCCGGAGAGAAGTATAAAAAGATGGGCGGGAACGGCGACGTGAAAAAGTTCCTGCACCAGATGGAGGCGCAGTGCGAACGTAATGGAGTTTAGCAAGAAATGGCTGATCTGCAGCGCGCTCGTCAGCCTCGCGCTCATCATCGCCTGCGCGGCAGGTGCAGATCTGACAGAGATCACGCTTGCAGTGCTGGCTGAAACGACGGCTTCCAGCGGCTTTTACCTCTGGAAAGCCAAGAATGAGAACCGCGCGAAGTACGCGCAGAAGTACATGAATAAATGGGCCGAGAAATACGGCCCGGAAGCGGCAGCACGCATCGCAGAGATCGTGCTGAAGGACTGAAAGGAGCATACATATGGATAAGATCATCAAGCGGCTCGGGAATCTCCTGAGCGTGAAGAGCCTTGTGACGCTGACGCTGACGGGCGTGTTCGCCTACATGGCGGTCGCCGGGAAGATCTCGCAGGACTTTATGACGGTGTATGCCGTCGTAATCGCGTTCTACTTCGGCACGCAGAGCCAGAAGCTCCAGGATGCGGTGGACGAGAAAGGAGGCGGTGAGGCTTGAATGCGGCGGAGCTTGTAAAAAAGCACATCGACATTGCGAACAACTACAGGACGGTCTACATGTGGGGCTGCTTCGGGATGCCGGTCACCGAGAACATCATCCGCGAAAAGGCTGCGCAGTATCCGGGCTGGTACACGGCGGCAAAGCAGGCGGAGCTGCGGAAGCTCATCGGAAAGGGATACTTCGGCTTTGACTGCGTGAACCTCACGAAGGGCATTCTGTGGGGCTGGAACGGCAGCCAGAACGCGATCTACGGCGGGGCAAAGTACGCGGTGAACGGCGTGCCGGACGTGTCCGCAGACGGCATGATCTCGAAATGCCAGAACGTCTCCACGGGAAACTGGGAGAAGCTCGTGCCAGGCGAGGGACTCTGGATGCCGGGACACTGGGGACTTTACATCGGCGGCGGGCTTGCCGTCGAGTGTACGCCGGTCTGGAAAAACGGCGTGCAGGTCACGGCGGTCGGAAACCTCGGTCAGAAAAGCGGGTACAATACGCGCATCTGGAAGAAACACGGCCGGCTCCCGTGGGTGGACTACGGAAATGCCGCGCCCGCGAAGAACGGCGAGATCATCGTCAACGGCAAGCGCTATCCTATTGACCGGCTGCTGGTCGGCGGGAAGAACTATTTCGCGATCCGCGAGATCGTGGAGGTTCTGAATGCGGCCGGCGTCTGCAATTTGACCGTTGGGAACAAGGGCAATATCGCCGTGCTGGACACGAAGTGAGGAGGGCGTATGCTGCGGGGGCTGCCGAGTCTGAGCCGCAGCGATTGGGAGCATTTGATCGACGAATGGATTCTTTCGGAGCGATACCGGGGAATCCTGAAACGGAAGATTCTTGACGATTGGAGCCATGAGCGCATTGCCGAGCGCGAGGGCCTGAGCGTAAACGGCGTCAAGAAGATCATAGCGCGGTGCGTGAATGTACTGCGGGAGCATATGTGAAGGCAGCCACTCCGTAAGGGGTGGCTGTTTTTATATTTTTTGTGCCCGAAAGGTGGCCGAAGAGTTGGTTTTTTGTTCTTCGTGGATGCCTCATAATGAGCATAGGAGCTGGCCAGCTTACTATTTTATCGGAGGTACTACTATGGAATACGCAAGCAAGGGACTCGCGGGGACTGCGCTGGGCTTTGGCATCGGC
>ERZ1026898.345-NODE-345-length-30272-cov-7.325942_pt1 | contig 30272 bp, 27 predicted proteins | sample MGYA00380178_ERZ1026898 | MGnify/ENA primary metagenome ERZ1026898 (study PRJEB33269, sample SAMEA4719814) | human gut metagenome | biome: human-associated habitat; feature: organic feature; material: feces | place: Cameroon | collected 2013-10 ...
ATGAATGTTATAAAGATGAAAGCCTTTTTGAAGCATTTTCTAATTACTATATGCGCAAGAAGTCGTATGCACCATCTGCAATTTGTATGATATCAGGAAAATATGATTATATTACAAGCAACGCTCCAAAGGGTGTCATCGCATCAAAATTTAACGCGAAGCTCATATCAACAAATAACAAAGCTTATTTCACATACAGAGGTCGTTTTACTAATTCACAGCAGGCGGCTACCATCGGGTACGAGACCTCGCAGAAAGCGCACAACGCGCTCGCCTGGGTTGCGGCGAATCAGGGAATTATAATAGGCGGCAGAACTTTCGTCTGTTGGAATCCAAAGGGAGATGCTTCTCTGTTCAAAGACTCCGGAACACTGGCTCCGAACTACAGTGACAAAGAAGAGGAAAAGGATTTTCCGGTTACTCCGACCGACTACAAAGCCGACCTGAAAAAGGCATTGAGCGGATGGCAGGACAAGCTTCCGGCGGAGGACGACATTGTTATAGCGTCGTTCGATGCCGCCACGACAGGCAGGCTCTCCATAACATACTACAACGAGCTGAAAGGTTCGGATTTTCTGAACCGTCTCGCGTTCTGGAAAGAGCACTGTTACTGGTCAAGCGGAAAGTTCGGCTATCAGTCCCCGTCGATATGGGAAATAGTCAAATGCGCCTTCGGCACGGAGCAGAACGGGAAGCTGAGCGTCGATGACCGCGTGATGCGTGAGCAGGCGCAAAGGCTGCTCCACAGCGTCATCGACCAAGCGCCAATACCGCAGGACATCGTCACGTCACTGACACGCAAAGCATCCGCTCCGCTTGCTTATGATGATTCAAAGACACACAACCATAAAAAAGTACTGTTTACCGCTTGTGCGGTTATATATGCATACAGGACCGTTACTAAAAAGGAGGAATGGAAAATGGCCCTTGAAAAAAATAAGAAAGACAGAAGTTATCAGTTCGGGCGTCTGCTCGCGGTAATGGAGAAGGTTGAACGTGACACCTATGACAGAGATGAAAAGCGAGAACCTAATGCAATAATGCTGCAATCTGCATTCTATGAAAGACCATTTCATACCGCATATACCATCGATGGGAGATTGGAACCGTATTTTTCAAAGTTATCTGACATATCTCCCGCAAAAGAATGTTATTATAAAAATCTCATCGGCGAAATAGTTGAACAGCTAAGTAATTTCGACAGCAAAGATCTCAACCGCCGGCTTGAAGACAGTTATCTTTTAGGCTATTACCTGCAACGCAACGAACTCTATGCAAAGAAAGAAAACAACAACGAGGAGGAAAATTAAAATGGCAGCTCTTAACAACAAAATCGATTTCGTAGTTCTTGTATCCGCAAATCAAGCAAATGTAAACGGCGATCCACTCAACGGCAACCGTCCGCGCGCCGACTACGCCCTCTACGGCGAGATGTCCGATGTCTGCATCAAGCGAAAAATACGCAACAGAATGCAGGATCTCGGCAACGACATATTTGTCCAGTCCGCAGACCGATGCAAAGATGGCTATAAAAGTCTTAGCGACCGCGCCGCCGAAAATATAAAAGTAGATAAAAAAGATAATCTTAAATATGCCGAAGAAGCTTGTAAGAAATGGCTTGACGTCCGTGCATTTGGCCAGGTATTTGCTTTTTCTTCACAAAGTGGACTTTCTGTAGGGGTTCGCGGGCCGGTTACTGTCCACCATGGCAGAAGCGTTTCTCCAATAGAAATACGTTCATACAAAATAGTAAAAAGTGTTAATGGAGATCCTCCGAAAAAGAGCGATAAATCAAGCCGTTCGTCTGATACAATGGGCGACAAATACTTCGTCCAGTTCGGTCTCTATGAGATAAAGGGCTCGATAAATGTTCAGCTCGCAGAGAAGACCGGATTCTCCGAAGAGGATGCGGATATTATAAAAGAATGTCTGCGCACGCTGTTCCTCAACGACGCTTCTTCGGCGCGCCCAGAGGGTTCGATGGAGGTTCTGCGCGTCTATTGGTGGAAGCACAACTGCAAGGACGGTCAGTATTCGAGCAGCAAGGTACACCGCAGCGTCCATGTTGAATTGAAGCCAGATGTCAACATCCCCTCGAGCGCGGATGACTATATTATATCTGTAGATGAGCTTCCCGGGCTTGAACCCGAGATCATCGAGGGAGTATAATGGCATACAGGGAGTGTGACTTTCTGCAAATAAGCGGAATACAGCACTTTATGTTTTGCCGCAGGCAATGGGCTCTCATTCACATTGAGGGGCTTTGGGCAGAAAATCTGCGCACGGTGAACGGTGAAATATTCCACGAACGGGCGCACGACCCGTCGCTCAGCGAAAAGCGCGGCGATCTGATAACAGTCCGGGCTCTGCGGGTATTCTCGTCAGAGCTCGGAATAAGCGGAGAATGCGACGTTGTCGAATTCAGACGCGATGACGAAAACGGCGCGAAACTGCGCGGGCGCGATGGCAGATGGATGCCGACGCCGATCGAATACAAAAGCGGATCTTCTAAAGCGGGCGATGCCGACAGGCTTCAGCTGTGCGCGCAGGCAATGTGCCTTGAAGAGATGCTCGGAGTCGAGATTGAACTCGGATATATGTTCTACGGCGAGACGCATCGGCGCGAAAAAGTTTATATAAACGCCGAACTGCGCCAAGCGGTGAAAGATGCAGTCAGCGAGATGCACAGCTACATGAGCCGCGGCTACACGCCCAAAGTCAAGACAGGCAAATTTTGCAACGCCTGTTCACTCAAGGAGCTCTGTCTCCCTGCCCTGTGCAAGAACAAAAGCGCGGCGGAATATATAGACTCCGCTATCGGCGAGGACGGTGACTTCGATTGAAAAAGCTTATGAACTCGCTCTATATTCTGACTCCCGACGCTTATCTGACGCTCGACGGAGAAAATGTTGTTGTCAAAAAGGACGGCGCAGAAATGGGCAGATTTCCCCTGCACAGTCTCGAACAGATAGTGACTTTTTCATACATGGGCGCGAGCCCGGCTCTCATGGGCAAATGTGCAGAGCAAAACAAGTCGCTGTCATTCTTCTCTCAAAGCGGACGGTTCCTCGCGAGAGTCGGCGGCGGAGTGCAGGGCAATGTGCTGCTGCGCAGGCAGCAATACCGCATCGCCGACAGTCCGAGTGAAAGCCTGCAGACAGCCAAAAATTTCATCACTGCAAAGATATTCAACTCCCGCTGGGTATTGGAGCGTTCATTGCGCGACCACCCGATGAGCATTGATGCAGGGAAAGTAAAAGACGCATCGGAAAAGCTGAAAGAGTCAGTATACACAGCTCGCAGCTGCACTGACGCCGGGTCGCTCCGCGGCGTTGAGGGCGAAGCGGCAAGCACATACTTTTCGGTATTCGACGAGCTTATACTCAACCCCGACCCATGTTTCATTTTCGAGACGCGAAACCGTCGTCCGCCGCTCGACTGCGTGAACGCGCTTCTCTCATTTGCCTACAGTCTGCTTGCAAACGACTGCGCGAACGCACTTGAAAGCGTAGGGCTTGACCCATATGTCGGCATGATGCACACCGACCGCTCTGGCAGGAAATCGTTCGCACTCGACCTTATGGAAGAACTGCGCCCGTCGTTTGCCGACAGATTTGTGCTCAGCGGAATAAACAACCGCTCGTTTCAGAGCAATATGTTTGTGAAAACAGACAGCGGCGCCGTACTCCTCACCGACGACGGTCGGCGATCGTTCTTCAAGCTTTGGAAATCGAGGCGGGACGAAAACCTGACTCACCCGTTCCTGAAAGAGAAGATACAATGGGGGCTCGTGCCGTATATTCAGGCGCTTCTGTTAGCGCGCTACATCCGCGGCGACATTGACGAATATCCCCCGTTCCTGTGGAAGTAGGTGCGTTATGCTCGTATTGATAACCTATGATGTCAACACCGAAGACGCCGGCGGCAGAAAGCGGCTTCGAAAAGTTGCGAAAGAATGTGTGAATTACGGTCAGCGGGTTCAGAACAGTGTATTTGAATGTGTATTGGACGCCGCGCAATACAGATTAGTAAAGCACAAGCTCGAACAGCTAATTGACACCGAAAAAGACAGTCTGAGATTTTATAATCTCGGGAACAACTATCAGACAAAAATAGAGCATATCGGAGCCAAGGCCGGATATCAGCCGGAAGGACTCCTTATGCTTTAGTGCGAAGCGGCACCGATCATAAAAAGTGTCGTATGTTCGCACCGAAAAAGCCGTGCTTTTACGACTGTTTAAGTCAAGTAAAAAGCACAGCTGTCGCAAAAATATATAGTTTTATATGCACTATGTACAAGCATAGCATTGCATATTTGTATATTTTTGCAGTCGCCCTCCCCACGGAGGGCGTGGATTGAAATCTTTGTAATGTTGCGTTAGTCCACTTTTTCGCCGTCGCCCTCCCCACGGAGGGCGTGGATTGAAATCGAAATACGGAATCCCGTGTAAATCAGGATGAGAGTCGCCCTCCCCACGGAGGGCGTGGATTGAAATCGATATAAGTATAATATACTGCAATAAGTCTTTCGTCGCCCTCCCCACGGAGGGCGTGGATTGAAATTCTTTAGATAGAAAATAATTATCTGTCTGCCTGTGTCGCCCTCCCCACGGAGGGCGTGGATTGAAATGCGAATGTTATCACCACCATTACAGGCAATCCGCGTCGCCCTCCCCACGGAGGGCGTGGATTGAAATAATCCTGATAAAGCAGAACTTATAAATAAAATAAGTCGCCCTCCCCACGGAGGGCGTGGATTGAAATATCGATGAGACCTAACATATAGTCTGCGGATAAGTGTCGCCCTCCCCACGGAGGGCGTGGATTGAAATTCTCGTGTCTTTTATTCTTTGTGCATAGTTCATAGTCGCCCTCCCCACGGAGGGCGTGGATTGAAATGACGGTCGTTTCTCTTCTCTTTCTGATATCGTGGTCGCCCTCCCCACGGAGGGCGTGGATTGAAATTCCTCGGGTGTTGCAGTTTTTGTTCTTGCCATAGTCGCCCTCCCCACGGAGGGCGTGGATTGAAATCGCTTGCTATAAGCTCACACCATTTCGGTTTGATTGTCGCCCTCCCCACGGAGGGCGTGGATTGAAATTTCGACCGCTGTTGCACTCACCTCGTCCAATGTAGTCGCCCTCCCCACGGAGGGCGTGGATTGAAATATTGTTTCGACCAACACGCAGGGCGCAAACACTGCGTCGCCCTCCCCACGGAGGGCGTGGATTGAAATGGTAAGTAAAGGGGGGTTATTATGTTTTCTGACGTCGCCCTCCCCACGGAGGGCGTGGATTGAAATATTTTGGCTTGGTACTCATTTCCAGTCATATGATGTCGCCCTCCCCACGGAGGGCGTGGATTGAAATTTACTGAGGCCGAACGGCTTAATGTTGTGCTACCACGTCGCCCTCCCCACGGAGGGCGTGGATTGAAATACCCCGCCTACTATATCGACCTTACGGGTACTTACGTCGCCCTCCCCACGGAGGGCGTGGATTGAAATTTAATAGCAAGATTAATCATAGCAAGCGAAATAATGCGTCGCCCTCCCCACGGAGGGCGTGGATTGAAATTTATATTGCCCGAAGGCGCAGAAGCAAGTTGGCTGTCGCCCTCCCCACGGAGGGCGTGGATTGAAATTTAGCTCAAGAGGACTGAGCGCGGAGTTTGCCGGTCGCCCTCCCCACGGAGGGCGTGGATTGAAATAACAAATTTGTATATTAACTCCAAGAGCAATAAAGTCGCCCTCCCCACGGAGGGCGTGGATTGAAATATTTTTGCATAGGTATCATACCGCCTATACATCTGCGGTCGCCCTCCCCACGGAGGGCGTGGATTGAAATTTTCAAGTTCCGAAAGTTCCGCCATGCTCATTTTGTCGCCCTCCCCACGGAGGGCGTGGATTGAAATAGTAAGGTTAATAGGAAGGTTGCGAACGAAGTTGTCGCCCTCCCCACGGAGGGCGTGGATTGAAATTTCGTCAATAAACTCAAGCGCGCCACCCATGCCGTCGCCCTCCCCACGGAGGGCGTGGATTGAAATGGCGACGAGGACGCGATAATCCAGCGTACGATATCGTCGCCCTCCCCACGGAGGGCGTGGATTGAAATAAAGCGTCCTATAAATCGCTTTCCAGCAAGTGCAGTCGCCCTCCCCACGGAGGGCGTGGATTGAAATCCTCCAAACTTGATACAGCCACCCATGACATTAGTCGCCCTCCCCACGGAGGGCGTGGATTGAAATCCGAACGCAAAGCCGAATGCAGTAGATGTGCCGAGGGTCGCCCTCCCCACGGAGGGCGTGGATTGAAATATTTTGGCTTGGTACTCATTTCCAGTCATATGATGTCGCCCTCCCCACGGAGGGCGTGGATTGAAATTTACTGAGGCCGAACGGCTTAATGTTGTGCTACCACGTCGCCCTCCCCACGGAGGGCGTGGATTGAAATACCCCGCCTACTATATCGACCTTACGGGTACTTACGTCGCCCTCCCCACGGAGGGCGTGGATTGAAATTTAATAGCAAGATTAATCATAGCAAGCGAAATAATGCGTCGCCCTCCCCACGGAGGGCGTGGATTGAAATTCTTTTACCGGTTTCATAGTTGCAATATGCCTGGCGGTCGCCCTCCCCACGGAGGGCGTGGATTGAAATGTTTGGTGAAATCAAGGTCGATAAGGAAGTGAACGTCGCCCTCCCCACGGAGGGCGTGGATTGAAATGCGCATCGCCGAAGAAATCTACGACGAGATGCGGTCGCCCTCCCCACGGAGGGCGTGGATTGAAATCGGACCGTACAAGACGGCAATCACGCTGGACGGTCGTCGCCCTCCCCACGGAGGGCGTGGATTGAAATGCTGGCCGGCTGCCGCATATTGCGGGTCGATAGAGTCGCCCTCCCCACGGAGGGCGTGGATTGAAATGTTGTAGTCCGCCGGGATCGGAGCTTTTCCGGCAGTCGCCCTCCCCACGGAGGGCGTGGATTGAAATGTTGAACACTCGCGCGTGCTTCCGCCGTGCTATCGTCGCCCTCCCCACGGAGGGCGTGGATTGAAATGAAATCGTCCGCAGCTTTGGCTACACCGTCGCCGTCGCCCTCCCCACGGAGGGCGTGGATTGAAATCCATGACACTGCTTGCTCAGCAATTGAAGGATAATGTCGCCCTCCCCACGGAGGGCGTGGATTGAAATATGAGGTCGACTGCGCAATACTCACGCAGCGCCGTCGCCCTCCCCACGGAGGGCGTGGATTGAAATATCGTCGGCGGCTTGTCCGTGGCGTCTCCCTCAAGGTCGCCCTCCCCACGGAAGGCTCAGTCTGAAATATGAGGTTATATCGAGCCCATTCATAAATTTGGCAACTGTCTTTTTTGTTTTGAGACAACAATTTTTGGATATAAAAACGGCGCCTTGCAGTCAAATACAAGACGCCGCAATTATTGGATTGCAGTATAGCAAAACATCCATGCTTTACGCTCGACAGTTAAAATCAATAATCGATATATACTCCCTGTCTCCGTTCTTCCATCTTTTGCGCATGATATTCTGCATATTCTCTCACGAAGCGATGTTTCAAATCTTCCGGAGTATCAGGCGCAAAATATATCGTATAATCTTCTTCCACAACAATAGAGCCGGCACCAATTTTACGGCTTTTCTCAAAACCCTTTGGAAAAACCATGGCATAGCCATTAATGTACGGCCACCTGTTTATCATTTATTCCATCAACTCCCACCTAAAGCAATTTATTGTTTCAATTGCTTCACCTTGCTTTTGAGGTCGAAAATAAAATCGATTCAAATCTTTTATCGAGACTGCCTTCTTGCGTTGCAGCGATCAATAAAATATTATACCTTCCTTTTGCGATCGTTCATACATCTTCTTCCAGTATTCATATGACTCAACGGCTTCCGGCGGGGCTTTTTCTGTCAGGTGCGGATAGTCGTTCTCATCATAGTAATACCACTCCGGATTGCGTTTAAAGAAAGTCCCCTTTTCTACATGCCCGGACATAGATATATCGCCTCCTTAAAATTTATTTGCTCATGCACATTTATTTGGCGGTTGGCGGTTATTGGTGCCATTTCTGTCTCTAACCCCTCACTGTCATTTACATCTTACACCGCCGTCGAAATTTTATCAACAGAATTTCGCCTTGAGCTTATCCACTGTCCGATATATTGTCCTTTGCTCATGATATTTTGCCAAACGCTTGACTTCGCGTTCGCGGCTATGCTATATTCTGAACGGAAAGGGCGAACGCATGAGGCGTCTGGGACGTAGACTGCGGGTCTTCGGACATGTTCAGTACTTGTGAGACCCTTTCTTTGCGGAAGGGGCGAACGCATGGGGCGTCAGGGACGTAAGCTGCGGGTTGAGACATGTTCAGCACTTGCGAGACCCCTTCTTTTTTGATAAATATAACCGCCAAGCGAAAGCAAGGTTGTTTTGCGTTTTCGGCGTGCAGATTCATATATACAAACACAAAAATTCTCCCGATGCAAAAATTGCACCGGGAGTTTGTTATTCAAATTTTAAAGTATTGAAATCGAACACCGCTTCGCGGCTTTCGGTTGAATATGTTTTACCGTCATGTTCGAGTTTTATGCCGCTGCTGTCGGCAGAGATATCAAACTGTTTTGAGAACAGGCGTATGCCGCTCAGCTTTATCGACGGGCACAGTCCGCTCAGCTGCGATTTTATTCTGAGTCTGTTCAGGCCGACTGCGCGAAGTCCGAAGAGTCCCTCGGTCACTACCCTCGCGAACAGCAGACTTTCAGCCGCAAGGTGCGCTCTGTTGCCCTCGGGATATGCCTCGAACGGATACGGACAGTGCGAGCCGAGCAGCCTGTTTTTGCAGTAGTTCACGGTCTGTTCCGTGCCGATATCCGCTTTTCCGGCGAGCAGTGTTCCGCGCAGGGCGAAGAGCAGGGATCTGTCCCATGTGGTGTTGCTCGCGGAGGTTGAGCGGAGCATGCCGTTCATATAGAGTCGGGGCGAGAACAGCGCTTTGACCGTCTCATCGGCGCGGTCGAATATTTCGACCGTCAGCGGCATGCATATCCACGCGCGCAGGTCGCGGTTTCCGTCATAATATTTATAAGTTTCGAAGCCCTCAACATTTCCGCCGAAATACTCTTCGATAGAATTTCTGAGCTTTGCGCGCTCATCAGTCCACAGCTTGGCGTGTTCTGCGTCGCCCATAACTTTGGCGAGCGCTGCGGCATTGCCGAGTGCGTCATATGTCAGGCATGATGTGAAAAGATTTGCGTTTCCGGATTCAAATCTATTTTCGAGCTCGTCCGAGTCACTTTCTATAACGCCATAATTATTCTTGCGCGAGAGCGCGAAATCGAGGCACCAGATTATATCATCCCAAAAGCGCTTTATCAGCGCGATATCGCTCATCTCGAGCAGGAATCGCGTCAGACCGTAGGCGTACATCTCGCAGTCGCCGCGGTCGCCAGCTCCGTTCCAGAAGCTGCGTCCCTCGGCTATGACGCTCGAAACAAGCGGACGCTTTTCGCACATCAGCTTGTCGGAGCGATCCATGTAGTTTTCATATGCAGAATAGCAGTTTATGCACTGCTCTATTCCGGCTTTGTAGCCGGAGAACGGGAAGAACGGGTTGGCATATTCGCACTGGTCGTTCGTCCATAGGGCGGCATAGTAGCTGCCGCCGCCCGGGGCGTGCATAAGTCCGCCCGCCGTTTTGAATATGCTCTCGCTGCCGCGCAAAATGCAGTGGGCAAACTGCGCGTCAAGCTCCGGGATACCGGATTCGAGTCTGAGCGAGCCGAACATATTTGATATAAATTCATCGCGCTTCGCTATCTCGTCGTGTATTGAAAATGCTGGGAGCATCTCGGTTTGATAGGCATAATAGACGCAATAAAAAGTGAAACAATCGCCGGGGGCAATTTCATATTCGCGGCTCCGCTGAGCGGTCGGCTCGAAAATATCGCCGAACACTGCCGAGCTTTCGGCGGTTATGTTTTTGTCCCCGACGCACCAGAAAGCGTTCACCGACTCGCTGTAATATGCGCCGGACGCTTCATATTTCTGCGGTTTATCGGAGCGGTTGAAAACCGTCACGGTTTCGATAAGCGCGGGCTGATCGACGGCGGGAGTGAACCTGCGGATAATCTCGGTTTTGTCGCCTGCTCGCGAAGATATAGACAAATCGCCCTTGACAGAGACGGTCTCGGGGTATTCCGTAAGTGCCATGCCGTTTTGCTTTATCACGGCGGCGCAGCCGTTAAAGTTATGGCTGAACGACGACTCGGTCAGATCGGGCTTGAAGCGCAGGGTCGGCACCGTCAGATGCTTCATCAGCTTCAGCTCGCCGTCTTTGTTCTTGCCGTAGCTGATTATCGCGGAGGCATAAAAGCCCGCCATTTCGATATGGTCGGCCGCCTTTCCGCTGTCCTTGGCGATATCCCATATCACCTCTTGATTCCCGCCGAGATGCCTGTGGCGGAGTATATTCAGCTCCGAGGCTTTCGGCTTCGCCCACGAGGCGAAATACTGCGGTCTGCACGACCTTGTATAGCGCTCATAAAGAGCGTTTTTGAGTTTGTCGTCCATTTTTCTTCTCCTGTCTGAGCTTATTATCAGACCGCCGCCTCCGCGCTTTCGCGCTGCGCGATGCGCTCCTTTGCCCCGTCATAGAGGGCAAATATATCCTCGCATCGGCTGTAGTTCTCGCTCTGTGCTATCGTTCTCACTGCGTCGAGATACGGCTTTGCGGCTCTGTAATAGAGCGAGTTTTCGTCGATCGCTTTCTTTATCTCAAGCTGCACGCGCTGTTTTTCGGCGCGCACCTGCCGAAGCTCCGCTTGGAGCTCTGCAATGGCGGCTTTATCTTTTGACTCTTTTGCGAGCTTCATATTATCCGTGATGCGCTTCATATTGACTTCCGCCTCATCCTCGCGCTTGAAGAGTCCCTCGAAAACAGAGCTGTCAAACGGTTCGATGCCGTTGGGATAATATTTCGCAGCGGTCTTGCGCGCGGTTTTGATATCGCCGACGAGTCTGAGCATATCTTTTCTGCGCTCTTTCTGCTGCGCGGTCGCCTTGGGCATACGCTTGACATCGCTCTTTTTGAGTTCTATTGCGGACATGAAGCCGCTGAGCCCCGCCGCGCTTATCTTCTTCGCTATTTCAAGATTCTCCATGCCCTCCGGGGTGCTGAAGCGGTCAAGCTCCGCGAGGACAAAACGGGATATCTCTATCTTCTCGTTTTCCTGAGCTTTAAGATTATACTCTTTCTTAGCCGCCTTTACAAGTGCCTTGTCGCCGGACTTTTTCGCCTGTCTTATTCCGTCCTTTGAGAGGACGTTCATTTCGCGGCCGGAATATTCTTCGGCTTCCTTTATGATATCGACCGTCTCGACAAGCGCATCGTCAGCGAGGACATTGTTTCCGTAGTCCTCGAAAAGTGCTCTTATTTTGAGCACCTTGACTATCGCTTTCTGCTTGACTTCGGTGAAATCATAGAAGAAGAACGGAATGACATTGAGCACCGCACCGACAACGGACGCGATAACAAGAACGCTGCTTATGCGGACGAAATAGTCATGGTTATAGAGAACGTCGTAGACATTCGAGCCGTCATATCCGAGCGACAGGGCGACGCTGCGGTTGAGTCCCGCGCCCTCATATATTGCCGGGAGAACGGAGCCCGTGGCGAGCGTTATGACGCTATTTTCCGAAAAATGTGTTTTTTACCTGCCGTCTGTGATTTTTTGTAAAATTTTCATATAATTATGCATATGGATTTTGTCTTTATGTTGAAATTGTATTGCTTTTTGGTTTTTGTTCCCGTATAATGGAGCTTGTTTGACCCGACAGAATATCCGAGAGGTACCGAATTATGAACACCGTGATAATAATCCTGCTTGTCGTGCTCGCGACAGCCGTTGTGCTGCTGTTCGCGATATGCGGTTTTCTGTTCAATCAGGTAATATGGTATAAGCCGATAAAGCTACCCGCCGCAAAAGGCGAGGTTGAGGATGACTTTGCAAAAGATCACAGAAAAGCCGAAGAAGAGTTCGGGAAAATGCCGTTTGAAAAGCTCACGCTTACGGCATCGAACGGCGAAAAAATATATGCGCGCCTGCTCCTGCCCGAGAAGAGTAACGGGCGCATGATAATCGCCTGCCACGGGGCGCACAGCTCAGGGATATGCGAATTCTGCTTCTCCGCGCCGTACTTTCACCGCATGGGTTATACAATTCTGATGCCAGAGCACCGCGGCTGCGGCGAGAGCGAGGGAAAATTCTTAGGCTACGGCACGCACGAATCAAAGGACACTTTTCTTTGGATAGACTGCGCCCGCAAACGGTTCCCGAAGCTTAACATATTCCTGCTCGGCGTGTCGATGGGCGGCGCGACAGTGCTCATGATGAGCGACAAAATAACCGACCCGGCGGTCAAGGGGATAATCGCGGACTGCTCCTACACGAGCGCATGGGATGAATTCGCCTATCAGCTCAAAAATCCGTTCGGGCTCCCGGCGTTCCCCCTGCTATATATATTCGACCTGTATTGCCGCATAATCTGCAAATACAGCCTGCGCGACGCGTCGCCCATAAAAGCTGTTCGCGGCGCTAAAGTGCCGATACTTTTTATTCACGGCGCAAAAGACGCGCTCGTGCCCGTAAAGATGCAGAAAGAGCTGTTTGACGCGTGCCCGACAAAAAAAGAGATGCTGACGGTCGAAAATGCGGTTCACGCGCAGAGCTACTATACCGATCCGCGCGCATATGAAGCGGTAGCGGAAAAATTCATAAACGAATGCGAAAACACTGAAAATACATCTGCGCTTTCCGCGCCCGGAGGAGGAAAACAAATTGGCTAACAACGAAAGGCTGAAAGAAAAACGATACGTCGGAGTAAAAGAAACCGTACTCTACGGCGTAGCAAACGGTGGTCAGGTCATCGGATACAACATTGTCCGCATGCAGCTGACATTCTTTCTTGTGACCGTGTTCGGCATACCGAGCACAGCGGTTGCAACGATGATAACCGTCATGGGCATCTGGGATGCACTCAACGACCCGATGATGGGAACGATAGTTGACAAGACCCGCACGAATCTCGGAAAACTGCGTCCCTATCTGCTCTTTGTCCCGATACCGCTCGGCATAGCGACCGTCGTGTTCTTCGGCGGCGCGGAGTTCCTCGCGGGAGTTCAGTCAACGACGCTCAAGATAGTCTATATGTGCGTCACATATTTTATCTGGGAGTTCTTCTACACAATAGGCGATATACCGTTTTGGGGTATGTCCGCCGCGATATCCCCGAACCCTGTTGACAGATCAAACGTCATAACCTCCGCCCGCTTCATTTCAAGCATTATCGGCGGACTTGTAACGCCGATAATCTCGCTGTTTATCGACCTGAGCAACAAGGGCATAATCGGCATCAACATGCGCCAGCTCTTCCTCGTGATGGGTATTGTCGCGGGTACTGTCGGCATGGGGCTCTTCTCGCTCTCCGGCATCTTCTGCCGCGAGCGCGTGGTTCAGAACTCCGACGAGCCGAAGGTTCTCGACTGCTTCAGATTCCTTTTCAAGAACAAGCCCCTGCTTCTCATCGTCTGCTCAAATATTCTCGCGACGGTCGGCGGAGTCACGGACACATTCTCGCAGTATTTTTACATATTCTCCCTCGGCGCGGCAAGCTGGGGCACGATAATCGGAATCCCCGGAGTTATTTCCGGATTCCTGACTTATCTGCTGCTGCCCGCTCTCGAGAGAAGATGGACGTCAAAACAGATCGTTATTCGCGTAACTATAATCAAAGCCGTTGTCGGAACAGCAACATTCCTCGCGGGCATGAAATTCTACCGCAACCCCGCGGTCATCGTTCCCCTGCTCATGGTTCAGGGCTTCATATTCAGCGCGCTGTCGAGCATAAACATGGTCGTCCCCACGAAGATGATCGGCGACACGGTCGACTACATGGAGTGGAAAACTGGCGAGAGAAACGAGGGCATGGCGTTCTCCCTGCTGACATTCATCAGCAAGCTCACCGGCTCGCTCTGCACTTCTATCGCGACGGCGATAATCCCGGTTATCGGTCTTGTCACCGTTCAGCTCGCGGACAACTCGCTCCAGCTTGTTGAAAATCCGGAGATAAACACCCGCTTCTGGCTCTGGGCGCTTGTGACGATACTGCCGCCCGTGGTGTCGCTCATCTCGCTCATTCCCTACAAGTTCTATGACCTCGAGGGCAAAAAGCTCAAGGACATTCAGGAAGAGATGATTGCTCGCCGCGAGCTCAACTCAAAGACGATATCCAAGGCGGAAGGAGAGATATAAATGGAACGCAAATGCCCGAAATGCGGCGGTAAGCTCGGAATATTTGACCTAAAGCCCAACTGCCCCCACTGCGGATGCAGCATCATGTACTACGACATGGACAAACGCCTCGAAGAGGACTCGATAAAAGCCGAGGCGGAATGGCAGAAGCTCGATGAAATACTCGACAAGATAACTCCCGCGTTCGTTAAGAAGAAGAGAGCCGAGAGAGAAAGAAAAGAAAAACAAGATTAATTCTTGGGCTGTCGCATTCAGCGCAGACCAAAGAGCAAAAATACAAAGGTCATATTCACGTCTGATAACACGGATTATGACCTTTGTTTTATTTGATTTTTGCTCTTTTAAGCGCCTTTTTGCCCGCTCGCAGTATTACTTATACAGCTTCGGGTCAAAAAAACGCTTTCTGCATCTAAATGCGGCAGCCCACCAAAATTGCTTGAACACCGCAACAAAATTTGCCAAAACTGTGGCAAAAGCCACGGTGATGTGATAAAATTCGATAAGAACAAAGATTCAAGGAGAGGGTTTTATGCTTCGCAGACAGATGCAGCTTGATTTTTCCGGAATAAAGACATATTCCGCCGAGGATCGCCACAATCTCGTCACCATAGACAACATGATGACGCCCGGCGTCACCCCGCACGAGGAATACAAATACGAGGGCTTTGACGAACTAATTGAGCGAATAGTCAAGGCGCGCAAGAACGGGCGGCCGGTCATATGGAGCATGGGCGCGCACGTTGTCAAAAACCGCCTTTCCCGCTATGTCATAGAGCTGATGAAAATGGACGTTATCACGCACATCGCCGCGAACGGCGCGACGAGCATACACGACTTTGAGCTCGCGTATCTCGGCGGCACCTCCGAGGATGTGCCGACCGCTATTGAGGACGGCTCATTCGGAATGTGGGAGCAGACGGGCGCATGGATGAACGAGGCTATTCAACGCGGCGCGAAGCTCAACATCGGCTACGGCGAGGCGCTCGGCGAATATATAGACATGCATCCCGAGAAGTTCCCGAACCGCGAGGACTGCATACTCTGGAACGCATATAAATTGGATATTCCAGCGACCTATCACATAGCGCTCGGCACGGATATCATCCACCAGCACCCAACCTGCGACATGGAGGCTATCGGCAAATGCTCGGGCATTGACTTCAAGAAGATGGCTTACAGCGTGTCGCAGCTTGACGGCGGCGTTTTTCTGAACTTCGGCTCTGCCGTCATCGGTCCCGAGGTGTTCCTCAAGACTCTTTCAATAGCGCGCAACCTCGGCTATCCCACATTCAACATAACCACGGCGAACTTCGACCTCGTGCGCCTGGGCAACTTCCGCTGCAAGATCGGCTACGAAGATCCGAACTACTATTACCGCCCCCGCAAGAATATCGTCAACCGCCCGACCTGCCGCGGCGGCATGGGTTGGCACTTTGAGGGCGACCATCAGATAACCATACCCACGCTCTACGACAAGCTCAAAGAGCATCTTTGATTTGAGGTAAGATATGCTTTCAAAAGAACAGGTCAAAAAAATATGCGCCGGCATAAAAAATGCGCGCATAGGCATAATCGGCGACTTCTGCGTTGATATCTACTGGCACGCGGATATGACGAAATCCGAGCTCTCACGCGAGACTCCGCACTATCCCCTGCCGATAGTCGGCGAGAGAGTCTATCTCGGCGCGGGCGGAAATGTTGCGTCGAACCTTGCGGCGCTCTCCCCAAAAGAGCTTATTTCGATATCCCTTATCGGCGGCGACTGGCGCGGCATGCTCATGGAGGACATATTCGAAAAGAGCGGCATGAACAGGGATTTTGTCATCAAAGTGCCCGGCCGCTTCACCAACGCCTACTGCAAGCCGATGCGAAAGGGCATATCGGAGCTTGAATATGAAGATCCGCGCCTCGACTTCGACAACTACGAGCCGATATCAAAAGAGATCGAGGACAAGGTGATTGAAAACCTCAGAAAGATCTCCGGAAATATTGACGTGCTGTGCGTTGCGGATCAGTTCAGATTCGGCATAATTACAAAGCGCGTGCGCGATGAGATAATCGCACTTGCGAAATCGGGACTCACCGTCATTGCGGACAGCCGATACAACATCGGTGAATACACCGACTGCATTTTGAAGCCCAACGAGGTCGAGTGCTGGCGCGCGGTGTATAACAACGAAGGCTACATAGACGCGGGATATGACGAATTTATTGAAGCGGCGCAGCTGCTCGCGAAAAAGAACCGCTCAACCGTGTTCTGCACGCTCGGAAAGCGCGGTTCGATAGTCACCGACGGCGACATGACGGAAAAAGCCGACGCGGTACTGTTCGACGGCGAAGTTGATATCTGCGGCGCGGGCGACACCTCGCTCTCCGCATTTTCCGCGGCAATCGCCGCAAAGACCGAGCTCAAAACGGCGGCTCAGTTCGCGGGGCTCGCGTCCGGCGTGACGGTCAGAAAAATCGGCGTCACGGGCACGGCATCGCCCGAGGAAATAGAAGCGCTCGCACAGTAACAAAATAAAAATAAGAGGCACAAGAATGAGTTTTTCAATTGAAACGATAAAAGAATACGGCGGCAGGGGTTTCAAATGCGCGCTGTTCGATTTTGACGGCACGATAAGCCTTATTCGCGAGGGCTGGCAGAAAGTGATGATTCCGTATTTCTGCGAGGTCATCGAAGCTCTCGGCACAAATGAAAATAAAGACGGAATATGCGAAGAGGTCACGGAATTCGTCGACCGACTGACCGGCAAGCAGACGATATTCCAATGCATCGCGCTCAACGAGGCAGTTGTTCGCCGCGGCGGAGAGCACGTTGACCCGGGCGAATACAAAAAAGAATATCTGCGCAGACTCGAAACGCGGATAGCCGACAGAAAAAATGGGCTCGAAAGCGGCTGTCTCTCCCCCGCCGATCTCGCGGTAAGAGGGTCTGTCGAGTTCATAAAGGCGCTGAGGAACGCCGGGATAAGATGCTTCCTCGCGAGCGGCACGGACGAAGAGGATGTCATATATGAGGCGTCCTTAATCGGAGTCAAAGATCTTTTCGACGGCGGAATACACGGCGCGAAGGACGCTCTGCTCGACTGCTCAAAAGAGGCGGTTATAAAGAACATGATTGAAGAGCAGAAGCTCGATCCGGAGGAGCTTGTCACTTTCGGCGACGGCTTTGTTGAGATAGAGCTCACGGCAAAACTCGGCGGATACGCAGTCGGCGTGGCGACGAACGAAAAAACCGGCGACGGAATAGACGAAAAGAAACGGGCAAGGCTCATGTCGGCGGGTGCCGATATGATAATCCCGCACTTCGAGGACACCGACGCGATACTCAAAGCACTGCATATATAAAAACAAAAAGAACAGGCGTTCTGCGGCAAAACCGTAAAACGCCTGTTTTTTATAATTCTATCCAATCCTTTGTGTCGTTGTCGTACTCATACAGCACCTTGTTCTGCTCATCGTATGCGAGCAGGACATCGTCGCTGTCTTCAAAACTTATTTTATAGGTCTTGCACTTGACTCCGTTCACAGTCGCGGTCTTGCCCGTTGATGAAAATCCGTCGCCCAAATCGGCATATGCGCGGAATTTCGGAACCCCGAGCATTCTTATCGCATCAAAATCGACCTGAAATTCCGTAGTCTTTGGCGCGGTATTTGAAGAACCGGAAGTCCGGCGGGTCGTTTCCGCGCCGCGTGCGGAGGTCGCCTTTGTTGTCTCTGCCTGCGTTGTCGGTTCGGTGGTCGGCTCCGTCGTTTGCTCCTCGGTCGTCGTTTCGGGTGCAGTCGTCGTTTCCGGCTCGCGCGCCACTTTAGCGCACCCGGCAAGAGAGACTGCCGCAAGAAGCAGGGCGAAGGCGGACATGATAATTTTTCTGTTTGATTTCATTATTTTTCAGCTCCGTGAGTATATTTTCAGACGGATTCGCGCCGTTTTATCCGCGCGCCGTCAAATTCATAAACCTCGTCGCAGAGGGTCGAGATATCACCCTCGTTATGCGAGACTATGAGCATGGTTTTTCCGCTCGCTTTAAAGCTCAGGAAGAGCTTTCGCATCTCTTCGACCGCATCCTTATCGAGCGCGTTCATCGGCTCGTCGAGAATCAGTAATTGCTGATCCTCCATTATCGCCTGCGCTATGCCGAGGCGCTGTTTCATGCCGAGCGAATATTTGCCGACCCGCAGCTTTGACGACGGGTCGAGCCCGACCGTTTTCATGGCGGACTCTATCTGTTCTTTGCCGATTTTGCCGCGTATCGAGGCGAGGTATTCAAGATTTTTCATGCCGCTGTAATTGGGCAGAAAGCCGGGCGCTTCGATTATAATTCCCGTGTTCTCCGGGAAATCCGAGTCCTTGCCTATCACCTTGCCGTTGACGGTGACCGTTCCGCTGTCGGGCTTCATGAATCCGCAAATGAGCTTTAAAAGCACAGTCTTGCCGCTGCCGTTGTCGCCGACGATGCCATATATCCTGCCCTCTTGCAGCCGCATATTGACATCTTCGAGAACCGTTTTTCCTTTGAAGCTTTTTGTCAGTTTATCTATAACTATAACATCAGTCAAAATAATGTCCTCCTTTCAAAGCCCTTCTCTTCACTGCGCCGGAGCAGAAAAAGACAAGGATTATCACAGCCGCGTCTGCAAAGAGTACCGCCGCAGCCGTTTTGGCATCGGTCAGCTGTTTTGCCATGCCGTATGCGCCGAGCATGGCGAAGCTGAAGCTTTTCAGCTTCCCGCATATGAGCCCCGTTGTGCCTACAGCCGCTATTACAATTGCCGCCGCAGGCTTCTGCCCGAGAAGAAAGCGCAGAAGGCACAGCACGCACATTGACGCGCCGAGCGCGAGCGGATATGCCGCCATGCGCATAAGCTCAAATGTGGAAAGCGTTCCGACTTTTTCTGCCGCCGCTGCGCAGACGGCTATGCCGATAAGGCAATAGAGCACGCACCAGAGAAACGCGGACGAAACGGTTTTTATCCACCATTTGAAAAAGCCCTTCGAGCGCGGCAGGACGAAATACGGCATCGCTTCGGAATCGAGAACCGAACCCGCCATACCGAGAAAGAGTCCCGCAAAAAATGTTCCGAAATAGCGGAAGAAGCCGAAGAGATCAAACTGCCCGCTGTGTTCAACGCCGCCGACGGCTTCGGTGAAAACAGAGAAAAATGTTTCCCTCTCGCCGCCGAAAGACGAGAGCACGCAGACCGTCCATATGAGCAGAGACACGGCGAGATACGGCAGCATATTGAAAAGCCGATGCCGCAATCCCGCAAAAAAAGTTATCTTCATATTCGAGTCCCCACTGTTATTTTGAGATCGACATGCCGAACGGCGCGAAGAATACACGCGACAATAATCGCCGCAAGCAGGCAGAAATACGCGCACGAAAAGCCGACCGACGGCAGACCGGCATCCTCCGAGAAGCCGTGATTCGAAAATACGGAGATAAAAAACGGGAGGTACTTAAACCTAATCAGATATGAAATGATATGCTGAGCCGAGAGCACGGCGAAACCCAGCACGCGGCTGCCGCTTAAGTTTATCAAAAACAGAAGCGAGCCGCAGAAAAAGCCGTAGCCGAGATTCAGCGCCAAGGCATAGAATGCCGCGAGATATGGCGTAACAGCCGGCATGAAAAGCTTCGGGTCGACTGTGATATGATAAGACGAAGCCGCCGCATCGCGCATGACGAGCTCATAAAACGGCGCGCTCCACACATTGCCCGCAAAGGCATTGGGTGAAAAGAATATCACGGTCACCGCGAACGAAAATATGTAATACACGGCGCAGGAGAGCAGGATATACATGAGCTTTCCGACTACCCACTGCACCCGCGAACAGCGCACGAGCGAATACATCGCGCTCTGCTCGGTAAAAGGTGCGTCGGCGAACAGGAGCATAAGCCCGAGGAACATCAATGTCGCGATATGGAGCGTTGAGCTGTTATATATAAACGGCTCGAATATGTTAAGCGGATCTCCGCTCGCCCGGGCGAACTGCATAAGATTCACGGAATCGAGCAGCGAAGCGGCGGCGCAGACGAGAAAAGCCGTAATAGTCCGCGCACTGCCGAGCCATGTGCCGAACTGCCAACGCATCACAGAGAGACACTGTTTCATTGCAGCAGCCTCCTTCGCGCAAAGAAGATGAACGCCGCGCATCCGAGCACCAAGAGCACCGCCTGATACAAAAACAGAAAGCCGAACGACGGCAAAATATCGGGCAGGATGGTATTTGTAGGGCTGAATTTTTCTTTTTGCAGCGCACTCGCGATGAGATGCATCAGGAAGAACAGCACGAACGGACCGCAGAGAGCCACATATCTGTTGGGCACAGCAGCGGACAGAGCCGTGCCGATAACTCCCCACACGACGCCGAAGAGGAACGCGAGCAGGATTATCACTCCGACCAAGCCGAGCCCGCCCGCGACATTTTCAAGAGGCTCCAATATACTTCCGTCAAGCGGAGTCTTCGAGTGTCCGTTCGGGACATACGGGTCGCAGAAAATGAGCATTATGAGCGCAAACACCGCAAGCGGCAGAGCGTTTGCCGCGCCGCCGCAGACAGCGTTTGAAAAAAGTCTTGAGAACATATATTTTCTGCGGCTCTTCGAGCGCACGAGCATAAAGCGCAGGTATCCGCTGTTATACTCATCGCAGAAACGAAACACGCCGGGCATAACGGTTATTATCGGCGTAAAAATAAGATATCCGCCGAGCGCGAGGGACGAGAAGAAGAAATTGATATAATCCGCCTTGTTATCCCACCGCGCAAAATAAAGAAAATACTGATACTGCGGCTCGACAAGCAGAACAAGTCCGAGCAGCAGGGATATCAACATCCCGGTTGAAAAAAGCTGGCTTTTAACATCCTTTCTGAGCATAGGATCACCCCGCTCAGGGCTTTATGATCGTTGCGGGATCAACACTTGCGCCGTCCTTCGTGGCTGAAATATTCAGGTGAGGACCTGTTCCGTATCTGCCGACAAAGCCGATACTGTCGCCGCGGGCGACAACATCGCCCACCTTGACGGAGAAATTTGCCGCGCTGTATTCAATGACATAGCCGTTGGCGCAGGTCAGCACGGCACACGGCGTTTTGCTTTCATCATCTTTGTTATATATCTTCGTAATTTTTCCGGTGGCGCAGGCAACGACCTTTGCGCCGAAATCGGCCTTGATGCTTATGCGCTTATACTGAGTGCTGTACGGAGAGGAAAGCTGTGTATAGCCGGGCACGGGCCAGATGAATCCGGCGGCGCTGACATTTGCATTTGAAGCATCTGTTTTATTTGTTGCCTTTTCCGTCTGCGCGGCGGTGCCTGCTTCTTTGGCAGTGTTTGCTTCCTCTGCGGCGGTTTCCGGTGCGCCGCTTTCGGGAACAATATCCTTCGCCGTGGTGTTCTCCCCGGTCTCTGCCTGCGCCCCTATTCCTGTCGGGTCGGCAGTTGTGCTCGGGTCTGTTTCGGGTTTGCCGCTGCAGGAACAGAGTCCCAGCATGAGTGCGATTGCGGCAGCGAGCGATACGAATCCTTTTGTGCGTTTCAACATTTTGTTTTCCTCCTTTTAGTTATTCGTATCTATTCGTAACGGCATAAAATTCACCGGTTACTGCATTGATGATAATGTCATTTTCATATTCGCCGTATTGCTCCAGCGTTGCGGTAGTAGCGATGCAGAAACGCCAGCACGGGAACACGGTCGAATTATATGTTTCGGGGTCTTCGACCGACATATATTCAAAGCTTATCTCTTTTACTATAGAGTCTTTGACAAGTCCCGCGGCGGCAAGCTTCTTCTGCAAAACCGCGAGAACGCCGTCGAGCGTCATGACTCTGCTGTTTACGATTTTCGACTCGCCAAGCTCAAGCCTCGTGAGCCTTGCGTCAACAACGCCCCTATCGTCTATTGCGACGGTGCATCCTGTGCTGTCAGGCTCGCCGCTCGAAAGCGGTATTCCGTCTGCAACCTGGACATATTTATATTCATATCTGCCGCGCTTGGCACGGTTGCCTCTCTCAGTCAGGGGCTCAACGACCTGAGAAGAGACGAGCTCAAAATCGGTCATTCCGAGACGACCGAGAAGCTTATCCGACAGGCGGCGCGCATCATCGGGAGAGATATTGCAGCCCTTTGCCCAGCCGGGTTTCAATGCGGTCGGATGATTTGACGCGCTCAGAACTTCGGACACGCCGAAATAAAATCCGCCCGGGAGCAGCCCGGCAGACGGATCGTCCTCCGCCGTTTTCTCCGAACCGGGATTGAACATCGGGTCGTCACCGGAGAAGAACAGGTCTTCGAGCTCGAACAGGTCGAAGAAACGGTACTGCGCGGAATATGTCCGTATATCTCCGGTTATCTTCGGCACTTTTATATCGGCGTCGATATGCACGGTTATGCCGCCGGACGAAATGTCGCGCTTGAGATGCTCGGATTCGGCGAGAGTCGGCACGCCCTCTCCGCTCCTGCCGTTATCGGCTGGAGCGCTCACGAGGGACTCGACGAGCAAATCATTCGAGCTTTTGGCGCGCAGGACATTCCCGTCCATGACAGACTCGGGCGTTTTTTGGCAGGCTGTAAGCAGCAATATAGAAAAAGCAAGAAAAATCAAAACAGATTTTTTCACAAAAAATATCCCCTTTCCCGCCGCCGAAAGCGGCTTTTAACAGGATAAAATCCGGGCGAAAAATCCCGACGAAAATAGCTTTTGGGAAGTCTTGACATTTTATATTATACACTGGGAAAATACATTTGTCAAATTTAGCATAATAGCGCATAAAAGTGCGATTATCAAAAAATTATGTTGATTTCCGCCGCGCGATATGATATGTTTAAATTATCACAGCACAGCTGATATATTCAAGCTATATCAGCGGCAAGGACGGGAAAAATCACAATGTACGAAAACATCAAGCTTTTTCAGCACGACGGCGAGTGTCCGTTGGGCATACATTTTGTCGGCGAGACGCTCTGCGACGAGAAATACTGCATCGAACGCAGAAACAGCGACATCGCCTCGTTCGAATACATCGCCGACGGGCACGGCACGCTCGAAATAAACGGGCAGATTCTGCACCCGAAAAAGGGCGACATATTCATGATAACCGAGGGCAGCGACCACCGCTACTACTCCCAACGCGACGACGGCTGGCACAAGTTTTTCATCGGCTTCTACGGTCCTGTCATTGACGAGCTGATAAGCTGTTATCTGCCGCAGAACACTTTTCTTTTCGAGGGCTGCTTTGCCGACAGCATTTTTCAGCATATTTTCGACATCGCTTTCAACGGCGACGACATTCAGCAGGTGCGCTCGATGCTCGCCGTCGAGGTGTTCCGCCTGTTCAATCACATAAGGGATCATCAAAAAATAGAAAGCGAGGATCTGGCGGACAGGATAAAGCGCAATATCGACAACCGCATCACGCAGAATCTGAGCCTCGGCGGACTCTGCGCCGATATGAATTATTCAAAAAATCATCTGATAAACATCTTCTCAGAAAAGTACGGAATAACGCCGTATCAATACTACATCAACTGCCGCATACAGATTGCAAAAGACTACCTTGCAACCACAAATATGCCAATAAGCGAGATTGCAAGCGTACTTTCATACTCCGATCAGCAATATTTTTCATATTCGTTCAAGAAGGAGACCGGCTGCTCTCCGAAGAAATACCGCGAGCTGATGCGCTGTGATATTTCGTAAGTTTTGTTGGATATATTCTGATGATAACAGAATAGAAATATGATATTCTATATATTGATAATTGTTTCTCAAAAAGCAGGTGACTTATGAAAGACTTCAGCTTTTATCTTGTGACCGATCCGCACTATTACGACAGCTCGTTCAAGCGCACCGGAAGCGCATATGAAGAGCGAAGCAAGACGGATCAGAAATGCGTGGCGGAGACCCCAGCCATTATCGACGCCGGCTTTGAGCAGATAGCGAGCGACAAAAGCACGGATATAGTGCTCATCCCGGGCGACCTTGTCTACCGCGGCGAATATCAGAGCCATGTCGGATTCCGCGAGAAGCTCTATAAGCTGCGCGACAGCGGGAAGAAAATATATCTCATCACTGCGCGCCACGACTACGCCGAAGACCCCGTTGAGTTCGACGGCGACAAAACTATCCCCGTCAAGGGCATGGAGCGCGAGGAGCTGCGCGATTTTTATCGCGAGTTCGGATTCGACGGCGCGATAAGCGAACATAGGGAAAGCATGTCATACGTGACGCAGCTGGCGGCCGGGATTCGCCTGCTGGCGCTCAACTGCGACGGCGACTGCAAGGACTTCAAGGGCATCTGGGACGACCAGATGAACTGGGCGCTTGAGCAGATAAAGGACGCGCACGAGAGCGGCAACTACATATTCGCGATGACCCACTATCCCCTGCTCCCGTTTTCGTCGGTCATGTATCTGCTCGGCGATGCGAAGCTGACGAACTGGCAGGAGACGGCGAACAAACTCGCAGACGCGGGAGTTGACCTGATATTCACGGGTCACATGCACGCGCAGGCGGTCACGGAATACACTTCGCCCGGCGGGAATAAAATCACGGATGTTCAGACCGGCTGCTTTGTCGGCTGCCCGTGCGCCTACAGAAAGGTTACTTTCAAAGAGAACAACACCGTTGCCGACATAAAGTCGTATACTATCGAGGATTTTGACTACGACAAGGGCGGCAAAACGGCGCAGGAATATTTTCAGTGGCGTTTTGACAGGATGATAACCGATATGCTCGACGCCATGGCATATGATTTTGACAAGTTCTCGTGGCTCTTCGGCGGTCCCGAGAAGAACAAGAAGCTTCGAAAGCCGATAACCGCAGTCGGGAAGCTGCTGCAAAAGCTGACGCTCAAAAAGCTCGGCAGAATGTTCTGCTTCAGAGTTGACAAGAGCATTGAAAACAGGCTCGTCAAGGATGTCGGCGTGGAGCTTGTCAGAAACGTATTTGTCGGCAACGAGCCGTATGTCAAGGGCACGCCGATGTATGAGGCGATGGCAAAATTGCTCAAACGGCTGCACCCGATAACGCACATAATAGAAAAGAAAGCGGGGAGCAAGAATCCGCTGCTCGCAGATATAGACACGTTCGTGCTCTCGATGATGGGCGACGAAAAGCAGAGAGACTACGACGCGGTCATTGAGATCAACAGGAGGCAATTCAAATGAGCGAATTAAAAGACGGAAAGCACATAAAGCTCAAATAATACATACTTTATGTGCTCGCGGTGTTCTTCTACACCAACATGACGGGCATGATAAACGAATACCGCCGCGCGTATCTCGTTGACATACTCCAGCTGACGACTCATCAGATGTCGTTCTTCAACGTATTCACCGGCGTTGCGGGCTTCGCGCTCTCTTTCATCAACGCGATGATACTTGACAGCAAAAAGATCAAAAACGGCAACAAGTTCAAGGGACTCGGCATAGCGTCGGCTATCCCCTGCGGAATAATCACGGTTCTCATTTTCTGGACCCCCGGATTCATTGAGAGCAATCCGACGGTGCTCATGGTATGGCTCTGCGCCATCGCGCTCATACAGAGCGTCTGCTTCTACTTCGGCGGAACGGTCAACATGGTCGCGGTCGTCATGACCCCCAACAGCAGAGAGCGCGAGCAGCTGCTCTCCGTCAGGGGTATATCCTCCGCCATTGGCAACTCCGCACCGCTCGTTATCGTCCTTGTCATCGCCGCGATAACAAAGGCAGTCAAGGGCTACGAGGACAATATGCTCAACTACTTCATCGCGGCTATCCTCTGCGGCGTTGTCGGCGCCGTTACGATGCTGCTCGGCATGAGCGCGGTCAAGGAGCGCATAACCTACAGCGACGAGAAAAAGAATCCCCTCGAGGGCTTCGCCGATGTTCTCAAGAACCCCTATGCGCGCCGCGTGCTTTACAGCGAATTCCTCAAGTCGTTCCGCGGAATCGCGACTTTCATGCAGCCGTTCATCGCCGCAGCCATGCTCGGCTCATCAAGCAAAACTCTGCTTTTCGCCCTGCCCATAGGCATAGGCACAATGGTCGGCATGCTCATCATCAACGCTCTGCTCAAGAAGTTCACTTCAAGGGTGCTCTACATAGCTTCCGGCGTTTATTCGGTCATAATCAACATCATCGCGTTCGGCGTTGGCACGCTCTATCTCACGCACGGTCAGCCGCTCTATCTCAACATAATCTTCATCGTCTGTCTGTTCGGCACGGGACTTCAGTTCGGCGCGTCGAACCTGCTGCCGAATATGTTCCAGGCGGATATCCTCGACGACCTCGAGCTCAAGACCGGCAGGCGACTCGACGCTTCTCTGCCGTTTGTTATATCGATCGGCGGCACGCTGTCCGGACTTATCGCAAGCGGCGTTGTGCCCTATATTCTCTATGACAACGCCGAGACCGGCTGGCACTCGATAATAGGATATCAGCAGGGTCTTGCAGACGGCACTGCACAGTCGCTCAGGACGAAAATCATGCTTCTGTTCTTCTACACGGTCGTTCACGGCATCATGATGCTCCTCGCGGGCGTGCCGTTCTTCACCTACAAGCTCTCCGGTGCGGAGCGCGACCGAGTCCACAACGAGGTTCTCAAAAAGCGCGGCGAACTCAGCGAAAGCGAAGAGGCCGCAAAAGAGGCTTAAAAATCAAGCAAAAATCCCGATGCGGTAAAAGCTGCATCGGGATAAATTATATTGAAAAAGTTAAAGACCCAAATTATAATGGATATGAAATCTTTCGGCTGCAAGGAGCGCATATGAAAAGAGTTACAGTTGTTTCAAAAACGCATCTCGATCTCGGGTTCACGGACTTCGCCGAGAACATCAGGAAGAGATATCTTGACGAGTTCATCCCCGATGCGATAGCCACCGCAGAGAGCGCGAACATCGGGCGCAAGAATTTCATCTGGACCACAGGCTCATGGCTGCTGCGCGAAGAGCTGCGCTGCGGCACGCCCGAGAACAGAGAAAAGCTCATCGCCGCACTCAAGGCAGGCGACATTGCGCCGCACGCATTTCCGTTCACGACCCACACCGAGCTGCTTGACCGCGACACGCTCGAATACGGGCTTTCGATAGTCGACGAGATAGATTCGATTCGCGGCAAAAAGACCGTGGCGGCGAAGATGACAGATGTTCCCGGGCACACAAAAGCCCTCGTCCCCCTGCTCGCCGAAAAGGGCATAAAGCTGCTGCACATCGGAGTAAACGGCGCTTCGGCAATGCCGGAAGTCCCCGAATGTTTTCTCTGGAAATGTGAAGGCAGCGAGATAGTCGTTGTCTATTCCGGCGAATACGGCGGAGCATATAAGAATGAATATATTGATGACATTCTCTATTTCGACCACACGCTCGACAACCACGGCGCAAACGGCAAGGAAGCCGTCATGCAGAATATCGCGGATATCAAGGCAAAATATCCCGGCTACGAAGTATCGGCAGGCACGCTCGACGACTACGCCGAGGAAATTTGGAAAGTCAGAGACCGTCTGCCCGTGATAACCTCGGAGATCGGCGACTCTTGGATCCACGGCAGCGCCGCCGCCCCATACAAATCGGCAGCCCTGCGCACTCTGATAAGGCTCAAAAATAAATGGCTCGCCGACGGCTCGCTCAAAAGAGACAGCGAAGAATACGCCTGCCTTGCGGACAACATTCTCTGCCTCGCGGAGCACACCTGCGGCATGGATGTCAAGATAGCGCTCGGTGAATACGAAAACTATCTGCGCCCGGATTTTGAGAGAGCGAAGAGCATAAATCCCGCATACACAAAAATCGAAAAGACATGGGCGGAGCAGAGACTTTATATTAAAAAAGCCACAGAAAAGCTCAGCGCGGAGCACGTGAAAGAGGCTAAGGCTCAGCTCGACAGGCTCATTCCAAAAGAGCCGTTCGGACGTTTTGAAGAGAGCGGCGAAGCGGACAAGGAATATCAACTCGGCGATAGCAGGATATCGTTCAACTCATTCGGCGGCGTTAAATCGCTCACAGTCGGCGGCAGAGAGATAATCGCCGAAAACGATTCGCCGTGCATCACATATGATTCATACGGCGCGGACGACTACAACTACTGGTTCACGCACTACAGCCGCGACCTCGACAAAACCGCACATTGGGCTTTTGCCGATTTCGGAAAGCCGAATATAGATAAAATCGCCGACAAATATAAGCAGGGCAGATTCGCCTATAAGCTCGAAAATCTTACGGTTTCGCAGGAGTATAATAGATTCTCCGCCCTCGCGGAGCTTCATATCGACGGATATTTCTATGAAAGCCTCGGCGCGCCGCAGGTGTTCCAGATAAAATACACGCTCGAAAGCAATAGACTCACCGCAGAACTGCTTTGGCAAAACAAGCCCGCGAACCGCCTGCCCGAGAGCATCATGTTCCATGTCTATCCAAGAAGCGAAAAGGTCTCGTTCACGAAGCTCGGCAGAAGAATCGCCCCGTTTGATATTGTCAGAAACGGGAACCGCAACATCGCGGCGGTCGAAAACATTGAGCTTGACGGGGTGAAAATAATCAATCTCCACTCCCCGCTCGTCGGCATAGGCAAGGGCAAAATACTGCACTTCGACAATGAATATTCCCCTCTTTCGGACGGGATAGCCTATGTTCTCTACGACAACATGTGGGGCACGAACTTCCCGCTCTGGTACAGCGACAACGCCTATTTTAAATATGATATAGAGTTTTAAGCCGGATAAAAGCGGCGTCGAAAAAATCGGCGCCGCTTTGCTTTATATTATGTTTCAGCGATTTTTCTTTTTATATCCGCAGTCGCAGTAAGGACCGCCGGAGGCTAAAGTATACTCGCGCACGAACTCCGACGCGCCGCCCGCATCGCTCATCGCATAATCGAGATGGCACAGTGCGGGCGTCAGGTCATAGAGCCCGAGTTCTTTCATCAGCGTGCAGATTCCGCACTTTGTGAACCGCGCCTCATACCCGCTCCCGTCGGGATATTCGTAATAATCCATGTTCCACGAATACGGGTTTCTGTCCGCCGCCTTTAGCTTTTCCGTTGCCTTCATGGAGCTGATATCCTTTTCGGTGAACTTGTTCTTTCCGCCCTTGCGGCAAAACCAGCACATTGCGGGGGTCATCATCGCACTGCTGTAATATTCTGTCAGCCGCTCGACATCCGGGCGTTCGGGCATACTCAAAATGACCGCGCAGAGCATGGCGCAGTTGACTATATTCATCTTGAAGCGATCCTCTTTTTCAAACTCGGGGAGCTTCGATATTATCCCGGCGTATTTTGGCTTCGCCTTTTTCATGACAGCCGCCGCGGAAATCTCGTCATAGCCGAACACGGTGACGAGCTTATCGCGAAACGAACCTGAAAACAAAGCCCACATGCCCCACGGCATTCCTGCATATTTCATCACGCATTCCTCCATTCGGAAATCGTTTTTCTCATGCGGCGGTCGATATCGAGGCGGGTCTCTTTGCACTCTTTGGCATACGCCTTGGAATTCGGAAACGCAATTTTGACAAAGAGCGACGAGCCTACGGGGAGCATGGTTTTTATCATACCCTCGGGGAAAACAAAGTGGGTGCCGTGCTCATAGACCGCCGCTTCAACGTCGCAGTCGTGCGGCTTTTCGGCGAGCCGCTTTTCCATGCGGTGTATGTACTTCGCCGCATCCCACAATAAATCGTCCTGCGCGCCGATAAGCAGGAGCTTTCCGTGAATATTTTCTATTTTTATAAACTCATCTTCGGTAATCGGATGCGCTTTCTCGGAATCGTCAAAGAGCTTGCGCGAGGCTATCATGCTGCCGGTCTGTTTGGTCTCTTCGGCGATGACCTGCCAATACTGCGGGTGCTGATAGCAAAACGGCATATAGGCAAGCGGCTTGCCGTGATAAGAGAAAAGTGACTCGCCGTCAATCGGCCACTCCTTGCAGCCGTCCTTCTTGCCCTGCATAAAGCCCTGCCAC
>ERZ1026898.347-NODE-347-length-30232-cov-16.749843_pt1 | contig 30232 bp, 28 predicted proteins | sample MGYA00380178_ERZ1026898 | MGnify/ENA primary metagenome ERZ1026898 (study PRJEB33269, sample SAMEA4719814) | human gut metagenome | biome: human-associated habitat; feature: organic feature; material: feces | place: Cameroon | collected 2013-10 ...
GCCACGGCTGGGTCGTGGACGAGCAGGGCAAGCAGATGCACAAGAGCGCCGGCAATGGCGTGGAGCCCAGCGAGATCATCAAGGACTACGGCGCTGACATCATCCGCCTGTGGGTGGCTTCTTCCGACTACACGGTGGATGTGCGTGCCGGCAAGAACATTTTCAAGCAGCTGAGCGAAGCTTACCGCAAGATCCGCAATACGGCCCGCTTCATTCTGGGCAATCTGGACGGTTTTGACCCCAACACCGATTGTGTGGCAGACGACCAGCTGCAAGAGATCGACCGCTGGGCACTGGCTGCTCTGGACGATCTGATCGTCAACACCAACGCAGGCTATGCCGTGTACGACTTTAACAAGGTCTACCACGCCGTGTACAATTTCTGCGTTGTGGCAATGTCCAACTTCTATCTGGATGTGACCAAGGACCGCCTGTACTGCACCAACGGCGCTGGCCGCAAGGCAGCACAGACCACCATGTATAAGATTTTGGTGGCTCTGGATAAGATCATTGCGCCCATCCTGTGCTTCACCAGTCAGGAGATCTGGGACTTCCTGCCCAAGACCGAAGGCATGAACAAGTACGTTGTCTTTGAAGAGATGCCCAAGGCCGGCCAGTACGCTGCCGACGACACCTTCAAGGCAAAGTGGGCACAGTTGATCGCCGTGCGCGACGAAGTGAAGAAGGTTCTGGAGCAGGCCCGTGCCGAAAAGACCATCGGCGCCTCTCTGGAAGCTGCTGTCACTCTGTATTGCAACGATGCTGTGTATGAGCTGCTCAACAGCATTCCCATGGACGAGCTGGCCGACCTGATGATCGTCTCTCATGTAGAGCTGGTCAAGGGCGAAGGCGGCGCCGCAAGCGCTGTCGAGGGCTTGGGCGTTGCTGCTGCACATGCCACCGGCGAAAAGTGCGAGCGCTGCTGGAAGTACTCTGCTTCCATCGGCAGCCATGCCGCGCATCCCACCCTGTGCGCACGCTGCGCCAGTGTTGTGGAAGCATAATTTTTATCAGAAACACGATCGTTTTTGAGGGCGGTGCTCCCTTGCAATGGGGAGCACCGTTTTTTGTACAAGAAGAGTATGGGAGTTATCCTATGGCGTTTGTTGTTTTTAATCTGCTTGCCGTGGCAGCACTGGTGGGCATCGATCAGGCCGTTAAATTGTGGGCCGTGAATGTCTTGCAGCCGGTGGGTGCCATGCCGCTCATCCCGCATGTGGTGGAGCTGCGTTTCGTGCTCAACCCGGGCATGGCGTTCAGCCTGCTCAGCGGCAAGCAGCTGTTTCTCATTATCGCCACCAGCGCGGCACTGCTGGCAGTGGCCTATGGGCTGTTCTTCCGCAGCCGCGGCAAATACTTGCAGCAGGCGGCTCTGCTGCTGATTTTAGCAGGCGGCATTGGCAACCTGATCGACCGTGTGCTCAACGGCGAGGTGGTGGACTACATCAACCTGTTGTTCATGCGGTTTGCGGTGTTCAATTTTGCCGATATCTGCGTGTGTGTGGGCGTGGCACTTTGGGTGCTGGTGATCTTTCTGGATGAGCTGCACGCCGAGAACGGGCAGGCCCCGAAGGAGCAGTAAATCATGGAACAGCGTGAATTTGTGGTGGAGCAGGAGACGGCGGGCCAGCGCATTGATCGCTTTTTGAGCGGCGAGGACACCGGCCTTTCCCGCTCTGCATTGCAGGCGCTTGTGGCCGATGGCCATGTGCTGTGCAACGGCAGGCTGGTGGCCAAAAGCCTGAAGCTCAAGGCGGGCGACATCATCCTTTTGGAGATCCCGGACGCAAAGCCCATCGAGGCCGTGCCGCAGGACATCCCGCTGGATATCGTCTATGAGGACGAGCACCTTCTGGTGGTCAACAAGCCCAAGGGCATGGTAGTGCACCCGGCTCCCGGCAACCCGGACGGCACGCTGGTAAATGCGCTGCTGTGGCACTGCAAGGGAAGCCTGTCCGGCATCGGCGGCGAGATACGGCCCGGCATCGTGCACCGCATCGATAAGGACACCAGCGGCCTTTTGGTGGTGGCAAAGGACGATGCAACGCATATTGGCCTTTCCCAGCAGATGGCGGTTCACAGTGTGGAGCGCGCCTATAACACCATCGTGTACGGCGGCTTTGCGCAAGATGAAGGCTTTGTGGAAAGCAATCTGGGCCGCAGCAAAACCGACCGCAAAAAGATGGCGGTCTATCCGGCCGGTGAGCCCCACACCAAGTATGCCTACACCGGCTATCAGGTGCTGGAACGGCTGAACAATTTTACCATGCTGGAATGCCGCCTGAAAACCGGCCGCACCCATCAGATCCGTGTGCACATGGCGTCCATCCAGCACCCGGTGGCGGGCGACCCGGTGTACGGCCCGCACAACTGCATCACCAGCCTGCACGGCCAGTGCCTGCACGCCAAAACGCTGGGCTTTATCCATCCCATCACCGGCGAGCAGCTGCGCTTTGACTCGGAGCTGCCGGAATACTTCACTCATTTTCTTGCAACGCTCAGGAGGGGAACTGTATGAACCAGCTTGACCAAACGCTCGTTTTGTGTGATCTGGACCACCTGCTGCTGGGGGAAGACGGCAACCTGACGCAGGTGGTGCGGGATGTGCTGCAACTGTTCGTCCGCCGCGGCGGGCGCTTTACGGTATTCTCGCAGCGCACGCCGCGGGCAGTTCGCTCCATTCTGGGCAGCATGCGGCTGAATGCTCCTGCACTGGTGTGCGGCGGCGCCATGGCCTACCACTTTGCCGATGGCAGCTGCCAGCCGCTGTGCAGCTTTGCCGGGCAGGATGCCGACCTGTTTACCCGTCTGCCGGTGGCAGAAGGCGTGGGCGCTGCGCTGCAAATGACCGATGGTACCACCCGCGTGCTGCGTATGAGCGAAGCGCTGGAACGCCATCTGCGGCAGGAATGGACGCCTTATCTGCTGGCCAATGCGGCAGACATCAAAGGCGAAGAAGTGCTGCGGGTGCTGCTGTATCAGGACAGCAGGGCAGTGCCCATGGTCTCGCTGCTGGAAAAGGCGCTTGGCGACCGTACAGCAGTGCTGCTGGGTGAGCGTGCCGCGCCGGATACCCTGATCCTGACCCCCAAAACCGTTTCCGGCCATGAGATGCTGGACGCGGTGTGCATGCCGGTGGGCATTGACCCGGAAAACGTTCTGGTTCTTGCAGGCGGTGTGCCCATGCTGGACCTTGTGCGCAGCGCCCGCCAAAGCGTGGCCGCCGCCAACGCCCCCGCAGAGCTGCGTCTTGCCGCCCAGAAGGTGACACTGACCGATGCAGCCGCAGGCTGCGCCGTGGAAGTGCTGTACCGTATGGTGCGGGATGCTGAAAATTTGGCGTAAAATTTGTGCAAGCCTTCTGCAAAATAATTTGCAGAAGGCTTTCTTTTTGCCGCAAAGTCAGGTACAATGGGAGAAACCGCATCTTCCGGCGCTGTGCACCTTGCCCGGCGCAGCAAAAAGGGGAATGATTATGAGTGACGATACCATTTTTATCAACCGGGAACTGAGCTGGCTGGATTTCAACCGGCGTGTTCTTGCGCTGGGAAAGGATAAAAACGTTCCGCTTGCAGAGCGGGTCAAATTCCTTGCCATTTACGGCTCTAATCTGGATGAATTTTTCATGGTGCGTGTGGGCTCCTTGCAGGAGCGCGCAAACTTGGAACAGGATAGAGGCAAAAAGGAAAAGCGCGAAAACAAGACCAATATGACCTCGGCAGAGCAGCTTGCGGCCATCATGCCCAAAACGGCCCAGCTGCAAGAGGAATGCGATAAATACTACGCAAAGGCGCTGGAAGCGCTGGCCGAATGCGGCTGGCATAAGGTGGACTTTGATCACCTGACCAGAGAGGAGGAGCACTTCTGGAAAAAATATTTCCAGACCGAATTGTTCCCCATCCTCAGCCCGCAGATCGTGGACAACCGCCATCCGTTCCCGTTTTTGCGCAATAAGGAAATTTATCTCGGCGTACTGCTCAAGGAAAAGCATCCGGCGGGGCAGAGCCTTGGCATCATTCCCATTTCCAGCCAGATGGAGCGGATGCACATTGTAAAAAAAGATGGTGAGACGCAGTTTGCCCTCACCGAAGAGCTGGTCCTGCACTTTGCGGCCAGCATCTTTGGCAAAGATGCCATTCAGGAAAAGTGCCTGTTCCGCGTTACCCGTAATGCGGATATCGATGTAAAAGAAGGCATGATGGACCATGATATCGATTACCGCGAGATCATGACCGAGCTGCTCAAGCGCCGCCGCAAGCTGGCAGCCGTGCGTTTGCAGGTGACGCCTGCACCGGCTCCGGAGGTGGAGCGCCTGCTGTGCAACCGCCTGCTGCTGACCCATAAGCGTGTGTTTGAGCAGAAGAGCCCGCTGGACCTGAGCTTTTTCTACAAACTCACCGGCCGCATTGAGGCAGAGGGCCATCCGGAGCTGTTCTACCCGGCAGCGCGGCCCATGCTGCCGCCGCCGGACTATGACCTTGCCGCCGAGGTGCAAAAGCACGATGTGCTGCTCAGTTATCCGTACCAGTCCATCCGGCCCTTCATCGCCATGCTCAAAAAGGCTGCGCACGACCCGGACGTGATCTCCATCAAAATGACGCTGTACCGTATGGCCCGGGAGTCCCAGATCGTGCAGGCCCTGACGGAAGCGGCCGAGAACGGCAAGGAAGTGGTGGCACTGGTGGAGCTGCGCGCCCGCTTTGACGAGCAGAACAACATCGACTGGTCCAAGCAGTTGGAGAGTGCGGGCTGCACCGTCATTTATGGCTTTGATGATTACAAGGTGCACTCCAAGCTGACCCTCATCACTAAAAAGGGCAAAGACGGCTATTCCTATATCACCCAGATCGGTACCGGCAACTACAACGAAAAAACCAGCGAGCTGTATACCGACCACTCTTTCATCACGGCAGACCACGGCATCGGCGAGGAAGCGTCCAATGTGTTCCAGAACCTTGCCGTGCAGAAGCTGACCGAGGAAAGCGACAAGATGCTGGTGGCACCGCTGCGCTTCAAGAGCGTACTGCTGGAAGAAATGGACCATGTGATCGCCGCCGCACGCATGGGCCGTCCGGCAGCGATGATCTTAAAGAACAACTCCATCAGCGACCGCGATATCATCCTCAAATTACAGGAGGCCAGCTGCGCGGGTGTGCGCATCGATATGATCGTGCGCGGCATCTGCTGCGTGTGCGCCGGTGTGTCCGGCAAGACCGAGAACCTGCATATCCGCAGCCTTGTGGGCCGCTACCTTGAGCATGGCCGCATCTACAGCTTTTTTGACGGCGTGCACACCCGCATCTATATCGCCTCCGGCGACTTCCTCACCCGCAACACCGAGTGCCGTGTGGAAGTGGGCGTGCGGGTGGAGGACCCGGCGCTGGTGCAAAAGCTCACCGACATTTTGCAGCTGCAATTGCGGGATAACGTCAACGCCCGCGAAATGCGCCCGGACGGCAGCTACCAGAAGGTAAAGCCTGCCGAGGGCGAGGAGATCGTGAATGGCCAGATGGGCATGTACGACCTGCTGAAAAACGATTGGACCCAGCCCGAACCATGGAGGCCCTCCGTATCTGCGCAGGCACCGAAGGAGGAAACACAGCCGGAGCCGGCAAAAGCGGTGGAACTGCCAAAAGCAGAGCCGAAAACGGGGCCGGCAGCACCCGAAGGAAAGGCCGCGCCTGCACCGGCGGCTCCCATCCATCTGGAGCCGACCCCGCGTCCCAAGGACGGCGACCACTTTGATGAATTGGAGCAGATGCTGGACAAAAAGCATCTGCCGGAAATGCCCAAAAAACAGGCTGCAACACCTGCACCCCAGAAGAGCCGTTTCCAGCAGATATTAAAATTTTTCAAGTTCCGCAGATGATCGCTCTGCATGGCCCGGCAGGACAGTCCTGCCGGGTCTTTTTGCGCCCTGTGCCGCATACTGTAACCATGAGCGGAGGGCAGAATGATGCGGAACAGACGATGCAGACAAGCAGGTTTTTGGATGAACCGATGCAGGGCAAAAATACTTTTCCCGGCAGCAGTGCTGGCGGTGCTGCTGGTGTGCGTGGTGCTTCCGGTGCGGGCACAGACGAAGGCAGAGGAACTCTGCTTCCCGCTGGACACCGCGCAATACCGCGTTTCGGACGGATACGGCTGGCGGCAGGACCCTTTTACCGGCAAAAATGCGTTCCATAACGGCATCGACCTTGCCTGCGCCGAGGGCACCGGCGTCCTTGCGGCGCAAAGTGGCATGGTGGTGCAGGCATACCGCAGCACCAGCTACGGCACCTGCCTGCGCGTGCTCCATGCGGACGACAGTGCCGCATTGTACGCCCATTTACAGTATGCCTACGCTCGCCCGGGCGAAGTGGTAAAAGCCGGGCAGCTTCTGGGTACGGCAGGACAGAGCGGCCGTGCCACCGGCGCCCACCTGCATTTTGAGCTGCGCCGGCAGGGAATACCCTGTGACCCTGCCGGTCTGCTGGGCATCCCGGATGCAGTTGATTGAAACGCGGCGGTGCGGGCCGCTGGTGTTCCGCGACCCGGTGCTCTTGTGCGGGGCGTTGTATGTGCTGCTCTATTTTGATGCCAGCGGCTTTCTGCGGCTGGGCCTGCTGGCGGCCTTTCTGCACGAGTGGGGGCATATTCTGGTCTATTGGGCATGGCTGCACCGTTTCCCGGTGATCGAAGTGACCATGACCGGCTTTTGTATGCGCCTGCCCGGCGGCGGTGTTACACCGGTGCAGCGCTTTGGGCTGGCGGCGGCGGGCCCGGCAGTCAATCTTGCGCTGGCATGTGTCTGGGCGCTGCGGCTGGAACAGAACATGACCATCCGGGGCAGTGCCTTTTTTGCGGCCAATCTGCTGACGGGTGCGTTCAATCTGCTGCCCGTTCCACCGCTGGACGGCGCCCAGATGCTGGCTGCACTGCACGGAATGCGCGGAAACGGCAAAGAATCCGCCGGAAACGATTGCAAAAAGCAGTGGTTTCGGGTAAAATAAAAAGAACGCTTAAAAACCCTGATGGAGGAACCGATGTTTGATCCCAAACTGAAAGAAGCACTGGGCCGGGTGCAGAAACCGGGCCGCTATACCGGCGGCGAACCCGGCAGTGTATATAAAGACAAAGAAAAAATGGACGTCCGTTTTGCGTTCTGCTTTCCGGACACCTACGAGGTAGGCATGTCCTTCCTTGGCGAAAAAATCCTGTATGAGCTGCTCAACAGCCACGAGAACTGGTGGTGCGAGCGCGCGTTCATGCCTTGGCTGGATATGAAGGCCGAGATGGAGCGCCTGCACCTGCCGCTGTACACTATGGAGAGCAAAGACCCGCTCACTGCCTTTGACGCAGTGGGCTTTACCCTGCAATACGAGCTTTCCTATACCAATATTCTGGCTATGCTGGATCTGGCAGGCATCCCGTTTTATTCAAGGGACCGCGACGAACACTGGCCGCTGATCGTGGCGGGCGGCCCCTGCGCCTGCAATGCGGAGCCCATTGCGGATTTCTTTGATGTGGTCCAGCTGGGTGAGGGCGAAAACCAGCTGCCCGGCATCTGCGCCGAGATCGAAAAGGCCAAAAAAGAGGGCGGCGTCTCCAAAAAAGAGCTGCTGCTGCGCATCGCAAAGATCCCCGGCGTCTATATCCCGGCGTTCTACGATGTGGAGTATTACGAGGATGGCAGGGTCAAATCCATCACGCCCAACGAGCCGGGCATCCCGGCGCGCATCACCAAGGCCATCATCAAGGACCTGAACGAATTTGCCCCGCCCACCAATTTTGTGGTGCCCATGGTGGGTGCTATTCAGGACCGCGCCAGCATCGAGGTGCTGCGCGGCTGTGTGCGCGGCTGCCGCTTCTGTCAGGCAGGCTTTCTGTACCGGCCCATGCGCCAGCGTGACGCAAGCCTTCTGAACAAGGCGGCGCAGGACCTGTGTGCCAACACCGGCTATGAGGAGCTGAGCCTTTCCAGCCTGTCCACCTCTGACCACGGCCAGCTGGAAGAACTGCTGGACGACCTGAACGAATGGGCACCCAAGGAGCATGTCAGCCTGTCTCTGCCCTCTCTGCGGGTGGACAACTTCTCCCAGAGCCTCATTGAAAAGACCACCAAGGTGCGCAAGAGCGGTCTGACCTTCGCCGCCGAAGCCGGCACCCAGCGCCTGCGCAACGTCATCAACAAGAACGTCACATGGGATGAGATCGAAAAGACCTGCACCATTGCATTCAACGCGGGCTACACCTCGGTCAAACTTTACTTCATGATGGGCCTGCCCACCGAGACCATGGAGGACATCGAAGGCATTGCGGAGACCGCCCAGAAGGTGGTAGACCTCTATTATTCGCTGCCAAAGCGCGGCAAGGGCAAGGGCGTTCAGGTAACGATCAGCTGTGCCTGCTTTGTGCCCAAGCCCCACACACCCTTCGAGTTCGTGCCCATGGACACCGAGGAAATGCTGCGCGCCAAGCAGAAGCATCTGCTGGAAAGCGTGCACAGCCGCAAGATCAAGGTCAACTATCACGACAGCACCACCAGCTTTCTGGAGGGTGTGTTCGCCAAGGGTGACCGCCGCCTTGCCCCGGTCATCGTGGAAGCCTACAAGCGCGGCTGCTACTTTGACGGCTGGGAAGAGTGCTTCAAGTACGACACATGGCTGCAAACCTTTGCCGATCTGGGCATCGACCCGGCATTTTACTGCCAGCGTCCCATTGGTCTGGACGAAGTGACGCCATGGTCCCACATGGATTACGGCGTTACCCATGAATATCTGGTGCGGGAGTACAACAAGGCGCTTGCTGCCCAGACTACCCAGCCCTGCAATCGCGCCTGCCACGGCTGCGGCGCAAACCATCTGTTAGGAGGTCCGTGCTTTGATTACAGTCAGAATCTCGTTTGAGAAAAAGAATGAGGCCTCCTACATCTCCCTGCTGGATATGCAGCGTGTGATGCAGCGGGTGCTCAAGCGCAGCGGCCTGCCGGTGTGGCATACGCTGGGCTTCAACCCCCATATCTACATGACCTTTGCCTGCCCGCTTTCACTGGGACAGGAGAGCGAGTGTGAGTGCGTGGACGTAAAGACCGAGGCAGAAGCTCCGGATTTTGATCAGTGGAAGGATGCGCTCAACGCCATCATGCCCGCCGGCATCGTGATCACGCATGTTGGCCCGGTGCAGATGAAGGCGGACCTCATTGCCTACGCATGCTATCGCATCACCTACCCGGCAGCAGCGGCTGCGGTGCTGGATCAGTACAATGCGCTGGAAAGCGCTCCGGTGGAAAAGCACGGCAAAAAGGGCAACAAGATCATTGAGCTGAAGGATCACATCCCGCAGGTGGAGTACACCACGGAGGGGGACAGCCTGCACATTGATCTGTGCATGCCGGCCGCACAGGAACTGAACCTGAACCCTTCGCTGCTCACCGGCTTTCTGGAAGAAAAATTCGGCCTGCCTGCCGTTAGCGCCAACATCCTGCGTACAAAGTTTTTGACGGCGGACAAACAGCTGTTTGCCTGAGCAGAGGATGAAAGACATTCCTTTGGACAAAACAGAAAATTTTTGCATTTATTTTGGCCAAAACGCTTGCATTCACGCGGGTTTTGTGATATCCTATTTAGGCGTTAGTGTCCGCTGAGACCACAGCGGGGTTAATGACAATATCATTAAACGGGCGGTCCTCTGACGGCAAAGTGCCGTGTATGAACGTCTAAAAACAAATGGAGGATTCAAAAATGGACGCACTGAAGATTATTTCTGAAGGCAGCATCAAGGCTGAAAAGCCTCAGTTCAACGTTGGCGATACCGTCCGCGTTGATGTTCGTATCAAGGAAGGCGACCGTGAGCGCATTCAGGCCTTTGAGGGCACTGTCATTGCTAAGAAGCACGGCGGCGTTGCAGAGACCTTCACCGTTCGCCGCGTGGCTTACGGTGTCGGCATCGAGCGTGTCTTCCCCATCAACAGCCCCTTCGTTGAGAAGGTCACCGTTGTCCGTAAGGGCAAGGTCCGCCGCGCAAAGCTGTTCTACCTGCGTGGCCGTACGGGCAAGGCTGCCAAGGTCAAGAGCGATATTTGATCATCCCCGATTTGAAACGGGAGAAAAGGGACAACCTTGTTGTCCCTTTTTTCTTTATCAAAAATCCGGCGGATGGGCCCCGGAGCAGGCTGCTTTGGCTTGCACAGAAAGGGCAGAATGTTATATAATCGGGTCAGTGATGCAAAACCAGAGGGCGAGGTGTACCGGATATGAAAAAACAGGAACAGGCAAAGCCTGTGCGCGGGCAGGATCTGCTGGAATGGTACGAGGCATTGATCTCGGCAGCGCTGGTGCTGGTGCTGCTCTTTTCGTTTTTCTTCCGCATCATTCAGGTGGACGGCAGCTCCATGGTGCCCACACTGGTGAATGGAGATAAACTCATTGTGTGGGGCGCAGGCTATACACCTCAGCGCGGCGATGTGGTGATCGTGGACAGCTATACCTCCTACGGCAAGCCGCTGGTCAAGCGCGTGATCGCCAAAGGCGGCGATACCGTTTCCATCGATTACACCACCGGTGCGGTAGAGGTGAACGGTGAAGTGTTGCAGGAGGACTACATTGCAGAGCCTACCTATCTGGGCTACGATGTGCAGTTCCCGTACACAGTGCCGGAGGGAACGGTGTTCGTGATGGGCGACAACCGCAACCAGTCATTGGACAGCCGCTCTACCTATGTGGGCTGCATTGACGAACGGGATATTCTGGGCAAAGTACTGCTGTGCTTTATGCCTTTTACAGATTTTGGGGTGGTAAAATGAACGAAATGGACACTCGGTTTGCAAACCAGTACAATATTCAGTGGTTCCCGGGCCACATGACCAAGACCCTGCGCATGATGGAGCAGGAGATACAGCATGTGGATGCGAGCCTTGTGCTGCTGGATGCGCGTATCCCGCTTTCCAGCCTGAACCCGGAGATCGAGCGCATCACGGCCCGCAAACCCAAGCTCTATGCGCTGAACAAGGCCGATCTGGCGGACCCGGCCGTAACGGAAGAATGGATCAAATATTTCCATGCGGCAGATGCCGGCTGTGTGGCCATCAGTGCCAAGCAGAAGGGTGGCGCCAACGCTGTCAAGACTGCCATTGAAAAAGAGCTGGCGGGCCTTTTGGAGCGCCGCCAGAACCGCGGTATGGGCGGTGCCAAAACGCAGGTGATGCTGTGCGGCATCCCCAATGTGGGCAAATCCACCTTCATCAACACTTTTGCGGGCTCGGCCCGCGCCAAGGCAGCGGACCGCCCGGGCGTGACCAAGGGCAAGCAATGGGTCAGCACCGAGAAGTTTGATCTGCTGGATATGCCCGGTGTGCTGTGGAAAAAGTTTGATTCCAAGACCATTGCGTCCAATCTGGCCTTCATCGGCTCCATCAAGGACGATATTCTGGACGTGGAAGAACTGGCCATGAACCTGCTGGACGAAGTGCGCCGCAATTACCCGGACCTTGTGGCCCAGCGCTACAAGCTGGATGCCGAGACCATGGCTCTGCCGCCCTATGAGCTGATGGAAGCCATCGGCCGCAAGCGCGGCCTGCTGGTGCGCGGCGGCGAGGTGAACACCGAGCGCTGTGCCATCATGCTGGTGGACGAGTTCCGCGCCTGCAAGTGGGGCCGCATCTCGCTGGAGCGCCCGCCGCAGCGGGACGATCTGGCGGACTTTGCCGAGGAGGAAGAGGAATGAAGCGCCGTTCCAACGAGGAGATCTCGGCCCCGCTGTATGAGTACGATGCTGCTGTGCGCGCCGAGTACGGCTGCTTTGCGGGCGTAGATGAAGCCGGGCGCGGCCCTTTGTGCGGTCCGGTGTGTGTGGCAGCCTGCATTCTGGACCCGGAAAACCCGGTGTACGGCATCAACGACTCCAAAAAGCTCACCGAGAAAAAGCGGGAAGCTCTTTTTGACGAGATCGTTGCAAAGGCGTTGGCCTATAAAATTATTTTTGTGGGTCCGGACATCATCGACCGGGACAATATCCTCAACGCCACCATGGGCGGCATGAAGCAGGCCGTGGAAGAGCTGGACATCGTGCCGAACCTTGTACTGGTGGACGGCAACCGCACCCCGGCAGGACTGATGATCCCGGCACAGCCGGTGGTCAAGGGCGATGCCACCAGCGCCAGCATCGGCGCGGCATCGGTGCTGGCCAAGGTCAGCCGTGACCGCTATATGCTGGAGCTGGACAGGCAGTATCCGCAATATCAGCTGGCAAAGCACAAGGGCTATCCCACAAAGCTCCACTACGAGCTCATTGCGCAGTACGGCATCCAGCCGTTCTACCGCCGCAGCTTTTTAAAAAAGCAGGGCTACTGGCCGGAGAGCGGCAAGTGAACCGCGCCGAGACCGGGCGGAAAGGGGAAGCTGCTGCCGCAAAATTTTATCTGAAGCAGGGCTGTAAACTGCTGGCGCACAACTTCCGCACCCGGATGGGCGAATTGGATGTGGTGGTGCAGGAGCCGGACGGCACCATCGTCATCTGTGAGGTAAAGACCCGCGCTGAAAATGCACTGGCAAGTCCGGCAGAGGCTGTGGACCGGTCCAAACAGCGCCGCCTCATCCGTGCAGCGCAGGCGTATTTGCAGACCACCGGCCAGAGCAGCGCACCGGTGCGGTTTGACGTGGCCGAAGTGTTTCCTCTTGACAGCGGGCGCTGGATGGTACATATTATAAGGGGCGCTTTCCTTGCGTAAAGCAAGTGCCCCGGTGGGAAAATGGACCGGCAGAGGGCTTCTCTGCCGCAGCAGCAGGGGTGCGTTTTGCGCATCCTGTGGCGAAAAGGAGCGACAACGATGCAGTTTTTCAGTACCAGAGACCAAAACCGCAAGGTGACTTCTTCGGAAGCGATCGCACAGGGCCTTTCCAATGAGGGCGGCCTGTTTGTGCCGGAAAGCTTTCCGCAGGTGGATGTAAAGGCGCTGTGCCAGCTGGATTACCCGGCCATGGCAGCTGCCGTGATCAAAGAATATCTCACCGATTATTCGCAGGAGTTCCTCACCGAAGCCACCCGTAAGACCTACGGTGAAGCCTTTGGCGGCAAGGCCGGCTATCTGGCACCTGTGGAAGGGGATACCTATGCGCTGGAGCTGTGGCACGGCCCTACCTGCGCTTTCAAGGATTACGCTTTGCAGCTGATGCCGAAACTGCTGGTGGAAGCCAAAAAGAATCTGGGCCGCACGGAAAAGACCCTGATCTTGGTGGCGACCAGCGGTGATACCGGAAAGGCCGCTCTGGATGGCTACCACGATATCCCGGGTGTGGAGATCGCGGTGTTCTACCCCACGGGCGGCACCAGCGAGATCCAGCGTTTGCAGATGGCCACGCAGGAGGGTGCCAATGTGGCTGTCTACGCCGTGCGCGGCAACTTTGACGATGCCCAGACCGGCGTGAAGAAGGTCTTTGGCGATAAGGCCATCGCGGCCCGGCTGGCAGAGCGGGATATCCGCCTGTCCAGCGCCAACTCCATCAACTGGGGCCGTCTTGTGCCGCAGATCGTCTACTACTTTGCCGCCTACGCCCAGCTGCTCAAGGCGGGCAGCATCGCCTTTGGCGACGAGGTGGATTTCTGCGTGCCCACCGGCAACTTTGGCGATATTCTGGCAGGCTACTATGCAAAGCGCATGGGCCTGCCCGTGGGCAGGCTGGTGTGCGCCTCCAACGAGAACAATGTCCTTACTGATTTCCTCACCACCGGCACCTACACCGCAAAGCGCGAGTTCTTCAAGACTACCTCGCCCAGCATGGACATTCTGGTGTCCTCGAACCTCGAGCGCCTGCTGTACCATGTCACCGGCAGCGATGCCGAGGTGGCGGGCCTGATGGAGGACCTTGCCAAGACCGGTAGCTATACCGTGCGTCCGGAGACGCTGGCTGCCATTCAGGCAGATTTTTCCTGCGGCTGGAGCAGCGAGGAAGAAGTGGCAGGGAAGATCCGCGCCCGCTACGAGAAGGACAACTATCTGTGCGACACCCATACGGCGGTGGCATTCCACGTGGCAGCGCAGAAAAAGCGCGCAGGCGTGCCCATGGTGGTGCTGTCCACCGCGTCTCCCTTCAAGTTCCCGCGCAGCGTACTGGAAGCGTTGGGCCGCACCGCACCGGAAAATGATTTTGAAGCAATGCAGCAGCTGCAAGCAGCTACCGCGCACACCGCACCGGCAAGCCTTGCCGCGCTGCGTCAGAAGCCGGAACGCTTCAACACCGTGATCGACCCGGCTCAGATCGCCGAGGTGGCGCTTGGCTATCAGGGATAACATGTCCTGCTGCATATAGAACAGGAGTTAAAACATGGCACTTTTTGTGCTTGGCGACACCCATCTTTCTCTGGGGGCATCCAAGCCGATGGATATTTTCCCCGGCTGGAACGACTATGTGGAGCGCCTTGAGAAAAACTGGAAAAAGCTCATCCGACCGGAAGATACCATTGTATTGGCGGGGGACATCAGCTGGGCCATGCGCCTGACCGATACCCGCAAGGACTTTGAATTTTTGCAGAACCTGCCCGGGCAGAAGATCATCATGAAGGGTAACCACGATTACTGGTGGTCCACCGCCAACAAGATGAACGCCTACCTCAAGGCAGAAGGCTTTGACACGCTGCACATCCTGCACAACAATTCCTACAGCGTGGAGGGCTATGCCATCTGCGGTACCCGCGGCTGGTTGTTTGATGTGGGGGAGGCCCACGACGAAAAGGTGATGAACCGCGAGATCGGCCGCCTGCGCATGAGTCTGGATGCGGCTGAATCGGGGCTTGAAAAGCTGGTGTTCCTGCACTATCCGCCGGTGTACACCGGCACCAGTGCGCCGGAGATCGTGGCTGCTTTAAAAGAGTATGGCATCAAGACCTGCTACTACGGCCACCTGCACGGCAACGCCATCCGCTATGCGGTGCAGGGCGATGTGGACGGCATCCGTTACAAGCTGGTAAGTGCGGACGGGCTGCATTTTTGCCCGTACCGCATCAATTGAGCTGGCAAAACCGATAAAAATTAACAATTTGGGCTGGCAATTGTGCTGGGAGCGTGCTATAATAGTTTTTGACGCGATTGTTGCACCCAATTGAGCGCGCGCGTCCCCGCATATTGCAAAAGCAAGTTCAACCAGGACGCAGTGCGCGGTTGCAAAGGGCAAAAAACTTCCTGCCCTGCGCAATAGAATTTTTGAGTGGAGGAAAAACAAATGAATCTCATCAAGTGTGAAAAGCTCGAGAAGAGCATGGCTCAGCTGCAGTTCTCCATCGACGCAGAGGCTTTCAAGAAGGCCACTGCCGATGTTTTCAAGAAAGAGGGCAAGAAGTACCCCGTTCAGGGCTTCCGCAAGGGCAAGGCACCCCGCGCTCTGATCGAGAAGTTCTACGGCAAGGACGTCTTTACCTACGATGCCATCAACGAGCTGTTCCCCGAGGCTTTCGAGGCTGCTGTCAAGGAAGCAAACGTGGAGCCGGTCGGCCGTCCGGAAGTCACTGTTGACTCTGCTGACGAGACCAACGGTGTCACCCTGACCGTCAACGTTGCCGTCAAGCCTGAAGTGAAGGTTGGCAACTACAATGGTCTGACCGTGGAAAAGACGGTCCATACTGTTTCTGACGAGGCTGTTGAGGCCGAGCTGAAGCGTGTGCAGGAGCGCAATGCCCGCGAGCTGACCCGTGAGGGTGCCGCTGAGAACGGCGATATCGCTGATATCGACTTCGAGGGCTTCGTGGACGGCGTTGCATTCGAGGGCGGCAAGGCTGAGCACTACAACCTGACTCTGGGCAGCGGCAGCTTCATCCCCGGCTTCGAGGAGCAGATCGTGGGCCACTCCGCTGGCGAAGAGTTCGACGTGAACGTCACCTTCCCCGCCGAGTATCAGGCAGCAGAGCTGGCTGGAAAGGCCGCTGTGTTCAAGATCAAGCTGCACGAGGTCAAGTACAAGGAGCTGCCTGCTCTGGACGACGAGCTGGCTAAGGATTGCTCCGAGTACGACACTCTGGACGAGTTCAAGGCTTCCATCCGTAAGAACGATCAGGAGCAGCTGGACAAGCAGGATGATCTGGCTGTTGAGAACGCTCTGGTGGATCAGGTCATCGAGAGCATGGAGGGCGAGATCCCTCAGGCAATGTATGATGCCCGCATGGACGAGATGGTCAACGACTTCGCATTCCGCGTGGAGCAGCAGGGTCTGCGCCTCGAGGACTACCTGAAGTATATGGGCCAGACCGTGGAGCAGTTCCGCGCTTCCTTCATGCCGCAGGCTGAGAAGCAGGTCAAGATCCGTCTGGCTCTGGAGGCTGTTGCCGCTGCCGAGAACATCGAGGCTTCCGAGGAAGAAGTTTCCGCTGAGATCAAGCGCATTGCCGACCAGTACAAGATGGAAGAGGACAAGGTCCGTGAGCTGGTCAACGTGGACGACCTGAAGAAGGATCTGGCCATCAACAAGGCGATCGACTTCATCAAGAGCCACGCAAACATCGTGGAGAAGGCTGCTGAGGAAGAGAAGGCTGCGGACGCTGAGTAATCAGCTTTTTGCACTCCTTTGAAACAGGCAGTGTGCTGCACGGTTTCAATCAAAGGTTGTTAAAATTGACCGATACGGCAGAACCGGCAGGGAAACCGTATCGGTCAATTTTGCAAATACTATATTCCAAATCAGGAGGCGAACTTTATGAGTTTTGTTCCTTACGTTGTGGAACAGTCGTCCCATGGCGAGCGTTCCTATGATATTTTCTCCCGCCTTTTGAACGACCGTATCATCGTTCTGAGCGAGGATGTCAACGATACTTCCGCCAGCCTTGTTGTGGCGCAGCTGCTGTATCTGGAAGGGCAGGACCCGGATAAGGACATCAGCCTGTATATCAACAGCCCCGGCGGTTCCATCAGCGCCGGCATGGCCATCCACGATACCATGCAGTATATCAAGTGCGATGTTTCCACCATCTGCATGGGCATGGCAGCATCCATGGGTGCTTTCCTGCTGGCAAGCGGCACCAAGGGCAAGCGTTTTGCACTGCCCAACTCGGAGATCCTGATCCACCAGCCGCTCATCGGCGGTCAGGGCGGCGGCCTTTCCGGCCAGACCACGGATATCAAGATCCATGCCGAGCACATGGTGCATATCCGTGACAAGATGAACAACATGCTCAGTGCGTACACCGGCCAGCCGCTGGAAAAGATCCAGCTGGACACCGAGCGCGATAACTATATGACCGCCGAGCAAGCAAAGGCATACGGCCTGATCGATGAGGTCATTGCGCATCGCTGAAGCCGCCCGCTGAAATCAATCTACTCAGGATAAGGAAAAACAGCTATGGCAAATAACAATTCCGGCAGAGACAAAAACGAAAAGGATCTGGTATGCAGCTTTTGCGGAAAGCATCAGGACGAAGTGGAGCGCATGATCATTGGCCCCGGCGTCAACATTTGCAGCGAGTGCATTGGCCTGTGCCACGACCTGCTTTCCGATAAGCCGGAAGGTTCCGGCAGCGGCCGTCCGGCCCGCAGCGGCGCAGGCCGCGCACAGATCAAGCCCGCAGGCGGCCTTGATATCAATATCCTGACGCCGGCCGAGATCAAGGAAGGCTTGGATCAATATGTGATCGGTCAGGATGAGGCAAAGCGTGTGCTGGCCGTCTCGGTGTACAACCACTATAAGCGCATCCTCAGCGGCAGGGGCGGTGATGTGGAGCTGCAAAAGTCCAACGTGCTGCTGCTGGGCCCCTCCGGCGTGGGCAAGACCCTGCTGGCACAAACGCTGGCCAAGATGCTGGGTGTGCCCTTCGCCATTGCCGATGCCACCACACTTACCGAGGCCGGTTACGTGGGCGAGGATGTGGAGAACATCCTGCTCAAGCTCATTCAGGCAGCGGACTTCGATGTGCAGAAGGCACAGATCGGCATCATTTATATCGATGAGATCGACAAGATCACCCGCAAGAGCGAGAATCCCTCCATCACCCGCGATGTGGGTGGTGAGGGCGTGCAGCAGGCTTTGCTGAAAATTCTCGAAGGTACTGTGAGCAATGTGCCCCCGCAGGGCGGCCGCAAGCACCCGCAGCAGGAGTTTATCCAGATCGACACCACCAATATCCTGTTCATCTGCGGCGGTGCATTTGATGGTCTGGACAAGTATATCCTGCGCCGCACCGATAAGTCCGCTCTGGGCTTCGGCAGCAGCCTGAAGGATAACTCTGTAGAAGCCGAAAAAGCTTTGCTGCGCAAGGTGGAACCCCACGATCTGGTCAAGTTTGGCCTGATCCCGGAACTGATCGGCCGTCTGCCGGTCATTACCGTACTGGACGATCTGGATGAGGATGCTCTGGTGCGTGTGCTCAAGGAACCCCGCAACAGCCTTGTGAAGCAGTATAAGGAGCTGCTGAGCATGGACAACGTGGAGCTGAACTTCACGGATGAAGCACTCCATGCCATTGCCCGCAAGACCATCGAGCGCAAGACCGGCGCCCGCGGCCTGCGCAGCGTGATGGAAAGCATCCTGCTGCCCATCATGTACGAGGTGCCCACCGACGCTACCATCATCCGCGTGACTGTGGACGAAGATACCGTGGAGGGCGGCGAGGCCCATCTGGAATACGGTGCCGTGCGCAAGCGCTACAAAAATCAGACCTCTCTGAGCTGACGCTTCGGCGCACAGCAGGGGAGTGAAAGCCCTGTTTCAAAAGCTTTTTGCTTTTGGCAGGGCTTTTTGCTTTATCATTCTTGTTTCTGCGGGCAAAATGTATTATAATGTTAAGGTCTGGACTGGTATGGAGCACGCTCCCTGGCAGGAATGCTCCGCGAAAATGCCGGCCCGGCGCTATGGGTAACAGGAAGTACGATAAAGGAGTGTGTTTTCAATGGCAAATTATCTTGCAATGAATCGCGATGAACTCACTGCCGAAAAGGCAGCGCTCGAAGCAGAATACAAAAAATTTCAGGCAAAGGGCCTCAAGCTGAACATGGCCCGCGGCAAGCCCGGCCCTCACCAGATGGACTTGGCCATGGACCTGCTGAAGATGAACGACTACACCACCGATGCCGGCACCGATGCCCGCAACTACGGCGATCTGGAGGGCCTGCATGAAGCCCGCGTGCTGTTTGCCGATGTGTTTGGCGTGCAGCCCGGTGAGGTGTTCGTGGGCGGCAACTCCAGCTTGCAGCTGATGTATAACCTTGTCAACATTGGCTACGTGTTCGGTTTCCCGGAGTCTCCGTGCCCCTGGTCTCAGGTGGAGAAGCGCAAGTTCCTCTGCCCGGTGCCCGGCTATGACCGTCACTTTGCCATTACCGAGGAGTTCGGGTTTGAACTGATCAGCGTGCCCATGACCCCGGACGGCCCGGACATGGACGTTGTGGAAAAGCTGGTGGCCGAGGATGCCGACATCAAGGGCATCTGGTGCGTGCCGCAGTACTCCAACCCCGATGGCTACACCTACAGCGATGAGACCATCGAGCGTTTTGCAAAGCTCAAGACTGCCGCGCCGGACTTCAAGATCTTCTGGGACGAGGCCTATATCGTCCATCACCTCACCGATGAGATCATCGAGACCCCGGTGCTGCTGAACGAGAGCAAGAAGTACGGCAACGAAGACCGAGTGTTCATGTTCACCTCCACCAGCAAGATCACTTTCCCGGGTGCAGGCGTTTCTGCCATTGCATGCAGTGAGAACAGCATGAAGTATATGTGCAAGCGCTTCTCGGTCATGATCATCAGCTACGATAAGATGAACCAGCTGCGCCATGTGCGCTTTTTGAAGAACAAGGAAGGCGTACTGGCTCACATGGCAAAGCACCGCCGTCGTCTGGTGCCTTGCTTTGATGCCGTCAAGACGGCATTCAAGAACAACCTCGTTCCCTGCGGTGACATTGCCCGCTGGACCAACCCCAAGGGCGGCTACTTCATCAGCCTGTACGTGATGCCCGGCTGCGCAAAGCGTGTGGCAAACCTGTGCAAGGAGGCGGGCCTGACCCTGACCGGCGCCGGTTCCGCTTATCCGTACCACAAGGACCCCGAGGACTCCCATCTGCGCATTGCCCCCACTTACCCGAGCCTCGACGAAGTGGAGACCGCATCCGAGCTGCTGTGCATCTGTGTGCGTCTGGCTGTGGTGGAAAAGCTGCTGGCTGACAAGGCAGACTAACATTTTTTGATCTTATCTCCTCTGTGCGGTCTGTTTCGGGCCGGCAGGGGAGTTTTATCGCAGAAAGGCCGGCACGACGGCGGCCCTGCGGAAATAAGGCCCGCAAAAAGCGGTCCGCACTAGAATACGGGCGGCGGTGATCCGTGCCGCCGCTTTTGGAGGTTCCCTGAATTTATGAAAACGAAAGGCAAAGCATGGCATCTTGTGGCCGCAGTGCTGTTGATCGCAGTGTTCGTTTACACGGCTTTCTTCGGCGTGTACGCCAAGTACGGCGATACGACCACGACCTACATCAAGGGCGCAAAGGATATCCGCTTCGGTGTGGATATCAAAGGCGGCGTCAACGTCACCTTTGTGCCGTCGGATGGCTACGATGCCACCGAAGAACAGCTGGAAGCAGCCCAGCTCGTCATTGAGAACCGTCTCGTGGCGCTGAACGTGACCGACTATGAGCTGTATGTGGACAACAACTCCGACAGCCTGATCCTCGAGTTCCCGTGGCAGTCCGGCGAAACCGATTTTGACCCGGAAGCCGCCATTGACGAAATTGGCACTACGGCATACCTTACGTTCCGCGAGGGCAGCAGCGCCGACGGTGAGCTGATCCTGGACGGTTCCATGATCGAGAGCGCCGCAGCCCAGTATGGCCCTGTGACCAGCGGCGGCGCTTCGGAGTATTTCGTCTCGCTCAAGTTTACCGACGACGGTGCCAAGGCCTTTGGCGATGCCACCACAAAACTGGCTGCCTCCAATGGCACCATCAGCATCTGGCTGGACGATGAGAACGTGAGCACCGCAACGGTGAACACCGCCATCACCGATGGTTCGGCCATCATCACCAGTTCTGCTTCCAATCCCTTTACGCAGGAACAGGTCATCAAGATGGCACGCCAGATCAACTCCGGTGCGCTGCCTTTTGCGCTGACTGTGGACAGCTACTCCACAGTCAGCCCCAGTCTGGGCGAAAACAGCCTCGGCGCTATGGTGCTGGCCGGTCTGATCGCCTTTGCACTGATCGTGGTGTTTATGACCGTGCTGTACCGTCTGCCGGGCTTTTTGGCCTGCATCGCGCTGGCCGGTCAGGTGGCGGCAACGCTGGCCTTTGTGTCCGGCTATTTCCCGGTGTTTGAAAGCTTTACCCTGACCCTGCCCGGCATTGCCGGTATCATTCTTGCCATCGGCATGGGCGTGGACGCCAACGTCATCACCGCCGAGCGCATCAAGGAAGAACTGAAAAACGGCAAGTCTCTGGACGGCGCTCTCAAGAGCGGCTTTGCCCGCGGCCTGACGCCCATCATTGATGGCAATGTGACCATCGTGATCGTGGCGGTCGTGCTGATGGGTGCCTTCGGCCCCTCGGACGGCTTGTTTGCCAAGGCATTGCACTTTGTGTTCTTTGCCTTTGGCCCGTCTACCGCAGGCACCATTTACGCTTTTGGTTACACACTGCTTACCGGCGTGCTGCTGAACTTTGTGTTCGGCGTGTTCGCCACCCGCGTCATGATCCGCGGCGCAGCGGCCATCAAGGCCCTGCGTGACCCGTGGCTCTATGGTGCAGAGAAGCCCGGCAAGGAGAAGGCAGAGAAGAAGCCCATTGATTTTGTGGGTCTGCGCAAGCGCTTCCTGACCATTTCCGCTTGCCTGATGGCAGCCATCGTGCTGTGTGCTGTGGTGCTGGGCGTCCATCTGGATACCGAATTCACCGGCGGTGCCATGATCACCCTGAGCTACGAGGGCAGCTTTTCCACTGCCGATGTGCAAAAGACAGCTTCTTCTGCACTGGGCAGCACCGGCCTGACCTTGCAGACCGGCGAGAATGTAGCCACCGGCGACCAGACCCTGAAAATTTCTATGCCCGGCACCGAGACCGTGACCACCGAACAGGTGGCCGGCCTGCTGGACAGCCTGAACGAGAGCTATCCGGAAAACAACTTTGAGCAGCTGTCTCTCAGCAATGTCAGCGCCGCCATGGGCACCAAATTCTTGCAGAAGAGCTTGGTGGCAGTGGTGTTTGCACTGGTACTGATCCTGCTGTATATCGCCCTGCGTTTTAAGAACATCGGCGGCCTGACCGGCGGCATGATGGCTGTGCTGGCACTGGTAAACGACCTGATGGTGGTGTTTGGTACCTTTGTGCTGCTGCGCAGCCCGCTGGACGGCAACTTCATTGCCGCCATGCTTACCATTCTGGGCTATTCCATCAACGATACCGTTGTTGTGTACGACCGTATCCGCGAGAACCGTGCCCTCATGGGCAAAAAGGCCGGCTTTGAAGAGCTGGTGAACCACTCGGTGAACCAGTCCGCCCGCCGCACCCTGATCACCACCATCACCACTGTGATGGCGCTGGGCGTCATGTGCATCGTGGCAAAGCTGTATGGTCTGGACAGTATCTTCGCCTTTGCGTTCCCGCTGATGATGGGCATGGTCAGCGGCGTGTACACTTCGCTGTGTGTTTCCACCTCTGCGTGGATGCTGTGGAGTGAGCGCAAGCCCAAAAAGAAGGCATAAATAAAAAGGCACCGGTGCTGTTATGGTACGCTGGTGCAGTTCATTCTCCGGCAGGGCCGGCAGATGACAGGAGGAACAGACCATGAAATGTCCCTATTGCGGAGCCGAGGAATCTAAGGTGATCGACTCCCGTCCCACGGAGGACAACGAGCGCATCCGCCGCCGCCGCGAATGCCTGAGCTGCCATACGCGTTTTACGACTTACGAGGTCGTGGAGACGGTTCCGCTGGTGGTCATTAAAAAGGACAGCTCCCGTGAGCCGTTCGACCGGCAGAAGCTGCTCAACGCCATGGTGCGGGCCTGCGCAAAGCGCCCGGTGAGCTACGAATCGTTGGAGCGCGCGGTCAGCAGCATCGAGCAGACGCTGCTCAGCTCCTATGACCGGGAGATCCCCAGTGTGCGCATTGGCGAATTGACCATGCAGGAACTGAAAAAGATCGACGAGGTGGCCTATGTGCGCTTTGCTTCGGTCTACCGCCAGTTTGCGGATGTGGAGAGCTTTTTCAACGAGCTCAAAAAGCTGATGGGCGACCGCAAGGACCCGCAGGAATAACCGCGAAACAGGGCACCGCTTTTTGCCGGGAAGGGCAGAGAGCGGTGCCTTTTTGTGTTACACCAGTCGGTGCGAGAGCCATTCCAGCGTTTCCACTTGCACCTGTGCCCGGCGCAGCTCGCCAAACGCTTCCTCCGGAGCATTCATTTCCAGATGGCCGTCTGCGGCGCGCAGGGCAGCTTCCAACTCGGTAAAATCGGCGGTGCGCAGCAGGTGGTTCATTTTGGTGCGCATTTGGTCGCACCGGTCTGCACCGTCGGCAAGGGCCTGCCGGGCAGCGGAGTAATCGGCGCTGCGGATGGCCTCGGCGGCTGTGTCAAGGTCGGCCGAGATCACGTCCGCAAAGCGCTGCACCTTCCAGCTGCTGTAAAAAGCTACACCCAGCAGCACGGCCACGATCGCGATACACGCATAGATCCGCTTCATCGGTTCACCTCAATGGGAGCTGCCGGTGTGGCGGCTCTCTTTTTTTAGCAAAAAATAGTCCTCGGTCTCGTTGCCGATCAGCAGCAAGATCTCCTCTGGCAGCAGGGTGTTGGCCTGTGCTGTGCGTTCCAGCCATACGTGGTCCTTGCCGCACCAGCGCAGGTTGTCTTCCAATACCTGTCCGTCCAGCACAAAGGGGATGGTGGCGTTGGTGTGTTCCACCTTCAGCTGCAAATCGGCAAGACGGGCAGGCTCCTTCTCTGGCCGCAAAGCTGCCGAGAGGGTGCCGTTGGTCTCGATCACCGCATACGAAACTTCCCGCGGGTCGAAAATGTTTTTGCCGCGCAGCGCTTCCATCAGGTCTGCCGTGGTCAGACGCAGCATCCGCAGGGCGTTCTGGTCGATCTGGCCGTCCAAGATCACGGTTTTGGGTCTGCCGGAGAGAAAATTGAAAAATTTCTGGCTGCGGAAACTCAGCACAGAGCCCAACAGCTCCAGCGCTGCGATCAGAAAAAGCGGGATCAGGCTGGAGGTGATGGGCACCTCCTCCGATTCAATGGAGATGGACGCCAGATTGGAGATAAGAATGGTGGAAACCAGTTCCTCGGGTTGCAGCTCGCCCAGCTGGCGTTTGCCCATGAGCCGCATGGCAAACAGAACACATAGATAAATGATGATGGTACGGCAGATCAGAAGCTTCAAGGTGCAAAACCTCCTGTTGCGTGGTTGCGGGGAATGGCAGCGGCCGGAACCGGGCATACTGCTGTGCAAAGGAGTGGAAGAGATGCAGCAGCTGACCCAAAGCCTTACCCAAAACATGGCGGCGCTGGACGGGATGTTCGGCGCTTCTGCGGATTATTATGCCAAAGAAATCACGATTTATCATTGCAAAGGGGCTATCTTTCTGTTTGACGGCATGGCAAGTCTGGATTCGCTCTGGGCGCTTTTGCTGGACGCTGCCAGCCGTCAGGCGCCGCAGCAGCAGGTGGGCCGCTGTTACACCGGGCCGCAGGCATACGAGCTGATCCTGCACGGTTCGGCCTTCCCAGCAGAAAGCGCGCCGGTGGAGGATATGGACGATCTGATCAAGCGGCTGACGGCGGGCATGGCAGTGCTGCTGCTGGACGGCTGCGCAAAAGGCATTGCCTTTTCAGTGCAGGGGCTCAAGTTCCGCTCGGTGGACGAGCCCTCCGGCGAGGGCAATCTGCGCGGCTCTCGCGAGGGCTTTGCCGATCTGCTGCGGGTGAACCTGAGCCTTTTGCGGCGGCTCATCCGCACCGAACATCTGGTGCAGGAGGTGGCACAGGCCGACACCGAAATGCAGACCGAGTATGCCATCTGCTACTGCAAAAACAAGGCAGACCCAGCCATGGTGCGCCGCGTGCGCAAAACGCTTGCGGCTGCAAAGCCGGAACTGCTGCTGGATTCCAGTTACTTTGTGCCATGGCTGCTGCCGTGCAAAGTGCGGCTGTTCACGCCGGTAAGCTACACCGAGCGGCCTGCTGTGGCCGCAGCAAAGCTCTGCGAGGGCAAGATCGTGGTATTGGTCAACGGAAGCCCCTCGGCAATGGTACTGCCGGCCCTCTTCTGCGAAAACTTTGAGTGTCTGGACGATTATGCCTCCACAGCGGTGTTTTCTTCCTTCCTGCGCATCCTCAAATATGTTTCGTTCTACCTCACGGTGTTTCTGCCGGGCGTGTTCGTGTGTGTGGCGGTCTACCTGCCGGAGCTGATCCCGCCGCAGCTGCTTTATAAAATTGAAGCTGCCGAAAAGGCAACGCCGCTGCCCTTGTTTGCGGAAATGCTGCTGGTGATGCTCATTTTAGAGGTCATTCGGGAGGCAGGCCTGCGGATGCCGCAATCGCTGGGGCACTCGGTGAGTTTGGTGTCGGCCCTCATCATCGGAGACGCTGCCATCGCCACCGGGCTTATGAGCACGCCGGTGATCTTTGTGGCCAGCATCACGGCCATTGCGGTGTTCGTTACGCCATCCCTCTACGAGCCTGCCACTCTGCTGCGGCTGGGCGTGGTGCTTGCCGCCGGTCTTGCAGGGCCGGTGGGGCTTACAGCGGCATTTTTTGCGTTTTTGCTCAGCCTTTCCGGCACAGCCTGCCTGAAGGTGCCGTATCTGGCGGCGCGCCCGTTCCCGCAGCGGCCTCTGGCGGAAGACGGCGTGCTCCGCCGCAATTACCGTCAGCTTTCCCGTAAGGGCTTTAACATCTGGCAGAGAAGGGAGGGGCAGTGATGCAGAACGCGCAAACAGAAAAAGGTTTTTCGCTCTCGGCCGTTGCGCTCAGCGTGCTGACGGCTGCGCTGGCCGAGGGGACGCAGGCGGGCGTCTCGGTGCGCGGCATGGTGGTGTATGGCGCGGCGCAGGCGGCACTGCTGACCCTTCTCAGTGCGGTGCTGTATGCCTGCTGGCAGAAAGCGGGCCCCGCTGCGCAGCAGGCGTGGCTTTTTGCGGCGGGCATCTGGCTGCTGGCCCAGCTCTGCGGCACCGCCTTGCAGGCGCAAACCGTGTGCAGGCAGGAGTTCCGCTCCATGGCACTGGTAGGCTTGCTGCCGCTGCTGCTTTGGGCAGGCTGGAAAATTGCGCCCGATGGCTGGAACGCTCCGGCACGGGTGCTGTGGTGGTTTGCAGTGCTGGGCATTCTGGTGGGGCTGGTGGGCACTGCCGGGCAGATGCGCTGGGCACACCTGCTCACCTCTGACGCCATGCAGCTGGCCCGCTGTCCGCACGCAGCACTGTATGCAGAATATCTGGTGTGGCCCATGCTGTGCCCGGCGGCAGATCCGCGCCGCGCGGTGCTTCTGCCGTGGCTGGCCTTTCTGGCGCAGGCAGGCCTTGCAGGTGGCATGTGCCTTGTGTTTGGTGCAACAGCCTATCCGGAGCAGGAGCTGCTGCGCGCATGGAGTGTGGGCGTGTTTTCACGCATGGATGCAATGCTTTTGCTCCTCTGGCTCACCTGTGCAGTGTTCCGCATCGGCGCGCTTTGCGCAGCTGTGCGGATGCTGTGGCGGCAGGCATTTCAAGGCAGAAAGGGGGCTGCACAATGAAGCGGCAAATTCTGCGCCCCCTGTGTACGGGGCTGCTGGTTGGCTGGTGCCTGCTGTTTTTGCGGTGCGAGACCACCGAAAAAAGCATGGTGCGGGCGGTGTACCTTGCGCAGGCGGGCCCGCAGATCACAGTGGGGCTTTTGTATCAGGCGCCGGAGGCTTCGGCCGATGCATCGGATGCTTCGGCGGCGCTGCAATTGCAGCTGGCAAAGGCCGATACGCTGGAAAAAGCATTGTTTGCAGCACAGGATGCGCTGCCGCAGACGGCGGATTACCGCCTGTGCGATTATTTGCTGATCGATAAAACGGCTTCGGCGGAGCTGCTTGCCGCTTATGAAAATACTGTGCTGCAAAACGGGCAGGGCCGTGCGGCGGCAAAGGTCTGCACGCTGGAAACAGCCGGAGAAATGACCGAAGAGATTCTGGCCGAAACCGAAAACCTGCCCGACAAACTCCTTGAGAAACTCAAAGCAAGTTCTGCCCGGATGCCGCGGCTCTACCAGCACCGGGAATGGCTGCTTCTGCCGCTGCTTTCCGTGGAGGATGGCAAGGTGGCTGCGGCGCAGAACGGTGTGCTCTGGAATGCGGGTGTGTGGCAGGAGCTGGACGCCCCGCAGGCGGAAATGGCATGGCTTTTGCTGGGGCAGGGCGGTACGCACACCTTTTGGCTGGAGAACGCGCCGGTCACGGTGCGCCGGTGCAGCGTTTCGGCCACAGTGCACGCTGCCTCGGCATTTTTACGGCTGGACTGCCAGCGCAGCTACGATACGCCGCAGCCCGGGGACGCCCAGTGTGCGCAGCTTGCCCGGCTGTGTACGCAGACCGTTCAGTTTTTTTGGCAGCAGGGCATCGACCTTGTGTGTTTGCAGCAGCGCAGTACCCTGCAAAACGGTTTGGGCAGCGAGACCATTGCAGTAAAAAACGCCTGCCCGCAGTTGCAGGCAGACGTGAGGTTTTTAGGGATGTAATTCGGGGTCAGTTGGCGGTGGGGAAGGTGACAGTAATGGTGGTGCCAACGTCCACCTGACTTTCCAGCTTGATGCGTGCACCGTGGATCAATGCAATGTGCTTGACAATGGCAAGGCCCAGACCGGTGCCGCCGGTGGCTTTGCTGCGGCTCTTATCCACACGGTAGAACCGCTCAAACACGCTGGACTGTGCTTCCTTGGGGATGCCGATGCCGTTGTCGGCAACGGTCAGGGTGCAGTGGCCGTCGCGGCTGCAAGCGGTGGTCAGCTGTACCTTGCCGCCGGGACGGTTGTAGCGGATGGCGTTATCGCACAGGTTCTGGCACAGCTCGTCCAGCAGGGGACGGTTGCCGCGCACAAGGGCGCTTTCGCCAAGGCAGCTCAGGGAAATGTAGGCCCGGCGGGCGTTCAGCTTCTGGCGCTCCACGCAGTCCCTTGCCACTTCCAGCAGGTCTACCGTTTCCATTTCCGGCTCGGTGCCGTTTTCGCTGGCGCTGTCCAAGCTGGAAAGCTGCAAAATATCGTTCACCAGCTGGATCATGCGGCTGGCTTCTACGTGGATCTTCTGGGCAAAGCCCGGCACATCTTCCGGCTTTGCAATGCCGGTCTCAATCAGCTCTGCATAGCCGGAAATGCTGGTCAGCGGGGTCTTGAGCTCGTGGCTCACATTGGCCGTGAACTCCTGCCGCATCTTCTCATTGTTTTCGCGCAGGATACGGTCGGAGTGGATGCTTTCCGCAAAGGGGATCAGCTCTTTGTAAGGCACATTGTCCTGAATGTGGTCCAGATCCTCAGTCATGTTCAGCACCGGCTGCACCAGTGCGCGGGTGAGCAGCGCGGCCAGCACGGCGGCGGCCAGCATCAGTGCAACGCAGCTCAGCACGATGGCCGGAATGGAGGAATCGTAGATGGACCACACCGTTTCGGCATCCTGTGCCGTGCGCAGAATTTCACCGTTTGGCAGCAGCACCGCGTAGTAGTAGGTCTCATAGCCCATAGTCTGGGAGTCACGGATGTCACGGCCGATGCCATCGGTCTGTGCCTGCCGGATCTCCGGGCGGGAGAGGTGGTTCTCCATGGGCTGATCGGTGGCGGACTCAAACAGCACACTGCCGTCCTGCGAGATGAGGGTAATGCGCAGATCGTTGGAAACAAAAGAAGCAAGCTGCTGCGGATCCTGCACCAGATCGTATCCGGCGCTCACCAGTTCCGCCTCCCGCTCAAGGCCGGTCCATGCCTGTGCAGTAAAGGCTTTATGAAATACAAAGATGCACAGCGCCGCTGTAAACAACAGCCCGAGAAAGCCCATCAGGAACAACCGGTAGCTGATTTTTTCTTCCATGCTGCGCAGCTTCATTCTTCCGCGGCCTCCTCTTCATCGGTCAGCTTGTAGCCCACCTTGCGCACCGTGCAGATGTATTTGCCCGCATCGCCCAGCTTTTTGCGCAGGGTACGGATGTGCATATCCACAGTACGGCTCTCTACGGAAATATCGGTGCCCCACACCACCTGCAAAATGGTCTCGCGTGTCACAACAAGGTTTGCGTTTTCCAGCAGCAGGCGCAGCAGGCTGTATTCCTTGTAGGTCAGCTCCACCGGTGTGCCGTTCACGGTCACATTGTGGCGGGCGTTGTCCAGCAGGATTTCGTGGAAACTCAGCACATTGGGCCGTGCTTCCGGGGCCGAGCGGCGCAGTGCGGCGCGCACACGGCTCAGAAACTCCATGATGCCAAAAGGCTTTGTGATGTAATCATCTGCGCCGCAATCCAACCCGCGCACCGTGTCCAGCTCGCTGGATTTGGCCGTGACCATGATGATGGGCAGCCGCCGCAGGGAAGGGGTATTGCGCAGTTTTTTGAGGATGGAAAAACCATCCTCACCGGGCAGCATCACGTCCAGAATCACCAGTTCCGGCTCGGCGGCGTGCATGGCCTGCCAGAAAGACTCCGAGCTTTCAAAGCTGGTCACCTCGTATCCGCTGGACTGCAATGCATACTGCTCCAGCTCCCGGATGGCGGCATCGTCTTCAACAATATAGATCATTTGTCAAAATCCTCCGCAGACTGATTTTCGGGGAAGAGATAGCGCTCGCGGTAGCGGTCCAGACGGCGATGGAATTCCTCGCTCTCTTTGGTATCGCTGCCATGGCGCAGGTCGTTGAGGTAAGCGTGGGTATCAAAGCTGTCCTGCGCCACCTCGATCTGTGCAACGGCCACGTTGCTGCAATGGTCGCACACGCGTTCGTAGTTGGTCAGCAGGTCGTCCAGCACAAAACCGTATTCGATGGAGCAGCTGCCGGTTTGCAGGCGGGCAATATGGTGGGCTTTGATGGCGCGCACCAGTTCGTTGACCACGGCTTCCAGCGGTTCTACCTTGCCGGCCAGATGCAGGTCTCCTTTGCGGAAGGCATCGGTGGTACGGTTCAGGATGTCCTGCACTGCATCCTCCAGCACTTGCAGCTCATCGCGGGCATCCTGCGAGAAGCGGATGTCCTTTGTGTGCATCTCCTCGGCAGATTCCAGCAAATTCACGGAATGGTCGCTGATGCGCTCAAAATCGCTGATGGTGTGCAGCAGGGTGTTCACGCTCT
>ERZ1026898.349-NODE-349-length-29949-cov-8.687429_pt1 | contig 29949 bp, 30 predicted proteins | sample MGYA00380178_ERZ1026898 | MGnify/ENA primary metagenome ERZ1026898 (study PRJEB33269, sample SAMEA4719814) | human gut metagenome | biome: human-associated habitat; feature: organic feature; material: feces | place: Cameroon | collected 2013-10 ...
TCCTCACTCCTCACTCCTAACTGGCGAGCAAAGTTTTCATCCACAATCAGTGGACAAGCCGCCCCACGAGCTAACCTTGAACCCATTAACCTTACTTTTCTATCCCATGCAGAATGATATCCTCGAGCACATTCATCACATCCGTACCCGTCATATTCTGCTCGCGAAGGAAAGCAGCATCATTCAGATTGTGCGTCGATGTGATGAGGATCATGCGAAGGATCGGCAGATTCACCTCACGAAAAGCCCCCGCCGCGACCCCGGCCTCCAGAAGCTCCATCATATAGTCGAACTCCTCATACTTGAAATCCATCCACATCTTCCAGATCTCCGGATAATGGATCTCTATATCCTGATAAAACCCATCCGGCATCGCCCACAGCGTCTCCACGAAGAGACGGCAGTACGAGAGCAGCCGTCCGCGCGCCGTGTCCTTCTTCCTCATCAGCGCTTCCTTCGCCTTCCGAAACGCCTCCTGATCCGCCAGACACACCATGCGGATCAGCACCGCCTTCGAAGACGCCTTCTGGTACAGCGTGCTTTTCGAGATATGGAGCTTTCTTGCGATATCGTCCATCGTGAATTTGACCGAGTGCAGCCGCATCTCTTCCTTCGCCGCCGCGATCAGCTGTTCATCCATAGTGAATCCTCCAGTACTCTTTTCGTTTTTTTAGTACTCTACTCGTATTATAGCATGATTTATCGGGAAAACAAATTCTATTTTTTCGCATGCAGAAAGTACAAAAGAGCAATGAGCCTGCAAAGCTCATCGCTCTTTTGTACTTTCCGCGCATCCAATCAGTCTTCATATCCCGCAAGTACGGCTGACGCGCCGATTTCTACCTTGTTGTCCGATTCGATCGACACATTGCCGCTTACGCTTCCCACGGTCGATGACTTCTGAAGACGGTCAGCATCTTTGTACCGATCTTTCCGTTTCTCCGTCCCGAGGGTAAAGCCGAGTCCGCCACCCGAGAGCAGGCCGCTCTTCTTGACCTGCTTGGCGTAGTCATGCTGTTCGTACTCTTCCGCGCTGGAAATGGAAGTGTCTTTGCCGGAAGAAATCGCGACGTCATGTGTGCCGATGACTTGGGATCCAGTCATATTTGTATTCCCGCCTGCGGTGATCTGCACGGCATCTCCCGAAAGGGTAGAGGCTGTCACGGTCTTGCTTTCATCACGGCTCTTAATCGTTGTGGTCTTGCTGGAGAGGAGACCGCGTTCCTTGTATTTCAAACCGTAGTCGTCCGCGGCTTCGTTGTAACCATTTTTCGATAATTACACCATTACCAGCTTTTGCTGTAATAGTCTCGCGTTCACTGGCGGTTGTGGTATTTCTTGCGTTAATATCATTGCCCGATGTCAGGATTACTTGCATGAGTAGTACACCAACTTTTTATAGTCCCATTTTTCTAAAAATATCCTCTTTTTGTACCCAAAACCTCCATATTTCAGATCCTTCCTCGTGTTCAATATAACATGTAATTTCTTTCTTTTTTAGTGTTAAATAGTACGTGCGCTTTCCAGTTCTGTTATCTAGATCCCATCTATTTGTACAAATTGTCCAATCTTGTTTTCGTGCATAATCAGAAAAGAAATTTACGCCATCGTGTGTTGAAAGTTGCGGATATATGCGATTAGCAATAACAGACTTTACAATCCATCTCTTATCGATAGTAATTGTTTCCCCTTTTCGTTCTGTGGGATCGGGTATTTGATTACATACATTAAGCATCTGTTCAACATCATATTTTACATAGTTTTCATCCAGGTATTGTGTTCCCCAATATACACCCAAAGTAATTAACAATATACTCAATGTAACTGCAATGGAACATACTGTCATTTTTGCATCATTAGATGTTTTCATAGAATTCACCTGCTTATAAATCCTTTATATTGCAAATAAACTCTGTATAATTAACAATTCCGGAAGCAAATAGCCCTGCACCACTTGCTATACCAATTTCTCTATCCCCATACTTTGTTCCTATGGACACAGTTTAATCGTGAATATTCCCTATATATTCAGTATATCGCCAAGAAACATTAGTACCAGCAGCTGTCTCCGTAACTAGTTCAACAGTAATAGGTGCATCAGCGCCGACTCCTTTTGAAATACTTACCCCAACTATACTACTTCCGCCTATTCCCGCCTGCGGTGATCTGCACGGCATCTCCCGAAAGGGTAGAGGCTGTCACGGTCTTGCTTTCGTCACGGCTCTTGATCGTTGTAGTCTTGCTGGAGAGGAGACCGCGTCCCTTGTATTTCAGGCCGTAGTCGTCCCTGGACTCATTATAGCCGTTTTCCAGGTTCACGTCACCCTTGGCGGCAACCGTTATTTGACCGTTTTCTGAAAGTACCGTTGCATTTCTGGCACTCAAATTCTCACCCGCCGCGAGAGTGATGTTTTTCCCTGCAGCAAGTGTATTTGTTGTTTCTGTTTTTCTATAAGTGCGGATGTAATTGTCGCTGTTCTCTGTCATGTCTTTCTTGGCTTCGAGCGTATCCGTTACGGATACAACCCTTGCTCTTTTAACTCCTCAATCCTGGGTTGTGCCTTTTCCTTTAAGTGTACATACGCATTTTGTTCTTCTACTGTCAAGTCGGACTCATCCTTGACTACGGTAAACTGATTCCCATAGGCATTATACTTCACAATCGTCTCATCCAATTCCTGTGCATCCTTAGTAGGCATATTTTGATTTCGTAACAGCTTGATATGAAATGGATTTGCTTGAATTGCCCAAAACCCATTTCGACCGTACACGTAAAAAGTTTTGTACTGATAAAACCACCCCATTTGGGTTTCCAACGAATATACATTGCACTCCAATTCTGTATATTTGAGATCAATATCTTCAGGTCGAGTATCTACCATTTCCCATATCTTCAAATTCTTTTGATTCTCAAATACCAAAATCCTCAATTTTTCACCAAAAGCTTCAATTGTATTGTCATACCACCCATTAGGGTACTTGAAGTCAATAATTATCCGTATTCCTCCAAATATAACGTGATACGCTATTATGAGCAGAATCAATCCAAAACCTATTTTTCGAGGCAAATTCTTTATCATTTGTTTCCTCCGTGAACATGTCCACTAATTGAAGCTGTCCAATTAAACGGCTGCAATGCTCCAATCTCTTGGTACAACACAGCACCATTGTTCATGATCAGCTTTAGCGGCTTCAACCCGCTGCCTTCGATGGCCGCTACTGTACCACTTTTAGCATCAATGACATTCGCGCCCGTCATCACCTGAAACGTCTCTGCTTTGATCTGCCCCAGGATCTTTGCTTCGCGGGTATACATTCGATGGCATCGGCCTTCTCCCCATTGAGGCCTTTACCGTCGATCACAATCATCTATTATGTCCTCTTACATTCAAAGCGGCAGAAGGACTTTGATCAGCACAGTGCCTTTGTCTACTCTTCTAGCGGCTAAGGAATCTCTAATACAAAAAGGGCGTGATGCTTTTGCATCACGCCCTCTGTTCTATGCGCCGCACCAAGGGTAGAGTGGCTCTTGCAATGTTTCATCGATCGCTTCTTTTGTGATCGGCTGAAAATAAACTTTGAGAAGGGCAAGGCCTTCCGCCGGAGCGGTGAGACCGAGCTCTCGTCGGTCGCGGGCTTCCAAAATCCGTTTGAGATCATCCGGAGTGAGGACGCTGCTCCCTGCATCAACGAGAGCGCCGGCGATGTTTCTGACCATGTGGTAGAGAAAGCCTTCGCCGGTGACGTAGATCCAGATGAGGGGCCCCACTTTCCGAAGGCGGATCTCATGGACAAGCCGCACGGGATCGGAGGGGACGGAGTTGTTCCCACGGAAGGAGGTGAAGTCGTGACGGCCTTCCAAGACTTTGGCGGCCGCTTCCATTTTCGCAAGGTCGAGCTGTTTGCCGGTGCGCCAGATGGTGCGCACGAGGAAGGGTGAAGCTTCGCGGCTCTCAGTCAACAGGTAGCCGTAGGTCTTGCCGAAGTTGCGGCGGCGGACGGAGAAGTCTTCGCCCATCTCTCGGCTTTGACGGACGCGGATATCGCGCGGAAGGAGGGCGTTCATGGCGTGGACGAAGCGGTCTTGCGGAATGCGGGACTCGGTGTAGAAGGTACACTCCTGCCCATAGGCATGGACGCCGGCATCCGTGCGGGCGACGAAGTAAATGGTTGTCTTCTTTCCCGTCAGCTGAAGGAGTGTATTCTCGAGCATTTCCTGCACGGTCATGCGGGTGGGCTGGCGTTGGAAGCCGGCATAGTTTGTTCCTTCGTAGGAAACAGTGATCCAGATATTTCGCATGGGATGATCCTTCGGGAAAAATAGTGACTAGTGACTGGGGATTAGGGATTAGGAGTTCCCCTTAATTGCGTTTGAAAGAGGTTCAGCGGGTTCTATAGGTAGGGCGGGGATGGTGCAGCGCATAAAAATCAGAAGCGCCGCGAAATTTTGATAGCGCTTCGCGCCGTCATCTCGAGCGTAGCTGAGAGATCTTCCTTGCAGAACGGTCAGCGTACCCATTGCGCTATTTCGATCACCGCTCATTTCTAATCCCTAGCTACTCATCCCGGGTTTCAAACTTCAGGATTTCATGTGGCTAACCCCGCGCCCCATTCTATCTCATGACTACATACAGCGCGATGAGGGCGCCGGTCACGAGGGCAATGGCGATGAAGGCATTTCTATCCCGCCATGTATAGGAGAGCTGGTGCATCTTGGTACGTCCTTCGCCGCCACGATAGCAGCGGGCTTCCATGGCGGTCGCGAGGTCGTCGGCGCGGCGGAAAGCGGAGATGAAGAGCGGGACGAGGAGCGGGATCATGTTCTTGGCGCGCTGCCAGAGATTGCCGTTCACAAAGTCAGCGCCTCGGGAGGACTGGGCTTTCATGATACGGTCAGTTTCTTCCAAAAGTGTCGGGATGAAGCGGAGCGCGATGGTCATCATCATGGCGAGCTCGTGCGCGGGTACCCCGAAGCGACGGAATGGCATCAGGAGGTCTTCGATGCCGTCGGTCAGGACGATCGGGCTCGTGGTATAGGTGAGCAGCGAGGAGAAGGCGATGAGGAAGACGAGGCGCAGTGTCATGACGATGCCGTTCCTGATGCCTTCTTCGCTGATGTGGATGAATTTCCACGAAAAGATTTCCGTCCCCGGGGTGGTGAGGATGTGGATGAGCATGGTGAAAACAAGGATCACCCAGAGGGGCTTGATGGCCTTCCAGATCATTTTCGCAGGTACGCCTGAGAGGGCGATGGCAAGGAAGGTGAAGCCGGCGACGACTATGTAGGAATACAGGTTGTTCGCGAGGAAAATCGCGACGATGAAGATCATGGTACAGAGGATCTTCGCACGGGGATCCATCTGGTGCAGGTACGAATGGCCGGGATAGTACTGGCCGAGGGTCATATCAGTGAGCATGTGTCTTACCTCCCAGCATCTTTGCCATTTTTTCTACGGCTTCTTCGGTCGTTTTTGCCTCTTCCGGCACGGGGATGCCCTTCTCTTTCAGGTAGAGGAGGGTCTGCGTGAGGGGCGGAGCATCGACGCCGCAGGCCTTGAGTTCTTCTCTGTGGTGGAGGAAGATATCCATCGGTTCTCCGTCCAGCACAAGGCGGCCTTTGTGCATGACGAGAAGGCGGGTCGCCAGGCGTGCGATGTCATCCATATTATGCGAGACGAGGATGACGGAGAATACGCCTTTCTTGTACCAGCTCTGGATGCGGGAGAAAATTTCCCGCCGCCCGATGGGGTCAAGGCCTGCCGATGGTTCGTCCAAGATGAGGAAATCCGGGTGCATCGCGATGACGCCGGCAATGGCGACGCGGCGCTGCTGCCCGCCGGAGAGGCGGAAGGGCGAGCGGCCTGCGAAGGTGTCGTAGTCAAGACCGGCAAATTTCATAGCGCTTTTCACGCGCTTTCCGGCCTCTTCTTCATCACACCCCAGATTCATCGGCCCGAAGGCGATGTCTTTGGCGACGGTTTCTTCGAAAAGCTGGTGCTCCGGGTACTGGAAAACCATGCCGACCGAGTGGCGCTTGGCGACGGCGGCTTTGGATTTCTCGGCAAGGTCGACACCATCGATGGTGACTTTGCCGCAGGTCGGATGGATGAGCCCATTCAGGTGCTGGATGAGTGTTGATTTCCCGCTCCCTGTATGACCGATAATGCCGATGAATTCTCCTTTTTCGATGGTGAGATCGACATCATCCAGGGCCGTCTTTTCAAATGGCGAGCCCTTGCCATAAATATAACTTATATGTTCGACGCGTATGGACATAGTGCTTCTCCCAGCTCCTCATCTGTCATGCAATCTTCAGGAATCTCGTAACCTTTTTTCCGAAGCCCATGGGCAAGGTCGGCAGCGACCGGGACATCGAGCCCCATGGCTGTCAGCTTGTCTGCCTGCGAGAAGACTTCGCGTGCGGTCCCCTGCATCTGAAGCTTCGTGCGGTCGACGACCAGCACATGATCCGCCGTCACGGCTTCCTCCATGAAATGGGTGATCAGCACGATGGTGATCCCTTCCGAGCGGTTCAGCTCATGGATGGTATCCATGACTTCCTTGCGTCCCAGAGGGTCGAGCATCGCCGTCGGTTCGTCCAGGACGATGCAGTCTGGATGCATCGCAAGTACGCCGGCGATGGCGATCCTCTGCTTCTGTCCGCCGGAGAGCATCGCCGGTGAATGAGTACGGTAGGCGCTCATACCGACTTTTTCCAGCGCATAGTCCACGCGCTTTCGGATTTCTTCTGCGGGTACACCCAGGTTCTCCGGGCCAAAGGCGACGTCTTCTTCGACGATGGCCGCGACCAGCTGGTTATCCGGATTCTGAAAGACCATGCCGACCTTTTGCCGGATGTCCCAGATATGCTCCATGTCGCTGGTCTTCATCCCTTCTACGATGACCTCGCCCGCCGTCGGAAGATACAGGGCATTGAGATGCCTGGCGAGTGTAGACTTGCCGCTCCCATTTGTGCCAATGATGGCGGTGAAGGATCCCCTCGAGATCGTGCAGGTCACATCCGACAGCGCGTCGAATGTCTTCCCGTCCTCCGTCTCGAAGGTATGTGTCAAATGACGGATGTCGAAGAGGATCTCTTTCCCATCCTGTGTCATATTTTCTTCCATATGTCCTCTTTCCTTAGAGTAAAACAGGAAGCGGACAGAGATCCTCCCCGCCACCTGCTGCTAACCGGGATAACAATGATACTTAATAATAACAAATATGGTTCTTCATAGTCAATTTATATTGTATCGATAGATATGTATATTGTCAATTTGTTTTTATTGCTATAGTCGACAATGAAAAGGATCTGGCTTTTTTCATTTGCAAGAACGGCTATGTGAAGAGGGGAAGCGCAGGAGATGCCGCCCGCGAGGACGCCGTGTTTCCCCGACCCCCAGCCCCCTTCTCTCATGCTATAATAGGGACATGCAAAAGGAGTCACCCATCTATGTCACAAACATTTTATGCCGCACTCGTTTTGGCCGGCGGCGCTTCCTATGGTATCATTTCCACACTCGTCAAGCTCTCCTATCGGTCGGGCTTTTCTATCAATGACGTCTCTTCCATCCAGTATTTTCTTGGATTTCTTCTGCTCTGGACCATCTGGCTTCTTCGCGTGCGGAGATTCCCTGCGAAAAAGACCGCACTGGCCTTTCTCCTGACCGGTATTCCGCTCTCAGGCACCACCATGCTCTATAACCACGCACTGGAGACCCTGCCTGCTTCGCTCGCCGTCATCTTCCTTTTCCAGTCCATCTGGCTCGGCACGCTCGCCGAGTGCGTGATCCGACGGGAGAAGCCCACCCGCCTCCGTCTCCTTTCCATCGCGATCGTCCTCGCAGGCACTGTACTCGGTGCGGGCGTGGTCGGAAGCGCTGCCGCCTTTCCCCTCTCCATCGGCATGCTTTGGGGATGTGCTGCCGCGATTTCCTACACCACCGGCCTTCTCTGCATGAACCGCATCGGGCGAGGCATCCATCCCATCACCAAAAGCGCCCTCATGGTAAGCGGCGCGCTCGTGATGGTTCTCCTCTTTCTGCCGCCAGACCTGCCGGTATCGCCCGCGCATTTTGCCTCTATCCTTCCCTACGGAATTCCTCTCACCCTCTTCGGTGTCTTCCTCCCGCCGCTCCTCTTTAGTAGCGGGATGCCGCACATCTCCCCCGGCCTCGGCAGTCTTCTCGCTGCCAGCGAGCTCCCCGCCGCCCTCTTCTTCTCCTTCCTGCTTCTCGGCGAATCGATCTCCTTCCTGCAGATCATCGGCATCGTCATGATCCTTTTCGGGATCTGGCTGGGGAACAGGAAACATGTAGTATAATGAAAGAAAATGATTCTCCAAGGAGGCCCTATGAAGAAATACTTTTTCTTTGATATCGACGGCACGCTGACCACGCCGCTTACTGCCGACTACCCCGACAGCACAAGAGAAGCCATCCGACGCCTCCAAAAGGCAGGGCACTTCGTCTCGCTGGCGACCGGACGCATTCAGGCAGATGCCTGGCAGGTCGCGTGTGACCTTGGCATCACAGCCGCTGTCTCCGATGGAGGAAATGCGGTCACCATAGACGGCAAGATCCTTTATGATGAAGGTCTTGCGCGGAAAGACTGCTTCGCGATGCTCTCTGCCATCGACTGCGAGAAGCATCCCTGGGCGCTTGCGATCAGAAATGAGAAATACCGCATCACGACCACGGACAGCTACCTTGAGAAGGTGAAAGACCGCTACTACAAGACGGAAGTGGACCCCGCTTTTGATTTTCACACCGCCTCCGTCATCCACAAGATCTTCATCGCCTGCAGCAAGCAGGAGGAAGCGGAGATCCCCTTAGGCCCACTCCCTCACGTCTGGTTCCGTGCGGACACCATGCTCATCGAGCCTATCCATAAGGAGCACGGCATCAAAGAGCTTCAGCGCCGCTTCGCCATTCCGGATGAAGACATCATCGTCTTTGGCGACGGCATGAATGACCGCACCATGTTCCGCCCCGAATGGTTCTCCATTGCGATGGGAAATGCCAAGCCACAGCTCAAGGAAAAAGCCAAGTACATCACCAGCCGGGCCGATGAAGACGGCATCTACGAAGCATGCAAGCGGTTTGGATGGATTTGAAAAAGCAGCCCCTGGCTGCTTTTTTTAGTAAGGAGTGAGAAGTGGTGGTGCGGCGCTTTATGAAGTCAGCGCCGCACCACCACTTTTCTCATTTTGAGAGGAGCCACACTACATGAGCATTGCCCATACCATCTGGCATAAAAAAAGAGAAGCGACATGCGCCGCTTCCAAAGGGGTTGGAGCTGGTTGGGCTCCGTAATGAGAACCTGTATAATAGCTTTCGTAGAAAGTTATTACCAAAGAGAGGGAGCCAGGATGGCATTCCCTGATGCCATCCTGACAGAAGGACGATAACGTCCCAAGGAGGTCGAGTCAGCCGGATAGGCCGGCCAAGAGTGGAGGAAATATCCTCCTATAGGAACTTCCCTAAGGGAAGGATCTGTAAAAGGGGGCGATGATTCCATTTCCCTGTTGAAACCATCGCTGAAGGGAGATGAACCATGGGGAACGAAAACCCCACAGGTATATGTAAACCTCAGATACTGAGGAATACATCATATATAGTCACTTCCGAAGAAGTATTCGTAGAAGGGGTGGTGATGATCATTTTCCCAAAAGAAATGAAATTTCTTTATGACCATCACCGGAAAGGAGATGAACCATGGAGAAAAATCCCCACAGGTATATGTAAAGCCCGAAGGCATTACATCGATAGTATCGCTGATATCCTCATACAGGGATGCTCGGAGGCCCCTCAAGGCCGGATTCCGAATAAGCTCGGAAGACCTTTAGTGACATCAGCCTTTGCGAAAAGACGAGAAGTTCCGTTGACCTACTCGGAGAATAGTGTTCCCTGTCACCATCCTCAGCAAAAGGGGCTCTGCTTCATTGATCCTCATCATGCCGCAGAAGGAAATCAAAAAATCCACCCTTTGGGATAGAAAAAGGGTGGAATATGCACGTCAAAAGGACTTGCAGTCAAGCACACCTTCCTATCGCTCGTAGGTCAAACGGTTGTACAAAACAGGCAGTTCTCCTGACTCTGCTTCCTCGCTCCTCCAGCCTTCCCGATCTCCTCAAATCAGTGACTTCGTTGGATTCACTCTGCATTACAGTGGCGGGACCGTGCCGGTCTTTCACCGGTCTTCCCTATTAAGCCCTACAGGGCACCTGTTTTCTTATGAAGTTATTCAAGTACCGAAATCCCCATCAAAAAACCTCTTTGCACGAACGCAAAGAGACATCTGTAAAGACATCCCCTTCCCATCGCTCGTGGGTCATAACGGTGATCCAAGATAAGCAGTTCTCCTGACTCTGCTTCCTCGCTTATCCGTCTTCCCGATCTCTCAGTGACATTATGGATTCGCTCTGCATTACAGTGGCGGGACCGTGCCGGCATTTCACCGGTCTTCCCTATTAAGCCTTTAAGGCACTTACCTTTTCTTATTCGGTTAAGTACATGATAGCACCATTTGTCATGCATGTCAATGAGAAATTCATGAATGCGTTTAGGAAATAAATTGAGATGAGCCTCTGGTGGCTAGTGACTGGTGACTGTAATGCTGCTTTGGGGCATTGCTACGATCTATACTCTGCGGCGCTTCTATATGCTTATGCGCCGCACCACCATTTCGCATTTCTCATTCAAGCGAAACTTTCAAACGCAATCAAAGGACAGCATGCCCACGAGCCAAGGAAACACGGATCCCATCATTGTCAGATCTGATCAGCATTCCCCTAGCCCTGACCAAAAAAGGCGATGTGAAATAACGATCATCTCATTTTCGCGTTCCATCTGCCGCGGGGAACTTGCAGCTCTCATAGGAGTGACCGAGAAACCTTATCCCAGCTGTCTTTCATGCCATAGTCACCCTATCCGCCCCTTTCGGGCACCTTCCCCTAGGGGGGAAGGCTTTGATGCGGGGGAAGCGGTATTCTCATTTTGTAGCCTTTATCGGTGGTGCTCGGGGCAGCGCATTTGTATGACAGCTGAGTAGCCTCTTGAAGAAAGGGCGCGCCGAAGGCGGAGGAGAGATCCCCATAGCGGTAAAAAATGATGTTGAATGATCCTCATACCTGTATCGTCATTTCGAGCGAAGCGAGAAATCTTTGTTATTCGAGGCTCAGGGACACACGTTTTCCCCACGTGTGCCGCGCACCTCTCCACTTTCTTCAACTGTCTTTCATACCGCCAGTGCCCTATCCGCCCCTTCGGGGCACCTTCCCCTCGAGGGGAAGGCTGTTTTTATACTTCGCGGCACTTAGAGCCTTCGACTCAGTTCTCATATTTTCAGATAAGCCATTCTTTAACACACGACCTTTTTCTCCGCTCAGGATGACGAAATGCGCCACACCACCCCCTTTGAACCCTTTGAACCTTTTGAACCTTGAACCCTGAACCATGAACCTTGAACCCTGAACCAAATGAAAGCAAAGTAAAAAGGGGCTGTGAAGAAATGCGGATTCATTTCTTCACAGCTCCTTTTTACTGTATGATTTTTACTGTATGATTTTTAATTCTTCCAGCAAATGAATATCGATGGGGGTATATGCATCCGGGTGACTTCTGAGGTAGTGCTGCTCTTCTTCGACCGCAGGGTAGAAATTCACCAGCTCTTTCATCTCTGTCCTGACCTTCGGGCGCACCTTCCCTTCTCCTTCGAATTCATTGACAACAAGAGCATTGTCCGTCATCTGATGAGCGACACCGCGATTCTGCAGGAAAACGAGGAAGTAGCTGATCTGCGGCACGTCCTCCTTGCTCGTATAGTAGATCCCGCTTCGGTACTGCGGGCCGACATATTTCCCCTGAATGCCATCGGTGTAAGGATTGATGATGGTGAAGAATACATTAAGGAGCATACCGATATCGATTTTCTTCGGATTGTACGTGACCTTCACGCACTCCACAGCCTCTGCGCTCCCATCGGCGACCTGCTCCTTCGTCGGAGCTTCGATACAACTATTCGCATAGCCCGCCTGGGTATCTACGACACCGTAGATCCTCGAAAACACTTCCTGCAGCCCATGGAAGGATCCACCGGCCAGGTATAGATCTTTGGTAAACAATTAGGAGTTCTCCTTTGTATGTTGCTTGTAAAATAGGCAGAAACGGATAAAGGCTCCCGTCTATGAAAAACGAGATCGATCCGTGAATGGGATCTCCGTCACCGGTCTACCGGTCACTTGCGATCCCTTACCCACCGGATGCTCTTTACTTTTCCGTTTCCTCCAAATGCTTGATGGATGCGCGATCCATATCGAAGGAGTGGATAAGCTCCGTAACGGCCTGACTTGGGGAGACGACGCCCGCAAGGACAGCCGCTTTCACAGACGGCAGGCGGCTCTTGATGAGCGGATCGCCGAAGAAGAGATTGTGCAGGTGTTCATCGATCATGTTATTCATCCAGTCAATGATCTGACGCTGACGACGGTTCTCGAAAATGCCCGATTTCTTCGTGACCTTTTCAAATTCGCGCATGACAGCCCACAGTTCGAGCAGCCCGGTCTTCTTGATGGCAGAGCAGCGGTAAGCATGGGTTTTCCAGCCTTCGGTAGCCGGACGGATGAATTCGCACATTCTTTCATACTCGCCCTGCGCGACCTTGGCACGCTCGAGGTTATCCCCATCTGCTTTGTTGACGACGATCGCATCGGCCAGCTCCATGATACCTTTCTTGATGCCCTGGAGGTCATCGCCCGCCCCTGTCAGTACGACGAGCATGAAGAAATCGACCATGGAGCGGACGGTGGTTTCAGACTGACCGACGCCGACGGTTTCGACTAAAATGACATCGCAACCAGCCGCTTCGCACAGCAGCATGGTCTCACGGGATTTTCTCGCGACGCCGCCCAAAGTGCCTTTGGATGGAGATGGACGAATGAAGCAGTTTGGTTCACGAGACAGGTTCTGCATACGTGTCTTATCACCGAGGATAGAGCCGCCAGTAATGGATGAGGTCGGGTCAACGGCAAGGACGGCGACTTTGTAGCCCTGATGGCAGAGCATCTGGCCGAAGGACTCGATGAAGGTCGATTTGCCGGCCCCCGGTACACCGGTGATGCCGATACGGAGAGCCTTGCCCGTTTTGGGGAGAAGTCCCTGCAGTACGCGCTGTGCTTTGTCGAAGTCTTTCGGAGCATTGCTTTCGATCAGCGTGATGGCCTTGGACAGCGTCACACGATCCCCTTTGGCCACGCCGTCGATGTACTGCTCGACGGTCATTTTCTTACGAAGCGGTACTTTTCGAAGCGGAGCATCCGGGTATTCCTTCGCCCCCGTGATGCTGTTTGCCGTGGTATCTATCCCACGCATGACAGAGCAGGCGAATTCAGGATTTTTCTCTTCCGGTACCCAGCTGGGTCTTAAATCATCATTGTTTTCAGGCATTTGTCATACCCTCCCTTTCCTGGCTTCTCCCCCTGTAGATGGATCATGAAAAGGAGGACTGCCAAATGAAAATATGATGTGTATCAAGCGTGATTCATTGGTCGTGATAGTGACCCGGTGCGGTGACTATCCATCACCATTTCCATTCCTCTGTTTTCCGGGCTATCACTCGATTTGGATTGCAAGCCCTGCTAGGGAGCCGAGGTCGCCCTCGGCTCCGCGCAGGACAAGAAATCAGATTTCCTAAAAATGTTTCTGCCACTATCCCGGTTACGAAATGATCATTGGTTCAGGGTTCGGGGTTCAGGTTAGGGTATCACCATTTCCAGTAAACCCCTGAACCCTGAACCTTGAACCCTTTGCCGATACGCATTGAATGACAGTGTCAGAAAACGTTAGGCGACCTTATTCTGCCTTAGCTTCTTCCTTAGCACGGTCTACGAGCATCTGGAGCAGCTTGATGCAGCATTTCGGAATGTTGGTGCCTGGTCCGAAGATAGCAACTGCACCATGATCGTACAGGAATTCGTAATCCTGTGGCGGGATAACGCCGCCGATAGCTACGAGGATATCTTCACGGCCGAGTTTCTTCAGGTCTTCGACGATAGCCGGGAGCAGGGTCTTATGACCTGCTGCCAGGGAAGAGAAGCCGACCATATGAACGTCGTTGTCGACGGCATCCTGGGCCGCTTCTTCCGGAGTCTGGAAGAGCGGGCCTACGTCGACGTCCCAGCCCATATCTGCGAAGGAGGTAGCAAGGACTTTCTGGCCTCTGTCGTGACCATCCTGGCCCATCTTCGCGAGGAAGATACGCGGGCGGCGGCCTTCGAGAGCTTCGAATTCGTTAGCCAGTTTCTTTGCTTCATCCAGTTCGGAGGTGTCATCGAATTCATTGGAGTATACGCCGGAAATGGTGTGGATGACTGCATTGAAGCGGCCGGATACCTTTTCAACAGCGTCAGAGATTTCGCCAAGGGATGCACGGTCATGTGCTGCCTGGACAGCAGCTTCCAGAAGGTTGCCGTTGTCACGGGATTCTGCACACTTGGTGATGGCTTCCAGATCGCGACGGACAGCTTCCGGATCGCGGATGCTTCTGAGTTTTTCCAGACGTTTGATCTGTGCGTTACGTACAGCGGTGTTATCGATGGAGAGAACGTTCAGCGGATCTTCCTTCGCCAGTCTGTACTTGTTCAAGCCGACAATGGTTTCACGGCCGGAGTCGATATCTGCCTGACGACGAGCGGCGCATTCTTCGATACGCATCTTCGGAAGGCCGGTGGAGATAGCCTTGGACATGCCGCCCAGTGCTTCGACTTCCTGAATGTGTGCCCATGCACGTTTGATGATCTCGTTGGTGAGGTATTCCACATAGTAGGAGCCGCCCCATGGATCGATGATCTTGCAGACTTTGGTTTCATCCTGGATGTAAAGCTGGGTGTTACGAGCCAGACGAGCAGAGAAGTCGGTCGGCAGAGCGATTGCTTCGTCGAGTGCGTTGGTATGCAGGGACTGGGTGTGACCGAGAGCTGCAGACATAGCTTCCATACAGGTACGACCGATGTTGTTGAATGGATCCTGTTCGGTGAGGGACCAGCCGGAGGTCTGCGAGTGGGTACGAAGCGCCATGGATTTCGGATTCTTTGCGCCGAAGCCTTTGAGGATCTTTGCCCAGAGGACACGAGCTGCACGCATCTTTGCGACTTCCATGAAGTAGTTCTTGCCCTGATCCCAGAAGAAGGACAGACGTTTTGCGAATGCATCGACTGGCAGACCTGCTTTTTCGCCGCAGCGGATGTATTCCATGCCGTCTGCCAGAGTGTAACCGATTTCCAGATCGCAGGTAGCACCGCATTCCTGAATGTGGTAGCCGGAAATGGAAATGGAGTTGAACTTCGGCATGTACTTGGTGGTGTATTCGAAAATATCACCAATGATACGCATGGACATAGCCGGTGGGTAAATGTAAGTGTTACGTACCATGAATTCCTTCAGGATATCGTTCTGAATGGTACCTGCGAGGATCTTCTTGTCGACGCCCTGTTCGATGCCGGCGGAAATGAAGAATGCCAGAATCGGAAGAACGGCGCCGTTCATGGTCATAGATACGGACATCTGGTCCAGCGGGATGCCGTCGAAGAGGATGTTCATATCAAGCATGGAGCATACGGATACGCCGGCTTTACCTACGTCGCCGATAACGCGCGGGTTATCCGCATCGTAGCCGCGGTGGGTCGGAAGGTCGAATGCAATGGACAGACCTTTCTGACCTGCTGCCAGGTTTCTCTTATAGAATGCGTTGGATTCTTCTGCCGTGGAGAAGCCTGCGTACTGACGAACGGTCCATGGACGGAAAACGTACATGGTAGAGTATGGTCCACGAAGGAATGGCGGGATACCGCTCATGAAGTCCAGATGATTGCAGTCATCATAGACATCTTTGGTATAGAAGGGAGCGACCGGGATCTTTTCCATGGTCGGTTCATAGAGTGCATCAAAGCCTTTGCCGGTCTTGGCTTCCAGCTTTTCCTTCCACTCATCATAGGAGCAGTGTGGATGTTCCCCCAGAGACAGCTGTGTGAAATCAGGATTTGTGTTTGCCATTATTCAATCATTCCTTTCTTTTTCTGCAGCATGCGGAGAATTTCGTAGCAGTTTGCTTTGACGCTGATGAAATCATCTACGCCCGCCTTGCGGTAGGTCTCTTCCAGATCCTTTGGAGCTGCGCCTGCGAGGAAGAGGGTGCCGTCGCCCAAGACTTCTTTCAGTCTCGGAGCCAGAGCCGGTACATCTTCCGGATAGGTCGCATCCGTGGAGCAGATGACAGCGACATCATATGGCGTGCCTTTGTCATCAGCACCAGCTTTCAGTGCTTCTACGCACTTATCCCAGCGGGAGCCCGGTTTGTCTTCGTCATCCTGGAAACCATTATTGAGATGGACATTGAATTCGCCGACCTGCAGGAAGGAGGTGGAGAAGTCTGCTCTGGCTTTATGCTGCGGGATCTTGCCCATGTTTGCGAGGAAGATCTCGACATTCTTGCCAGTCTTTTCTTTATATTCTTCGGTATCAAAGCGAAGTGCTTCGAAGCGTTCCGTCCAGCGGTGTGCATCGATCTTTTCGATAGCAACGGAGCCTTCTGCGCTGCCAGCGACTTCATTGATCTCGCCAATGGTCGCACCGGCAGCAGCTGCTGCAGCCGCTTTGTCGACGACTTCACCTTCACCAGCTGCTTTCAGTTCTGCCAGTGCCTGACTTCTGAAGGCAAGATCAAGGTCCGCACGGTAAGCCTTAGCTGCATCGCCGAGTTCTTTCTGAATCGCTTTCGTATCTTCCGGACGAGCTTCGAGGAGCACTTCGCCCATCAGCGGATACATGTTATTGCCGACCGCACGGTCTTTTCTAAGATCCAGTGCTTTGAAGCGCTTTTCGAGGACGGCTTTGATCTCCTTCTGCGGATAACCTTCTTCGATTGCTTTGGTCATGCCACCCAGAGATTCGATCTTCTGGAATTCAGCCCAGATCTTTTCTGCCATCTCTTTGGTGAGCTTTTCAATTGCCCAGGAGCCGCCGGCTGCATCGATCGGGCGCAGCATGCCGAATTCTTCCTGCAGCATGATCTGCAGGTTTCTAGCGATACGGCGGGAGAATTCATCACCTTTTCTGACGGTATCATCATAAGGTGCATTTTCGTAGGTATCTACACCACCAACGACAGCAGAGAATGCTTCGGTGGTGTTACGGAGCATGTTCACGCCCACATCGAAAATGGTCTTTGTGAAGAATGCCGGTTTTGCATGGATCTTCATCGAACGATCTTCTTCTTCTGCACCGAAAGCCTTCATGATGTTCGACCATACCTGACGAGCTGCACGAAGCTTTGCAATTTCAATGAAGAACGTAGCGCCTACATTGAAGCCGAAGTAGAAGGACTGTGCGATATCATGGATCGAAATGCCTCTCTTCAGCATTTCACGGACATACTCTACAGCGACGCCGAAGGTATATGCGATTTCCTGTACGGCCTGTGCGCCGCCCAGAGAGAATACATCGGAAGTGATGAATACGGTCGCTACGCTCGGTGCATTCTTGCGAGCCCAGCGGATGGTCTCTGCCATCTGGTCGTATGCTTTTTCAAGGCTTTCCTTATTCTTGCCATCAGTCAGCAGCTGTGTCAACGGGCTTCCACCGATCACGCCATGAAGTGCGGACACATCTTTTCCCTGTGCTTTGACTGCGGCAGCCACCATAGCAAGTGGTGCCAGTGCAGATTCGCCGGTATACATCATGAATGGATACTTTGCAAGATCCAGACCGTCCAGAAGGTTATGCACATCTTCGAGAGTGGTCAGAGAAACGCCGGTTTCACCTGGTTTTTCAGCATCAGTCACATCGATGCCATGCAGAGTGGATGCATCAAGGCGTACATTGTATACCGTGGAACCACGATCGATTTCGTGTTTCAGGAGCTCATTATTTTCCTTTGGAAGTGCTTCATCACAAGACTGTGCAATGCCCCATGGTTCTTCTTTGTAACCATTGACTTTCTGACCGCGCATGAAGTCCCCCATCCCCGGATAGTCATCGGTCGGCAGGATCGCTTCCTGTGCGTCCGGACCTGTACGCAGGGTATAGATCGGGCTAAAAGTGATGCCTTCATACGTCTTGGTATACATCAGCTTATCAAACGGCTTGCCCTTCAGAAGAGCGTTGCACGCATCAACCCATTCCTCGTAGGTTGGTGGTGTGAATTCATCAAATGTGACCTGTGGGAAATCGGTTTTGCCTTCCGACTGTTTCAGAATCGCTTCCAATTCCTTATCGGTAAGCTGTCTTTCCTGATTTTCCGCGGATGTTGCTTTTGTTACTTCATCCATGAAATAGTTCCTCCTTTAATAATTTATGGCCGCCCACTGACTTACCAGCGCAAATCAAGAGAACGCCCCTTTAGACAATTTCAATCAGACAGAAAGTTCACCTCCTTCAGGTTCACGTCTTGGTCCTACCATAAAAAAACGACTGACCCAGTGGGGGCAGCCGGAAAATAATGAGACCAGGACCGATCTCAATCCCCTCCCCATCTCTCGCAGGTTGACGGAAATACTGATCTTCTCACAAGCCCTGATCTTAGACAGAATCAAATCATGTCTTGGATAGATCCCTACTTCCTTCGCGGTGATTCATTGGCAGATAGTTCTCCTGGCTCGGGCTCCTCATCTCTACACGCCTTCCCAGACTTTCGCCCAGTGACATATCTGTGAGAGACTCCTCCTTACAGTGGCGGGACCGCTCCGGCTTAGACCGGATTCTCTTTTATGCTTTCGCATCTGCCAGCCATATGAAATTGTCTAAATGACTACAGTCTCAGTATAATTCATATTCTTCTCAGTGTCAATCAATGTTTTTCTCTGTCTTATACATTTCTTGCTAATATTGCATCTGAAATCACAAATTATGCATTGAACAGTAGCTATGATTTATATTATAATAGATTTGTATGTAAAGTTTATTTCATTATCATTATTTTTATTCTCATACAAGGAGCTTACCATGGCACTCGATCCGAAAACCAAAGAAACCGTCAGAGAAGAAGCCCTTCGGCTTTCTAAAGAATTTGCTGAACTTGATGGCAGACGCCCGCGTGTTCTCCTCATAGAAATGGAAAATGATCTCGAAAGCGATCGTGAAGAACGAAAACTGGCCGCCAATGCATTGGCTGACTCCGGCTGGGACGTAGACGTCAGCCCCTCGCAGCAGCCGGAGGATGCTGCCAAGGGGGCAGCAGACAATGACGTTCACTTCGTCTTCTACACCACGACCGGTGACGCCAGAGGTAAGAATGCTGTCGCCCTCTCGCGTGCTCTCGCTCTTTATGGCCGTGATGATATCCTGATCGCCGTTCATCAGGTGCCGCCCGAAGAAAAGGAGTCTCTCTTCCGCTACGGCATCCTCTGTGCCTTCCCCAAGGACTATGATTACCTCCAGGCTTCCCTCACCATGCTCCGTATCTTGATCGCAAGAGAAAAGCAGGAAATGGAAGAGGATGATGCCTACTAAGGCATGAAAGGAAGCTGCCGCAAAAGGACAGAGATCAGCCGAGAGGACGTATCCACCTTTACCATGAATGGGATCATTCGCTTCCCCCCTGTCGGTAATGCTATTAAGTTAAGGAAATCGTTAGCTACGTAACGCCTTGCTTCCCCCTTCGGGGGAAGTGCCGAAGGCAATAGGGGCATGCTAGCGGTATAGCGTGCTATGTTGAATAGTCCGATGCTATCGATATTCCAACACTTTCATGCAATACCGCTACGTAGCCCCCTCACCCCTTCGGGGAGCTCCCCCGATGGGGAGCCAGGAACGTTCTGCCGCTTAACTTAATAGCTATTACCCCCTGTCGGCGGTGCTATTTGACATCCGCTATCAAACCTTGGCTTTTCGGTGCTTACACTACACCAAATACAGAAAGCAACGTGTGATCCGCTTATGGCGGAAACGCGAGATCGAAAACGGAGTGCGCGATTCTCTCTTGCGCACTCCGTTTTATGGCAACAAAAAAGCAGCGCATACGCGCTGCTTTTTCATATCGGCTATTAGCCAACGGTGAAGAGAACGTCGCCGCCCTGTACGGACTGGCCTTCGGATACCGGCATGCCGGTGATCTTGCCATCGCATGGAGCCATGATCGGGTTGCCCATTTTCATAGCTTCGAGAACGAGGACTTCGTCGCCGGAAGCAACTGCATCGCCAACATGTTTGTTGATGCGGATAACTTTGCCCGGCATCGGAGCTTCAACGGATTCGCCTGCACCTGCAGGAGCTGCTGCCGGAGCTGGAGCCGGAGCCGGTGCTGGAGCCGGAGCCGGTGCCGGAGCTGCTGCTACCGGAGCCGGAGCTGGAGCTGCTGCCGGAGCTGCTGCTACCGGAGCCGGAGCTGCTGCTGCAGCGCCGCCGTCTTTAACTACTACATCGTAATCCTGGCCGTTAACTGTTACAGTAAATTTTCTCATTGTCTTTCCTCCTAAATGATTGTACTTTCAACTTTCAATTAGAACTGCTGAGTGCCGGAAACGCCTGCAAGACGAGATGCAGAGGTCCAGCCACTTCTAGCTGCCGGGCGGATGGAGACGATTTCGCCGCCACCCATCGCAACGATTGCAGCAGCGATTGCTGCTACAACTGCACCATTGTCAGCTGCTTTAGGAGCTGCTGCTCTAGCTGGAGCGGCTTTCTTCGGAGCTGCTGCCGGTGCCGGTGCTGCGGACTGATTGAGAGATGAACGTACCTGCCAGATCATGATCAGCGCTACTACTGCTACGATAGCAGCAAATACCGCGATATACATAACTGTGTTGTTATCCATCTGTACCCATCCTTTCAATTAGAGTTTTTCTTGCAGCAAATATTACAGCGGAATGTTGCCGTGTTTCTTTGCTGGATGTACTTCGTGCTTGGAAGCAAGCATCTTCAGTGCATTGATGATTGTCGGACGAGTGTTTCTCGGATCGATAACTGCGTCTACATAGCCACGTTCAGCAGCTTTGTATGGAGTTGCGAATTCTTCGACGTATTCAGCTGTACGCTGTTCTTTGTTCGGGTCTTTCTTGAAGATGATGTTTGCAGCGCCTGCAGGTCCCATAACAGCGATTTCAGCGGTTGGCCAAGCGAATACCTGGTCAGCGCCCTGTTCACGGGAGCACATAGCGATGTAGGAACCACCGTAAGCTTTACGGAGGATCATGGTGATCTTCGGAACGGTTGCTTCGCAGTATGCGAACAGCATCTTAGCGCCGTGACGAATTACGCCGGCATATTCCTGCTGTTTGCCTGGCAGGAAGCCTGGTACATCGACAATGTTTACAACCGGGATGTTGAAGCAGTCGCAGAAACGGATGAAACGAGCGGATTTATCGGATGCATTGTAGTCAAGGCAGCCTGCCATGAATGCTGGCTGGTTTGCAATGATACCAACGGTCTGTCCGTCGAAACGTGCGAAGCAGGTAATGATATTCTTAGCGAATTCTTTAGCTACATCGTAGTATTCACCGTTATCTACAACGGATTTGATAACGTCATACATGTTGTATGGAGCGTTGGAGTTTTCTGGCATGATGGTATCGAGAGCCGGATCGGTTCTGGTCGGATCATCACCGGTTTCAACGATAGGAGCATCTTCCATGTTGTTACTCGGCAGGAAGGAGAGCAGGTAACGAATCTGTTTAATGCAGTCTTCGTCGTTGTCGCAAGCGAACTGAGCTACACCGGAAGTACGGTTGTGGGTCATAGCGCCGCCGAGTGCTTCAGCGGTGATCTTTTCGCCGGTAACGGATTCAACAACTGCCGGGCCGGTCAGGAACATCTGGGATGTTTTCTTGACCATGTAAATGAAGTCGGTCAGAGCTGGGGAGTATACAGCGCCGCCTGCAGATGGTCCCATGATAGCAGAGATCTGCGGAATAACGCCGGATGCAATGGTGTTGCACCAGAAGATCTTGCCGTAGCCAGAGAGTGCATCGACAGCTTCCTGAATACGAGCTCCGCCGGAATCGTTCAGGCCTACGCAAGGAGCACCGACTTTGAGAGCCAGTTCATTTACGTGAACGATCTTAGCAGCGTGCATTTCGCCAAGGGAGCCGCCTTCAACGGTGAAGTCCTGTGCGAATGCGAATACGAGTCTGCCGTCAACGGTACCGTAACCGGTAACAACGCCTTCGCCCGGGAGATCTTTCTTTTCCTGACCGAAGTTGTGGCAGCGGGATTTTACAAGGGCATTGACTTCTACGAAAGTGCCTTCATCAAACAGAAGAGCCAGTCTTTCACGAGCAGTCAGTTTGCCTTTTGCATGCTGTTTTTCAACTTTCTTTTCTCCACCCATAGCCTCTACATGAGCGAGGTTTTTGTGAAGAAGTTCAATTCTTTCTGCAACAGTTGCCATTCTTACACCTCCAAAAATTTTAGGGACCCCCGTGAGGGGGATGCCTTACCCCGGTGGGCAAGGCATTTGCCATCGTTCAATTAAGCCTTGAAGGATGGGCCGCCTGGGCGTTCTGTCAGTTCAAGCAGAAGGCCTGTAGCCTTTGGATGCAGGAAAGCGATGTGACAGCCGCCAGCACCGATACGATATTTCTTATCGATGAGCGGAACTTCTTTAGCCTGCAGGTCAGCAAGGCAAGCTTCGATGTCGTCGACACGAAGTGCTACATGCTGGAAACCATTCTTGCCGCCGTTTGCTTTTTCGATGAAACGAGCAATCGGGCCGTCCGGAGTGGTGGAACCCAGGAATTCGAGTTCGCATGCTTCGGTCTGAGCAGACGGTTTGAAGAAGCTGGTGGTTACATGCTGTTCTTCGACGGTTTCATCCGGAAGGGATGGATCCAGTCCAAGGATGTCTTTCATCTGCTGTTTAATAGCCTGAAGGTCTTTAACAGCAACGCCTACATGGTCCACACAAATTACTTTGAATGCCATAATAAACTCCTCCTTTAAAATTACTTGAATATTTTGCCTACAATGGAATCAACGACCGTGAACGGATCTGTCTTCCGTTCAAAGACTTGTTCCACGCAGTCACTAAATTCACCCGTCGAGGAAATATTTTCCTCAATATGACGGGAAATGCGATCGTGAATCATTTCGAGCATCTCGCTTCTAGCCCGTTCACGTCTTCTTTCTTCAAGGAGACCGGACTCTTCGAGGTACTTTCTATGTTCGCCCAGAGCTGCTACTACTTCCGCTACACCCTGATCTTTGTTCGCGATCGTTCTCTCAATCGGAGGACGCCAGTTCTGAGCTTCGCCCAGATCAAGCATCATTTCGATTTCGACGTTCAAACGATCTGCGCCATCGCGATCACATTTGTTGATGCAGAATACATCACCAATTTCAAGGATACCTGCTTTGATAGCCTGAATATCGTCGCCTAGTCCAGGTACGAGCACAACAAGTGTCGTATCCGCATTTTTAACGATATCAACTTCTGATTGTCCTACGCCTACTGTTTCGATGAGAATGACATCGAGACCGAAAGCATCCATCAGTTTGACCGCATCTGCAGTCTTGCGGGAAAGTCCGCCGAGGCTGCCGCGCGTACCCATACTACGGATATAAACACCCTTATCCAAGGTCAGGTCGTTCATTCTGATACGGTCACCAAGGATGGCGCCGCCGGAGAATGGACTCGTAGGATCGATGGCTACGATACCTACAGTTTTGCCCTGCTTACGGAACTGCTTAATGAGGGCATCTGACAGTGTGCTCTTACCCGCACCAGGCGCACCAGTAATACCGATGACCTGTGCACGACCGGTATGGTGATAGATCTCTTTCATGACATCTTCAAATCCATCCCGTTCGTCTTCAACGATGGTAATTGCTCTCGCTAAGGCACGTCTGGATCCATTCCAAAAATCCTTCATAGAAAATTCCATGGATGCACCGCCTTTTCGAAGAGTAAATAATATAGTTGCAATGGGACTGAGTATCCCCCCAGCCCCATGCAAGCTACATTTCAACTAATAAACTGTCAAGCTAGTCAGTCTAAAAGTCGATTATTTTACGTTTTCTTTAATGAAGTCGATAACTTCTTTGGTTGGTGTGCCAGGAGTGAAGATAGCTTTTACGCCAGCTTCTTTCAGGCCTGGGATATCGGATTCCGGAATTACGCCGCCGCCAACTACGAGAACGTCGCTCATTCCTTTAGCCTTCAGTGCTTCAACAACTTCCGGGAAGAGGGTGTTGTGAGCGCCGGAGAGCAGGGACAGAGCTACAACATTAACGTCTTCTGCGTCTGCTGCTTCAACGATCTGTTCAACGGTCTGACGAAGACCGGTGTAAATAACTTCCATGCCTGCATCACGAAGTGCACGAGCAATAACTTTTGCGCCACGATCATGTCCATCAAGACCCGGTTTAGCTACCAGTACTCTGATACGTTTATCTGCCATTGTAAATTACCTCCAGAAATATTTGAGTAATGTAATTATCTTTGCTTCAGGCTGCCCTTAGATTAGAGGGTGTTGTGCGGTTTGTATTCGCCGTAAACTTTACGCAGAACGCCGCAGATTTCGCCTTCGGTGCAGTATGCACGTACGCAGTCGAGGATGACTGGCATGAGGTTGACATGGTCTGGGCCTTCAGCCGGAGTCTGAGCTGCTTTTTCAAGTTTAGCCAGTTCTTCAGCAACTTTAGCCTGGTCACGGTTTGCTTTATCCTGAGCGAGCTGAGCTTTCTTCTTTTCGCCAACGGATGCGTCGATCTTCAGCAGGCCGGTAACCGGTGGTTCTTCCATGGTGAATTTGTTGACGCCAACGATGGTTCTTTCGCCGGATTCAACAGACATCTGCCAAGCGTAAGCAGCGTCCTGAATTTCTTTCTGGATGTAGCCTTTATCAATAGCTTCTACTGCGCCACCCATTTCATCGATCTTGCGGATGTATTCTTTAGCTTCTGCTTCGATAGCATTGGTCATAGCTTCAACATAGTAGGAGCCGCCGAGCGGATCAACTACGTCAGCCAGGCCGGATTCGTAAGCTACGATCTGCTGGGTACGCAGAGCGATGGTTACGGATTCAGTGGTCGGCAGAGCCAGAGCTTCATCGCGGGAGTTGGTGTGCAGGGACTGGGTTCCGCCCATAACTGCTGCAGCGGTCTGGAGAGCAACACGGATGATGTTGTTGTTTGGCTGCTGAGCGGTCAGCATGGAACCAGCGGTCTGGGTGTGGAAACGCAGTTTCATGGACTTGCTGGATTCTGCATGGAATCTTTCCTTCAGAATGGTAGCCCACAGACGACGGGATGCACGGAATTTTGCAACTTCTTCGAGTACGTTGTTGTGAGCGTTCCAGAAGAAGGACAGACGGCCTGCGAATTCATCAATCTTCATGCCAGCTTTCAGAGCTGCTTCGATGTATGCGATACCATCAGCGATGGTGAATGCGATTTCCTGAGCAGCGGTGGAGCCTGCTTCACGGATATGGTAGCCGGAAATGGAGATGGTGTTCCACTTCGGTACGTTTGCGGAGCAGTATTCGAAGATATCGGTGATCAGACGCATGGACGGTTTAACCGGGAAAATGTAGGTGCCGCGAGCTGCGTATTCTTTCAGGATATCGTTCTGGATGGTGCCGCGAAGAGCAGTTGCCGGAACGCCCTGTTTTTCAGCTACAGCGATGTACATAGCCAGCAGTACGGAAGCCGGTGCGTTGATGGTCATGGAAGTGGAAACTTTGCCGAGGTCGATGCCGTCGAACAGTCTTTCCATATCGTAGAGAGAGTCGATAGCTACGCCTACTTTACCAACTTCGCCAGCGGACATTTTGTCGTCGGAGTCATAGCCGATCTGGGTTGGCAGGTCGAATGCGCAGGACAGGCCGGTGCCGCCGTTAGCGATCAGGTATTTGTAACGTTTGTTGGATTCTTCAGCGGTGGAGAAACCAGCATACATACGCATGGTCCAGAGTTTGCCACGGTACATGGTCGGCTGTACGCCACGGGTGTATGGATATTCGCCCGGGAATCCGAGGTCTCTTTCATAGTCGAAACCTTCGAGATCGAGTGGGGTGTACAGGTTCTTGTGTTTCAGACCAACTCTTTCCGGATGTTTTGCGCACTGTTTTGCATAGGTGTCATTGTAAGCTGCAAGTTTAGCTTTCAGGGATTCGTTAGACATGAGTTCATCTTCCTCCTAAAAAAGTAAGTATGTAAAACTCTAGGAAGCTTTTCCTTGACTTCGGTGGCCGCGACTTTATGTTCTTCTTACCACTTACATAGGATGTATCTTCCCAATGGGGTCACGCAAAGCCCTTGGCTGCTGCAGTGCTCATTTGAGTCTTATTGCAGCAGCGATTGGGGGACTCTTGCTGACCCATGTATTGACACTGTCGTGTGACAGATATCACCATAGGTAATTATACAGTATTATCTGTATTTGTAAAGCATTAAATGCCTTGCCTCATGCGGCTTCTTGAATAATTAAATTATTTCTTGAAGTGCATGTCGCCGGTTTCAGCGAGGCTTTCATGGAATTTGAATGCTTCTGCGAGGAGATGCGGGGTCTGGCTTTCGCCGCAAGCTGCGCATGCTCTTTCGTAGTAGTCCATGAGCTGGTCTCTGAAGGACGGATGAGCGACGTTGTTGATGATGACCTTTGCTCTTTCTTTCGGGGACAGGCCGCGAACATCAGCGACGCCCTGTTCAGAAATGAATACATGGGTATCATGTTCGGTGTGGTCTACATGGGAGCACATCGGAACAACTGCGGAGATCTTGCCGCCCTTAGCGGTGCTGTGGCAGAAGAAGCAGGACAGGAAGCCGTTACGAGCAAAGTCGCCGGAGCCGCCGATACCGTTCATCAGCTTGGTGCCGCTTACATGGGTGGAGTTTACGTGGCCGTAGATATCCATTTCCAGTGCGGTGTTCATAGCGATGACGCCGAGACGACGAGCCACTTCGCCATTGTTGGAAACTTCCTGCGGACGAAGGATGATCTTCTTGCTGTATCTGTCGATGTTGTCGTAGAAGCGTTTCAGTCCATCCGGGGATGGGGACAGGGAAGTACCGGAGATCATGTCGATCTTGTCTTTGTCGATCAGGTCGAACATGCCATCCTGAATAACTTCGGTGTATACGGAAAGGTTCTTGAAGTCAGATTCTACAAGGCCATGGATAACAGCGTTTGCTACGTTGCCTACACCGGACTGCAGTGGGAGCAGGTTTTCCGGCAGTCTGCCATGTTTAACTTCGTTTTTCAGGAAGTCAATCAGGTTGTTGCCCATAGCTTCTGCATCGTCATCGAGCGGAGCGAGTGCACGGGTAACGTCTGGCAGATCGCATGGAACGATAGCAATGATCTTTGCCGGATCGCATGGGATGTAAGGAGTACCTACACGGTCGCCAGCGGAAGTGATCGGGATCGGTTCACAGTGCGGCGGGTTCTTACGCATGTAGATATCAGCCATACCTACGAGAGCCAGCGGCTGGGTGGTATTGACTTCTACGATGACTTTCTTAGCGGTATCTACAAATACCGGAGAGTTGCCGATGGCAGTGGTGGTGTACAGTTCGCCGTTCGGTCCGATCTTGCAGACTTCAACTACAGCGACATCTGGGCCAGTGACACGTTCACCTTTGGCATTGGTGAAGAAGCCAGCACGGATCTGCTGAGCTACATGAGACAGGTGAAGATCGAAATAATCCAGAGCACCAGCATTGATGGCTTTTCTCAGGTTGCCATTGGTCTGGTATGGCATACGAACTCTTACGCCGTTCACAGCGATCAGTTCGCTATCGATCTGGGAGCCAGTGGAAGCGCCGGTCCATACGTCTACCTGGAACGGAGTTTCTTTCATACGTTCTGCGAGTTCATGCATGGTGATCTTCGGATAGCCGCATGGGGTGAATCCGGAAATACCAAGGATGTCGCCTGGCTGAATCATAGCTGCTGCTGTCTTAGCGTCGCAAATTTTTGCTTTCAGGTCTGCGCCTTCTACTCTGCTAAGGAATTCGCTATCATTGGTGTCGATCATTACTATCATCCTCCCAAAAATATAAAAATATCAAAAGTCCAGTATACCTGCGAGCTTTCTCTATGGTCTGGAACTTTTTGCCTCATAAAAACACAGCCGTGCTTCCGAAGTATAAAAGAAAAAGGAGTTCTTTCTGCTTTCCTATGACCGCATGTAAACATGTCTCATAACATCAGAAAAACTCCTCCTTGGTATCATCGGTCTCACCGACTGTATTTGCGACCTTCTCAGTCATCACTGTTATTATATCACACTTTTTTCGAAAGGTTCGTAAAAAGTAAGTTCTTTGTTTTTAAAATTCTCATAGGGATGTTATAAATAATTCCTATTAGACAAATCATCATTTATGTGACTCTGAGTCTACAGGCTATGAAAGCGATGATCCTCGCAGTGGAGGTTATAGAAATGGTACAGGGAGTGCCGCAGGGCCTCACTCAAAGGCTTCCCGCGAAGGTGATCCGTAAAGATCGACTCATCGCTTTTGGCATCGCTGCCCCCTTCACGCTGCCCCCCCGATAACCGCTCACCTATCCCCGCTTCCTACGCAAAGCGCGGAAAGGCTCCAGAAGCAGAAGGAGATCGAGCGTCCGAAAAGGACATGGTCGCTCATGCTGAGGACGGCGATGGCCATGACCATAAGCAGGCCGCCAAGCCCCAGCGTTCGCGTGAAGAGGCTGGCCTTCCCCCGGTAGAGCTTCCAGCAGAGGAAGCCCTGGGCAAAGAAGGTCAGAAGGAAGGCTGCTCCGCCTATGATGCCGACTTCGGCGAGCATATTGAGATACATATTGTGCGCATGGAAGATGAGGACGTGCTCATCCTGAATGAAGAAATTGTAGTCGGGATAGGCCAGATAATAGCTCCCCCACCCCACGCCTAGAAGCGGGTGCTCTTCGATCATGGCGATGGTGCTCTCCCACAGGGCAAATCGCAGGCCGACAGAGGTGTCCTCGCCGGAGAAGAGGGACAAGAAACGCTCGACCATCTGTCCGTGGTAGAAGAGGAGCACAAGAGGGATGAGGAAGAAAAGAAAGCCGAATCGCTTGTCATAGAAGAGGGTGAGCCCTAAGACGATGGCCGCAAGGCTCAGCCATGCGCCGCGTGAATAGGTCAGCGCAAGGCAGAGAAGCAGGACGAAGAGAATGATGGCAAAAGCCCATTTCCTTTTTTTCTGCCGCTCCCTGAGAAAGAACGCAGTGAGGATGCTGATGATCATGACGGCATAGGCCCCGAGGAGATTCGGATTTTCCAGTGTCGAATACATGCGGCGCCGAAGGAGAGGAAATCTCTCGGGATCGACCCAGCTCTGCGCCGTCATATCAGCTGCCATGCCTGCCACATTCGCATACTGAATGAAGCCATAGGCGGCCACGCAGATGGCTCCTGCCAGGAAGGCATAGAGCGCCTTCTCCTTTTCCCGCACGGAGGAAATAAGAGAAAGGATCAAAAGGTAGATCGCGGCATACATCAATGGCTGGAAGGCCCAGTTCATGAGTGAAAAGGCAGGGTCGGGAGAGTGGAAGCCGGAGAAAAAGGCACACGCCAAAAAGACTGCCGGCAGTCCCCAGAGGCGAGGGCACACGCCTTTTACTTCGCCTGTGGTGCAATGATTCACTGCCCAGAGAAGAAGGCATGGGAGAAGTGTCACGTAAAACACATAGGGATGAAGCGGCAGCAGAAAGAGTGTCGCATATAAAAGATTTTGGATGTTCTTTTTCGAAGCAAGGAATCGCATGGATGGGCTCCTGATGTGGAAAATGATATTTTTTCTATGATTCTATCTCAATATATCATTATATAGAATGGGGAACCGTTCAGCAATAGAGAAGGAGGCGGATGGAGGGATCCTTGCCATAGCGCACATGATATGTTTTCCATCATGGCGGTCTCTGCTCCGAGGGGCTCATCATGAGGGGGCTCTCTTCCCTTACCGCAACAAAAAACTCCCCTTTCGGGGAGTTTTTCTTCAAAGGCGCGATCAGAATACG
>ERZ1026898.354-NODE-354-length-29570-cov-6.434796_pt1 | contig 29570 bp, 20 predicted proteins | sample MGYA00380178_ERZ1026898 | MGnify/ENA primary metagenome ERZ1026898 (study PRJEB33269, sample SAMEA4719814) | human gut metagenome | biome: human-associated habitat; feature: organic feature; material: feces | place: Cameroon | collected 2013-10 ...
CGTAGCGTCTCGTGGGCTCGGAGATGTGTATAAGAGACAGCTGCTGTACCGCGCCCTGACGGAGCAGGCCGCCTACGACTATGACGTATCCGGCACCTATGACGATGATCCCGCGGCGTACCGCTTCCGCACCAGCAGCTACGCGGCGCTGGTGCTCCACAGCGGCATCTGCTATTCCTTCGCCCAGGCGCTGGCCTTCCTGTACACCCAGGCGGGGCTGGACTGCGCCGCCGTGACGGGTGACGGAGCCACCGGCTTCCACATGTGGCTGATGGCCGCCATCGACGGAAAATGGTACTACTTCGACCCCACCTGGGACGCAGGCGGCGGCTGGTACTACTTCGGCATGACGGCGGAGGATCGGGCCGCATGGGCAGGGGAATTCACCGGCGGTGCGCTGCTGGGACAGGATGTCACGGCACTGGCCGACCTGTCCGATGCCCGCTTTTCTTCCGTCAACGGCCGCTGGTGGACGGATATGACCCTCGACCGTCAGGCCGGGCAGGCCGTCTTTACCGGCGGCGACGGCGAGACTCTGTCCCTGCCGCTTTCATAAGACGGTGTCCCCCTCAGCGAGGGAGGAAATGCTTCATGGCATTTCCTCCCTCTTTTTGACAAAAAACTTTTGAAACTCCTGTAACATCCGTGCCGGAAACGGTAGTTATATCAATAGAAGGAGAAAGGAGGAACGCCGCCCTATGGATGACAAGCAGATCATCAGCCTGTTTTTTGAGCGCTCAGAACAGGCCATCACCGAACTGTCCCGGAAATACGGCGCTCTGTGCTTCCGGCTTGCCAACAGTATTCTGAACGATCATCAGGACGCGGAGGAGTGTGTGAATGATGCGTATCTCGGTGCATGGAACAGTATTCCTCCCCAATCTCCCGACCCGCTGCGCGCCTATATCTGCCGCATCGTCCGCAACCACTCCCTGAAGAAGCTCCGGGCCAACACCGCGCTGAAGCGGGGCAGTCAGTTTGAGGTGTCTCTGGAGGAGCTGGCCAACTGCATCCCGGACAACTCGCTGGATGAGCAGCTTGCCGCAAGTGAGCTGTCCGCGCAGATCAACGCGTTTCTCTCCGCTTTGCCCAGGGACGACAGGATCATGTTTGTGAAGCGCTACTGGTTCTCGGAATCCCTGGCCGAGATCGCAGCCGCATTTGCTATCACCGAGAACAACGTGTCTGTCCGGCTCAGCAGGATCCGCGGGAAACTACATAAACACCTGAGGAGGTATCTCTATGATGGATCATATGACCGATAAGCTGGTCTCCGCCATCGGAGACATGGATACAGCGTATTTGGAAGAGGCCCTTGACTTTGATGGCGCCAAGACGAAAACTCTTCGCTTCCCCAAATTGTCTGCCGCGGTCGTGGCAGTGCTGGTCATACTGGGCCTGTCCGTGACCGCCTTTGCCATCAGCAGAATCCCGCTGTCGTGGCGCGATATCTTTTCCCCCGGCCAGACCGTCATCGGCGACGAGGACGAGGTTCCGGTGGCCTCCCAGCAGCAGCCGGAGCAGCAGGCCGTGCCTACGGAGGAAATGCAGATCAAGATCAAAAAGGTGATCTCTGACGAGCGGATATTGTATCTTCTCTATTCCGTGAAGGCCAACGAGGGCGCAGTTCTGGATCAGAAGGGCAACTTTTACAGCTTCGACCTGTATTTCCCCGGCCAGATGATGACAGGCGTCTACATGCCCTATTTTCTGGAGCGGAAGGAGGGCGTACCGGAGGACGAGCTGGAGGGCGTCGTATACGCCAACTGGCAGGCGGGCGCCAGCGCCAACGGCCTTGTGATAGACATCTCCAACTGGCAGGAAAAAAAGTGGTTTGACGATGTGAAGGTGGACTTCAACGTGGCGGAAATGGTGGAAAACGCCGGTGAGAATGCCAATCTGCCCCAGCTATTTGACGGTCGCCTGCCGCAATATCGGCACTGGTTTGTCAACGACCCCTTGATTGATTATCTGTGGCAGCCGGGCGACGCGGATGTCAACCTGCCCTACGGCGGCCTATCCATCTGCAACGCCGGCTGGGAGAACGGCGTCCTGCAGTTGGTTATGAAGGGACCGGTGAACGAAAACATGTCATCGCCTGAGAACTGGTATTTCGTCGACACACGAACGAATACCATCATCTATCCGGAGTCGGAGGTCAATTTCCGTACACCGGACATGCTTGATCCCAACGTAACGGACACCGACTGGCGTTATATCTGGGAATTTGTGCTGGTTGATAAGGAGGCCCTTCCCTACCTTGAACTGCACTGGGGCGGAAAGTATGTCTTTACCACCGTGCTCCCGGGGCACTGGCGGGTCACACTGGACGAAACGCCCGTCACCATTGAGAGCGAGGTGCTGGCGGAGAATGTTCCCCTGTCCTATGGCGGCAAGGAATTTCTGGCGGAAAAGGTCGAGTGCTCCAAGCTGTCCATCGCGTTCTATCTGACGGAGTACGCAGACCCTACTGAAAGAATGTATCGCCATTTCAAGGCATTTGACGCAAACGGCGATCTCATTCCCTTTACATGGAATTCTCTCGCCGCCGCAGACGGTGAGAGCAGCATGATCTGGGCGCGGTTCGACGAGCCCATTGAGCCGGAGAACGTCTGCAAGCTGACGTTCAACGGCGAGACGATCTTTGAGAGATAGGAAAAGAGGGTGCATAACGCACCCTCTTTTCCCCTATTAACGGGCTTTATGCACCCGTTTTTGCCGTTTACAGGATCTCCAACCGGCGCAGCTCCGCCAGGAACTCCGCCATGTCGGCGCGGAGGGTGGCCTCGTCCACCTCGTACTCCGCCAGCATCTGCTGTACCAGCGCCTCTTCCGTATCGCACTGGGGCAGCAGATCCCACATGCGTTCGCCGGTCTCGTTCAGGGTCAGAAGCCCCTTCAGCTCCAGCGACGCGTCGCCCACCGGCACCAGGATCACGTCCCCGGCGATGGTGCGCTTGACCAGTTGTTTGCGGATCGTCATTGCTCTGCCTCCTTCAAAGTCAGCCGCACCGTCTCGTGCGTCATGTCGCACAGATAGGCGGGCTTCACGTCAAAATGGCCCGTCTCCGTTACGCACATGGCGGCACAGGCGTGGCACACATGCTTGCTGGCGCACACGGCGCACTCCGGCGGCAGCCGGATGGCGGCGGTGGCCTCCTTGGTCAGCCGCCACGCCTCGTCAAAGCCCAGTTGGGGCACAGAGAACTTGGGCTGCATCATCATGCCGCAGGGGGTCATGTCCCCCTGCCAGTTGAGCCAGAAGGCGCTGCGCCCGGCCCGGCAGGAGACACCCTCGCCCGGCGTACCCTCGCAGACCTCCTCCTGGGGCAGAGACAGCCCCTGGCGCATGGCCTCGGCCCGCTGGCGGAACACCTCCGGCTCGAACCGCAGCTTATCCCAGGCCACGGCGTATTCCGCCGCCTGGCAGGCGGTGAAGCGGTCGTTCTGCCCTACCATATCCTCGCTGCGGCGGATGGGCGGGAACATATAGGTGGCCAACTGCATGGGCGTGCCCAGCTCCTCCGCCGCGGCGTGGATCGCCTCCATATCCGCCGCGTTGTAGGGCGTCAGCGACACGTTCATCTTCACGTCGATCCCCAGCGCCTTCAATGCCCGGATATTGCCCGTCACCTTATCAAAGGCCGGATGGCCGCACAGCCGCTCATAGGTCTCGTTCCCGCCGCCGTACAGGGTGATGTTGAACCGGAACGGCGGCTCATGGCGGAAGAACTCCAGCCAATCCCCGTCGATCAGCGAGCCGTTGCTGTTCACCGACACCAGCAGCCCCATCTTCTTCAGCTCCGTCAGCAGATAGCGGAAATCGGGGCGGATCAGCGGTTCGCCGCCGGTCAGCAGCAGAAACAGCATGCCCCGGCTGCGGGCCGTCTCGGCGATGGCCAGCCATTCGTCGGCGGTCAGCTCACGGCCCCGCCGCCGCTGCTCCTCCGCCGAAAGATGCACATAGCACATCTTGCAGTCGAAGTTGCACCGGGCCGTCAGCTCAAAGTTGCCCGCCAGCGGCGTGCCTGACCGGCAGGCCTTGGCGTGCAGATAGGTAGACAGGCGGGGTTCCGCGCTGCTGAATTCCATATCAGGCCCTCCTCAAATAGTCTTCCAGCGCCCGGACGGCGCCCTCGTCTTTCCGGCACGTCAGGCCGTACACCGGCACGGCGCCGATCAGCGCCGCCGCAAGCTCCGTCATCCGCGCCGCGGAATCCGCCGCCCAGGGATAATAGGCGCACTGGTTCACCAGCGCCATGAACGCCTCCTTGGGCCGCAGGGGATACACCCGGTTCTCCGCCCCCTGCACCGGCAGCACGATGGCCCGCAGGGGCGCGCTGACATTCTGGCAGATGCCGGAGGTGCCGGAATACAGGATCCCGTGCACCGTGCCGTCCCCCGGCCGTACCAGCGACCGGTCACCGTTGATCACCTGCGCCCCGGCATATTGCCGCCACAGCTCCGCCTGGGTGCTCTTCCCTGCGCCGGACGGCCCGGAGAACAGCAGCCCCTGCCCCTGTGGCGTCACCACGTAGGCGCTGTGCAGGATCAGCATGCCGAAGTCCGCCAGCAGGTCGAACAGCCCCGCCGACTCTAAAATCGTCCGGTCGGACACCGTCTCCCGATAGCCATCGGACAGCCGCACCTCCGTAAGGCCGCCCTGCCGCGCGGCAAAGGCCCGGTAGCGGCTGCCGTAGTCCTGCAGCAGGCAGAACCGCTCCCCCTCCCTCCAGCGGTACAAGGTCGCCTCATGGGCCGCGCCCTCCGGCGGCTGGGGCATGTCATCCCCCACCGTCACATGGATGGTGTGATCCGCCGGACGCGGCTCCGCCCGGAAGGGTCGGCACAAATCGGAGAGCTTCCAATCCTTCTCCCCCGTCAACTCCAGCGTCACGCCGCCGAATGTGTAATACTTATTGTACATAAGTGGCAAACATCAACGCACTGTAATCATTGGAGAAGTGTCCGGCGTAGCAGGTGCTGCTCTCGCCGGCCTTCAGGCCGGAGGAGATGCCCACCCGATAGGTGATGCCGCCCAGATAGAGGTCGCCGTAGGCGATCTTGTAATAGACGTAGATGGGCCCGGCGATGTCGCTGCCGGACTTGTTGGTGACGGTGATGGCGGTGTCCTGGGTCTCGATGCCCAGCACGTCATCGCACATGGTGGGCTCGGTGTCAAACACCGCATAGGTGTCCACCTGGCCCGTCAGGCCCTCGGTGCTGTCGGGCATGGTCTGGCGGGACAGCTCCAGCACCTGGGCGGAAGCCCCCACCGGCAGGGTGGTGACGCTGAACTCGTAGGTGCTCTCCCCCTGGGTCAGGGTGATCTGGGCGTACTGCACCGTCTTGTCGCCGTCGTTGCGGACGGTGATGGCCAGCACGTCGGACACCGTCTCGTCGGTGCCGTCCTCCACAAAGGCGCCGGCATAGCGGTTGACGCTCATCAGGGACAGTCCGCTGCCCAGATCCATCATGGGCTCGGCAACGGTGCTGTCACCATTGGGGGTGTCGCCGTCGCCGGTGGGATCATTGTCCGTGGCGGCATTGCCGCCGCAGGCGGTCAGCACCAGCGTCAGCGCCAGCAGCAGGGCAAAAAGCTTGCAAAATTTCATAGCGTTCTCCTTTGCGGCCGCCCGCCCGCAGGCAAAGCGGCAATTCAGGGAAAAAGTGCCCCGCCCGCTCGGGCAGGGCACTTTTGTTGTGGGGTTTTGGGGGTCAGGATTCAGGAAGTGAACAGGCGACCTTCATCCACGGGGGTTTCATAGCAGTACTTTTCACCTTCTTGCTCAGGCATATCACATATTCCCGTCATAGTAGAGGAAAACAGTACTCCCGCAGTAGTCTGATAACCACATCCACCTTTTTGGTGATTTGTTATAAACTTGCAATTCCCCGCGATATTGGCGCTGAGCTGGAAGCTCTCGAAATATACCTGAGGCTTCACATAGGATTTTCTCATATTGCATTCACTCCTTTCTCAGAACCAACGGCCAAAGATGTTGTCCAGCCAGCCGCCGATGCCGGGCCGCTGAGAAGCCGCCTGCACCGTCACCGTGGCGGTGACCGCCGCGCTGCTGACGCCCTCGGCGCTGACAGCGGCCACGCTGACATCCAGCGTTCCGGCCTCAGCCGCGGTAATGGTATAGGTAAACTCGCGGTACGTCACCTTGGTGGCGTTCCAGCCCCAGCCGGTGCGCTGGGTACGGGTGCGGTAGGTGTCGATGGTCTCGCCGTCCACCGTAATGGCCGCCACATCCTCAGAGGTCTTCACCGTCAGGGTGGCCTTCTGGCCCACCTTCACCGTGCTGCGGTTCCAGCTCACGTCGAAGCGCTCAGGCTCAAAGGTCACAGGCTCGGGATCCGGCTCCGGTTCCACAGGAGCGGTAAACAGGGCCCGGACAGCCGCCACAGCGTTGGCCTGATCCTCATCGCTGAGAGTTGCCAGATTAACATCTGCGTCAGGCTGCGCCTTGAAGGTGATCTTCAGGTTGGTCAGGGACAGTACGCTGCCAGTGGTATTGGTAATGGTCACACTTGTGTCGCCGTTTACCGTGTTGCTGATGAGGTAATACATCTCAGTAGCGCTTGTCAATTTCTTTTCCGCTTTACTACCATTCACGTCAATGTCCATGGTCGCGGCACTATCACTGTTCTGAGGAGCCTTTGCGCCGATCTGGATGCTGGCGATATTCGCATTTTTAGGCACCTTGAAGCTGATGGCCTGGCCTGCCGCCAGATAGACCTCGTTATTGGGGCCATAGTTCTTGTAATCTTCCAGCTCAGCCTTTTCGGCGCCATCGATGAACACCATCTTTGTATCGCCGTCGATCGTTGCATTGCTGTTCTTCAGTTCGGTGCGCAGCTTGATGAACTGAGGATAGGCTTCATCGTCATTCAGATAAGCGTCGCTGGCGTTCTTGTTCATGGGGTCATAGACGCGGATGGCATCCAGCCAGAAGGTAGATTTGCCAAGATCCTGATGGTCGAACGCGCCGTCATAGAACACAGTGATCACAGCGGTATATTCGCCGTAGTCAAGGCCGGTAAACCGCATAACAGGAATCTGATACAGGCACTCGGTGCTGGTCTTGTCAACAACCCATTTGCCATTTTCCTGCTTATAGCCATAGTAGTTATCGACCCAAGCGCTCTTAACGAGAGTACCGGTGGTATCACTACCCGCATACACCTTGACAGTAATCGCGCCGGAGCGGTTGTCGGTCAGGGAGATGACGTCGAAGCCGGTGCCCTTGAAGGTGAACTGTGCGGTGGGGTTGTCACCCTTTGTCGTATAGGTACTGGCGTCCACGGTGACCTTTTTGGCGCTGCCCATGGAGAAGGTGGTGCTGTTGTCCTTAGTATAGGCAGGGTCGTAGCCGTAGACGTTCTGCTTATTGCCCAGCTCCTCCAGCGCCTGGTCGGGAGTGCTGTTTTCCTTAGCGCCGTCCGCATACCATGTACCGGGGGTTTCGGTGACACCAGTGCCGGTCTGCTCGAAGCTCTTCTGCTCCGCGCCGTCGCTGCCGTAGAACTTCGCAAAGCTGTCCTCGTAGTAGACAGTGGACGCAGGGATGATGTTGACGCGGTACTCCAAAGTGGTTCCGCCGTTAAACGTCACATACAGAGGAATGGTCGCCTTGCCATTCAGCAGCTTATTCAGTTCATACGTTACCTTGGAGTAATCGTTTGCAATCGTCGCACGACCATAGTTGCCCTGTGCCGTCATCGTCACAGCATTCTTCTCAAGGGACATCGCATGAATGGCACCAACATTCGTAATCTCAAACTCAGTGGCGGGAACTTCCAGCGGCAAGCCGAAGTCCACAACATAGGTTCTTTCCTTTGCCGCAGATTTCAGGTTGAAGTGCAGCGTCAGGGTCATTCCATCTTTACTGATTTCCGCACTGACATACTGATACATACCGCTCAGGTACACGCCGGTCACGCCGGGCACGGTACTCAGATTCTTGTTGAATCCCTGCTTTGCACCAGAGCTATTTTTAATGTACGCATCATTGTCCAGCGTGAAAGTGCCCGTAGTTACGGCAGAGGTCTGCTGGATACCATTTTCACCATCACGAATAAACGTCACATTAGGAGCCACAACCACAGGGATGGGCATCGGGCTTGTGGTGATCTGCTTGTTGCCGTTATCGTCCCAATAAATGATGTTCAGTGTGTTTTCGGTCTCAACAACTTCCAGATAGATCAGGATCAGTACGGCGTTCTTTCCCGTGGTATTCGTGGTACTGTTTGCATAATCCGTTGTAAGATTCAGGCCAAGCTTCTCGCCGTCAATCATCGGGATCTCACTGCCCTTGCCAGCTTCCCAATAAGCGGTCTCATTATACCACTCGTCACCGGCAGAGTTGGTAACTTTATCCCACTTGACACCCCAATTCGTACCGTAGGTGCCAGTCTGAGTTTCTGTATACCAAGCAGAACCAGCATTGCTGTTCTTTACATTAGCACCCCAAGTCACCGTAATTTTGGAGACTTTATAGGTACTGTTGTTCTCAGCATAGATGGTACCAATATTACAGGATGTTCCGCCCCAGAAACCACGAACCATGCCCGTCTCGTACATTTGCTGCTCTGTCCGGCTGAGCGTACCGTCCGGATAAACAACAGCAAACGCAGTCAGGTTGTAACCATTAGCACTCGACTCTCCCGGATGAGCCGTAGGCGGGTTGCCGTAGTGCTGTGTGCCGGTCGTGATCTCAGGAGAAACGTTGTTGATTTGCAGATAGTAAGCAATGACGGTATCTTTGTTTGTGCTCAGGTCAATATTTACCCACTGACCGTTAAGCTGATACTGCCAACTGTTATCCCAATAACGTACACGGGTAAACGTATCGCCGCTGTTGGAATAGTCGGTACCCTGCTGCACAGGAACGATACCATTGTGCAGCACTACGCCCTTCCAATAGGTGACGCGAACAGTACTGGAACCATCCTTCTTGTAACCCGTGGCAGGTACCTTGCTACCCAGCAGAATGCCTTCCTCGGAATAGGCATCCTTTGCACTGATCTTGACAGTCTGCAAGTCTGTCGGGGCGGAATCTGCGCCGACCCAGGTGTTGGTGATCCACAACTGGACGGGCAAGTCCGCAACATTATCAAAGTCGATTTTAGTGACCGTAATGTTGTAGGTGTACTTTGCGGTAACTTTGCCGCCGACGTTCGTGACCACTGCAGTCACAACAGCCGTAGCATCAGCGTTGCCCGCAACGACCTTGCCATTTCCAATGGTAACACCGCTGCCGCTGGTAATCTCGGCGGTCGCACCGGTGGGCAGGGTGAAGCTGGTACCATAGCTGAGGGCCTTAGTCTCGGTGGTCTCGGGAGCGGTGACGGTGATGTTATAAGTCACAGTGCCGACGGTCACTCTGGTCTTGCCCTCGCCCGTACCGGTGATGGTCAGGGTATTATCACCAGCAGTCTCCTCGACGATTTCGTAGAGCTTCCACTTGTTGTTGTCGGCAGGACTATCGGTCCGCCAGGCAGATGCTAACGTGTTATAAGAGCTATGGCTTGCACCGCCGAAGTTGTCCAGATAGCGACTGCTATCATTGAAAAAGGAAAATGTACTCGTAGCAGTATATGTCTCTATATTCAGCGTCACTAGAGTGTCAGACAAGCCCACATTACTGTCGCCGTTAATCGCCAGGTATTTTCCGTCCTTATCAACAACCGTATAACTATTTCCGTTCTTGGTAATTGTCCATAAATAAGGTGTCAACTTAGTCACATTGACATCATTCACGGCCAAGCTCTTATCGATTCTCAATCCATAAGCAGTTCCGCCAAAAGCCGTTGAAGACGTACTATCATTCGTCACAACATAATTATTCTGCGACGCAATCAAATACTTCTTACCAGAAGTAATAGACGTAACCTGCTTCACGCCGGAGGGGGTAGCCGCACTCGCAGCGACCTTCGCGGTGGCGATATACTCATTACCAGTCTCCTTATCGCCAGCCGTCACGGAAGCATCGACATTAAATGTTGCAGTCTCGCCGACCGTCAAAGTAACATTCTTCGTAGTCGCGGCGGCGGCATCCTGCACGTTGATGGTGTAGCTTACCGTCTCCTTAGACGCATTTGTCGCCGTAATGGTGGCCTCGCCCGTGCCAACCGCAGTGGCCTTGACGGAGGTACCGGTGACGGAAGCACTCCGGGTAACGCTGACGCTCTCCAGCTTGATCACATTCTCGTTGGAGGTCGTCCAGGTGACGCTCTCGCTGGCCTTCAGGGTGACGGTGCCGTTGGCAGTCATCGTCGTGGGAACAGCGGCGCCGCTCTCTGTCGTGACTACGGGAGCAGTCGTCTTCTTGATATCATCGGGCCAATAGTGCTCGGCCAGCTTCTCCAACTGATACAGCGCGCCGTAGTTCTCATTCTCGCTGATCACGTCGCTGTCCTTCAGGTACGCGTCCTGAGAAGCGTCGCACCAGATGCAGAACATAGTACCCTTGCTGCCGCTGACGGTGCTACCGTAGCCGGGATTGCCATCGAAATACTCGTTAAGTCCAACCCACTTCTTATCCATCTTCTCGGCCTTCATCACAGGCAACTCAACAGAAGTAGCGGTCTGATTGACGGTTCCCTGCCAATACTTCGTGCCGATCTCGCTGTTCTGGGCCGTCTTGATGACGTAGTACCACCGACCATGGGTGTTGATCATCTCATAGCCAGCATTCGCCAGAGCAGAAGCAGTCTTACTGCCGCTCTCCTGATGCCAATAGGTGATCTGCACGCTGGTAGGCATTGTCGCCACATTGGTGGCGTCGTTGAACGCACGAGGCGTCATACCGGCACCCACGATGACATTGGCGCAGCCGGTCAGGAAGGCTGTCATATTCGTGCCGGTATAGCCGGATTCATCGGAACCGAAGGAGAAATATTTGCAGCCAGCCGTCTTGAAGTACTGCACGTACTTGTTCAGCAGGGCATAGCCATAGTAACGTGCCGTTTCATCGGTGACGTTCAGATTACCGTCGTTGGAATAACTGGTGTCATACACGATCGCCGTGGCATGGCCGGGCATGTTCAGCATGGGAACGATCTCAATGCCCTTGTTGTTAGCATAGGCGATAATGGCATCCATATCAGTCTCGGTCAGACACCGCTTATCACCGTTGAAGCTGTAGTTGCCGTTGGTGATGTTGGCCTTGACCGTGTCGCTGGACATGGTAACACCCTTAAAGCTGAGACTCATGTCGTCCAGCAGGAAACGGCAGCCGCCGTTGCCGAAGGAGAGCTGGAGCTGGTTATAGCCGTACTGGGCCATGGTGTCGATCAGCTTCTCGATATTGGCGACGCTGAAATACTTGCGGCCGCAGTCCAGCATGACCGCGCGATAAGTCACATCGCCGACCTTGCTGCGCGTAAGAGCCGTCGTTTCATCGACCGTAAAAGCGTCCGCCTGGACGGCCACGTCGCCCTCCGCGGCCAGGGTGTTCACGTCCTCCGTGGTGTCCTCTTCCACGGGGGCCGGATCCTCGACCACAGGCTCCTGGGAGTCAACGATCTCCTCTTCGCCGCTGCTCTCGTCCAGCGCGGCGTCCTGCTGGGTCTGCCCCTCGACAATGGGCGCCTCTGTGCCCAGATCTGCCGCGAACACGGACATGGGCAGCAGGCTGACCGACATGATCAGCGCCAGAAGCAGAGCCAGAAGCTTTTTGCCAGTTGTGTGTTTTTTCGTCTGGTTCATTGTTCACTCGTTCCTTTCTCATATTTTCGCCGCGATGCCGCCCGTCCGCAGGGGCCGCGTATGGTTCTCGGGTTCGTCTTTCTCATTCGCTTCACTCTCCTATGCGCCTTTGCTTCGCACAATGCGGTATTTCGCCGGTCAGGCAGATCAGCCCGCAAATACCGACACTAATTCACGATTAAGTTTACTGCATTTCGCGCGGTTTTGCAAGAGTTTTTATCTGAAATTCCGAAAAAATCTTCGGGCCTTTTGCGTGCAAAACGCACAAAAACCGCCTGCCGAAGCCGATGGCAGGCGGTTTTGGGGGTCAATTCGTCTCGGGCGTGAATTCCTCGTAAAAAACAGAGAGGATCAGGTCGGTGAGGCCCTCCTCATCCACGGGCAGCTCCAGGTGGTTTTCGGCGCTTATGGTCCCCTCGCCGGTGGGGACGCGGAGGATGTCACCGTCGAAGTGCATGGCGGCGGCCTCGGTGGCCAGGTAGACGATGCGGCTGAGGTCAAGGTCGGTAAGGACGTAGTCGCTGACGGTGTTGTACAGGGTCAGGACGCTGGTGGGGCTGCTCTTGATCTGGCCGCGCATCTGGGAGATGGCGGACAGGAGAAACTGCTTCTGCCGCTGCATGCGGCCGTCGTTGCCGGTGGCGTCCAGGCGGCGCCACTGGATGAAGGCGCGGGCCTGATCACCGCTGAGGGTAACGGTGCTGCCGGGGGTCATGCCGGAGAAGGCCGGGATATCCGGCAGGCCGTCCGGTACCGTGACGGTGACGCCGCCCAGGGCATCGTTCAGCTTGCCCACGCCGCCCAGGAAGAAGGCGCCGTAGCCGTCGATCTCCAAGCCGTGGAACAGGGCGGACACCGCCTCGCGGCACAGCTCACAGCTTACGGTGAGGCCGTCGCCATAGGCGTAGGACAGGGCAAGCTGGGTGTTGATGACGCCCTGCTGGTGCCGGTCGTCCTCCAGGACGGCCACGTCGCACATGGTATCGCGGGAGACGGAGATCAGGGTCATCTTATCGTTGACCGTGTCCAGCGCCGCCAGGATGATCACATCCGCCTGGTAGTCGCCGCCGTAGGCATGGGGCTGGGCGAACTTCTCGTCGGCGTCCACGCCCATCAGCAGCAGGTTCACCATGCCGTCCTTATAGCGGTAGTATTTGCCGTCATGATAGACGGTATAGCTGTCAAGCTGGGTGTCGTTCTGGTCCATGACCGGGGCCTTGACGGTCTTGCTGCGCAGGACGCTGCGGCCATGGAGCCAGATGCCCAGCACCGTGGCGCACAGCAGCAGCGTCACCGCCATGAGGATGATGAACAGCCGCAGTCCAAGCGGCAGCTTTTTGCGTGTTTTCTGCTCTTCCATAGGCTCTCTCACTTCTGCAGCACGGTGTATTCCTCCGCCAGCACGCCCTGCACCAGATAGCGCTGCATGCGGTTCTGCTTATAGCAGGTGGACAGGGTCAGCACCTTGTCCCCGTACTCCGGGAACAGGTCGCGGCGGTAGTTGGCGTTGACGGTGCCGGACAGGCTGTCGAAATAATCGGCGAACTGCTGGGGATCGTCGAAGTCGTAGCACAGCAGCAGATGCTCACTGGAGTGGGGATAGGCGGCGAAGATCTCGTAGCGGTACACCTTCTCCGGCGTGTAGATGTAGATATCCTTATTGGCATCGAAATACGTGGCGTCGGCAAAGTTGTTCAGCTGGGCGAACATGGTCTGGGATTGACGGTTGTGGCCATAGAGCACCGTCATGCTGTCCTGGAAGTCGGTGCTGTTGTACCGCTGGGAGTAGATGCTGCCGCCGGAGAAATAGGCCTTGTCCACGCCGTGATTGTTGTAGAACAGGTCGTCGGTCCTGCTCTGCACCACGGCGTAGCTGATGACGGTGCCGGGCACCTCGATCCAGGCGTAGATCTCGTCGTTCATGGCGGTCAGTTCGTCAAAGTCGATGTCGGTGGCCATATAGCGGACGTCGCTGTCGGGATCCACCGTGATATCCGCCAGCAGGGCGGAGGTCAGGCGGCCGCTCAGCCGGTCGTTGAGGGACTGGCCCCGGACGTACTGGACGATGAACAGCACGCACAGCACGCACAGCACCAGCGCCGCGGCGGACACGCAGCCCAGCAGGATCTTTACAGGCTTTTTCATGGGATCACGCTCCTTTTTGAACAAGAAAATGTCCCATAAACGGCGCACCATTTATGGGACTATCTTCATCATGTGTTGCTTCCGAAGGTGCGATCAGTCGCGGCTCTTCTTACCGGTCACCACGGCGACACCGCCGCACAGCACAGCGGCGGCAGCCACGCTGCCGATACCCAGCTCATAGCCGGTCTGGGGAGAGTTGGGCTTGTCGTCCTTGGGGGGCTTGGGCTTTTCAGGGCTGGCGGCAAAGGCGCCGACGGCCAGACTCAGGCACAGGGCCAGGGACAGGATCAAGGAAACAAGAAGCTTTTTCATCACAAAAACCTCCACAGTCATCTATAGTTGTGAATCAGTATACCACCTCGCCGCGGGAAATGCAAGTACTTGTTTTCAAAAACTGGTAAAAAAACCGCGGCGGTGCCCGTCATTTCGCCACGGGAAGCCCCTCCACCGCCGCTTGTTTCCTCTCCATCGAAAAAGCGCCGATTTCAAAGAAAATTGTCAGTATCTGTTTGACTTTCCGCATATGTACTGCTATAATAAAAAATTGGCTGATTATTTATTATAATGGGAAGGGAGGATGCCGGAAATGTCTCGATACCGCGGCTTGATCGTGCTGCTGATGGATGTGGCCATGATCTTTTTCTGTAATTTTGCCATCTTCCTTTCCGCGTTATCCACCGGCAATGTCCGCTTCTATAATCTGGTGATGCACATCGGCCTTCTGACCGTGTGCGTGCTGATCTTCCAGCTTGCGCTGCGCACCTATAACACCCTGTGGCGCTATGCCGAGAGCCGGGAGTATCTGACGCTGCTGGGCGGCATGGGACTGGGCTTCGCCCTGTACGCCGTTATCAACCTGATGATGGGCATGAGCCTCATCTGGATCAGCGGCGCACTAACCGGCACCGCCGTGGCGCTGCTGATCATGCTGGCCTACCGGTTCATCTACCGCATCTACCGCCGCCGCGTCACCGGCATCAACCAGACGCGGCAGACCTACGCCGCCATCGTGGGCGGCGGCTCCGCCGGTGCCGCGCTGCTCAGTGAGCTGAACGACCACGTTTACAGCCGCTTCAAGCCCTACTGCATCATCGACGACTCCTGCGAGAAGCGGGACAAGCGCATCCACGGCGTCCCGGTGCTGGGCCCCATCGACCAGATGGACGAGATCCTGGCCGACACGCCGGTGACCGACGTGATCATGGCCATCCAGAATCTGATGCCGGAGCGCCGCCGTGAGATCCTGGAGCTGTGCGCCGCCACGGGCCGCCGCGTCCATGTGCTGGGCGATCCCGTCACCGCCGTGGACAAGAGCGGCAGCCGCAGCGCGCCTACCGTCCGCGAGGTGGAGATTGAAGACCTGCTGGGTCGCCAGCCGGTGACGCTGGACAACCCCCGCATCGCTTCCTTCATCCAGGGCAAGACCGTGCTGGTCACAGGCGGCGGCGGCTCCATCGGCTCCGAGCTGTGCCGTCAGATCGCCGAATACCGGCCCTGCCGTCTGGTGATCCTGGACATTGCGGAAAATACCACCTATGAGCTGCAGAACGACCTGCTGTACAAATACGGCGACACCCTGAACATGAGCGTGGAGATCGCCTCCGTCCGGGACAAGAAGCGGCTGGAGCAGATCTTTGACACCTATCACCCCCAGGTGGTGTTCCACGCGGCGGCCCACAAGCATGTACCCCTGATGGAGGGCAGTCCCGCAGAGGCGGTGAAGAACAACGTGTTCGGCACTTACAACACCGCCCTGACCGCCCGGGAGTGCGGCGCGGAGAAGTTCGTGCTGATCTCCACCGACAAGGCCGTGAACCCCACCAACGTGATGGGCGCCACCAAGTACCTGTGCGAACAGGTGCTGCAGGGCCTGCGCCGCGAGGGCGGCACCGAGTTCGCCGCCGTCCGGTTCGGCAACGTGCTGGGCTCCAGCGGCTCTGTGATCCCCCTGTTCAAGAAGCAGATCGCCCACGGCGGCCCCGTGACCGTCACCGACAAGCGCATCGTGCGCTATTTCATGACCATCTCCGAGGCTGTCCAGCTGGTGCTGGAGGCCGGCTCCTTCGCCCACAGCGGCGAGGTGTTCGTGCTGGACATGGGCGAGCCGGTACATATCCTGGATCTGGCGGAGAAGATGATCCGTCTCTCCGGCTACACACCTTATACAGATATCGAGATCCGTGAGGTGGGCCTGCGGCCCGGCGAAAAGCTCTATGAGGAGCTGCTGATCTCCGACAAGAATCTGCACCAGACGGAGAACTCCAAGATCTTCGTAGAGGAGCGTCCCCGTGTAGACAGCGATCAGCTGTGCCGCCAGCTAAAGCGGCTGCATACCGCCGCCGAAAGCAACGACGCCCGGCAGGTGGTGGCCTGTCTCCATGAGCTGGTGCCCGCCTTCCGCACGCCGGAGGAGGTCAACAGCGCCGCCATCCTGGCCATGGCCCAGGTGGTGCGCAAGGAGGTCGTATGATCGACCTGCACTGCCACATGCTGCCCGGCGTGGACGACGGCGCCGCCACTGAGGAGGAAGCCCTGCTGATGGCCCAGGTGGCCGTGGACAGCGGCGTCACCGCCGTGGCGCTGACGCCCCACTGCAACGTGCCGGAGCAATTCGGCAACTACCGCGACGCCCGGCTGGAGGAACGCTTCCGCCGTTTCGAAGCGCTGCTGCACCGGGAGGATATCCCCCTGACGGTCTATCCTGGCATGGAGGTCTTTGTCACGCCGGAGCTGCCCCGTCTGCTGGACGAGGGTTCGCTGCTGACCCTGGGCGGCAGCCGGTACCTGCTGGTGGAATTCGCCTTTGGTGAATCCCACCGGTTCGTGGATGATATCCTGCACCGGATCCACCTGCGGGAACTGACCCCGGTGGTGGCCCATCCCGAGCGGTACTATTTCATCCAGGACGATCCTCGTCATCTGCTGCACTGGGCCAACGAGGGCTATATGCTCCAGCTGAATAAGGGCAGCTTTTTCGGTATGTTCGGCCGTCGCGCCGCTCAGGCGGCCCACTGGTGCCTGGACTGCGGCTGCCTGCATCTCATCGGCAGCGACGCCCACAGTCCCTATCGCCGGACGCCCCGGCTCAACGACATTTACGATCTGGTGGCAGACACCGTCTCTCCGGAGACGGCACAGCTGCTGCTGCACGATAACCCCTACGCCATCCTGCACGGCGGCACAGTCTATCCCGCTATGGCGCAATTCTGACCCCTATTCTTTAAGACCCCGAGGTGTATCTATGAAGCGACTTCGCATCATAATTCTCGCGCTGCTGGCGCTGTCTCTCGTACTGCTGGGCGTATCCAGCGGTGTGCGCCTGCTAGCCAAAGACCGCACGCTCCCTGTTATCGAATGTGACCAGCAGGAACTGCGGGTCAGCACAACGGACGGCAGCGACGCTCTTTTACAGGGTGTTACCGCCCACGATGACAAGGACGGCGATTTAACGGACGCCATCGTTGTGGAACAGATCGCCGGTACCGGCCAGGCCGGAACAGTGACCGTTACCTACGCGGTGGCGGACAGCGACCACCATGTGGCCTCCTGTACCCGCACCGTGGTCTATACGGACTACGTCTCCCCCCGCTTTTCCCTCAGCGCCCCACTGATCTATGATGTAGGCGAGGCTTTGCAGGTACGCGACCGGCTGGGCGCGTCGGATCTGATCGACGGTGCGCTGACTGACCGCATCAAGATCAACGCCAGCTCCCTGTCCACCAACTATGTGGGCCGCTTCCCCCTGACCATGGAGGTCACCAACTCCCTGGGCGACACCACCTCGCTGACGCTGGACGTGGTGGTGCGCGAAAGTGACCGGGGCGCGCCGGAGATCGAGCTGAAGCAGTACCTGCTGTACCTGAAGCAGGGCGCCAACCTGGATCCCATGGAATATGTGGACAGCGTCACCGGCGGCGAGGGCTATAATGTAACGGCGTCCCTGCCTGAAGGCGGGTTTACCAAAGGCGTCAACGAAGTGACCTATTCCTGCATGGGCAGCACCGGTCTCACCGGTAGCACCACCCTGTACGTGATCGTGGAGTGAGGATACCGTAATGGAAGAACAAACAACATTCCGCTGGGCTGACCTCAGCCCGGTCTGTCTCATCCGCCGGGTGCTGATGGAGCTGCCCTCCATTCTGGCGGTGGGCCTGATCGCGGCGCTGCTGACCGCCGCCGCCATGCAGAGCTTTTATAAGCCCCAATATACCACCTCCGCCACCGTGGCGGTCAACGTAAAAAACAGCAGCTATTCCGCCCTGTACTCCAACCTGACCACCACCTCCGAGATCGCCAGCACCTTCACCGGCCTGTTCGGCAGCGACGTGTTCCGCGACCTGTCCGCCGACCGGCCCGGCAGCGAGCAGCTCTCCGGAAGGCTGGAGGCTTCCACGGTACCGGAGACCAACATCCTGCTGCTGACGGTCACGGCGGACGACCCCGTCTCCGCCTTCCGCACCCTGCGCTTCTGGCTGGACAACTACGACGCTGTGTCCCAGCATGTGTTCCAGAACGTGGTGCTGCGTGAGCTGGACGCCCCCTCCGTGCCCCGTGCGCCCTCCAATCCCCTGCACCTGGGCGGCGCGGTGAAGCGTGCCTTCCTCATCGGCGCGGCGGGCATGACCCTGGCGCTGCTGGTGATGGCGGTACTGTCCGATACCGTACAGACCTCCGACGCCGTGCGCCACAAGGTGGATGCCCGGCTGTTCGCCACCATCCACCACGAGGAGAAGAACAAGACCCTCCGCTCCCGGCTGAAGCGCAATAAGAAGGGCCTGCTGATCACCATGCCGGGCACCGGCTTCTACTTTACCGAGGAGATCGAAAAGCTGGCCTCCAAGGTGAACCACTCCGCCCAGCGCAGCGGCGGCAAGGTACTGCTGGTCACCAGCGTGGCCGAAAACGAGGGCAAATCCACCGTGGCGGCCAACCTGGCCCTGTCCCTGGCCCAGCAGGGCAAAAAGGTCCTGCTGATCGACGCCGACCTGCACAAGGCGTCCCAGTACAAGCTCTTCGGCCGCTCGGACGCGCCGGAGCTGTCCCGCATGCTGGCCGGCTCCCAGCCGGTGCAGCCGGAGTATCTGGAGAAGGAGAAGCTCTCCGCGATCTTCTCCATCCGCGCCTGCGCCGGCGCCTCCGAGCTGCTGTCCTCCGCCCAGATGCACCGGCTTCTGGCGGACATGCGGCAGAAGATGGATATGATCATCATCGATACCCCGCCCATGGCCATGTTCTCCGACGCGGAGACCCTGGCGGACGAGGCGGATCTGTCGGTGCTGGTCATCCGGCAGGACTGCGTCAGCGCCCAGCGCATCAATGACGCCGTGGACGCCCTGAGCCAGTGCGCCGCCCACTTCCTGGGCTGCGTGTTCAACGACGTGCGCCATCTGTCCCTGCCCGCCGCCGGACACGGCTACGGGTATGGCTACGGCTACGGATACGGCGGCTATGGCTATGGCCGCCGGGGCTATGGCTACGGCGGATACGGCTATGGCGGCTACGGCAGCTATGGCAAGACGAAAAAGCATCATCACGAAACGGGGGAGGACACGCATGGACGAACAAAAGCTTGACCGTCAGGACGAAAGCTATATCGACCTCTCCCGGCTGACGCACGAGTTCTGGTCGGTGCTGCGGCGGCTGTACTGGATCCCCCTGGCCCTGATGCTGGCGGTGGGTCTCCTGTGGCTGCTGCGGAGCTGGCGGGCCTATACCCCCATGTACGCCAGTGAGGTGACCTTTACCATCCAGTTGAACACCGGCAGCACGTCGGACATCTCCGGCGGCTCCAGCTACTACGACAAATCCACCGCCGAGCAGCTCAGCAAGACCTTCCCCTATCTGGTGCAGTCGGATTACTTCTATACCCGCCTGCGGCAGGCCCTGGGCGTGGATGTCATCAACGGCACCATCACCGCGTCCACCGTGCCGGACACCAACCTGTTCAAGCTGCGGGTGACCAGCCCCGATCCCAAGGACGCCCTGGCCATTCTCCAGGCCGTTATCCAGGTCTATCCCCAGGCGGCGGACTACGTCATCGGCAGCACCGCCATGGATCTGCTGACCGAGCCGGTGGAGGCCTCCGCCCCCTATAACAGCTTCCGTCCCTTCCGCAGCGCCTGCAAGGGCGCGCTGATGGGACTGGCCCTGGGCCTGCTGCTCCTGCTGGCCGTCGCCGCTATGCGCCGCACCGTCCGCACCGGCGAGGATGTGCGTATGAAGCTGAACCAGGAGTGCCTGGGCACCCTGCCCGCCGTGGCCTTCAAGCGGCGGAAGGACAGCGCCAACGAGCTGCTGTCCATCTATAACCCTCGGGTCTCCAGCGCCTATCAGGAGGGTGTCCGCGCCCTGCGGGTCAAGGTGCTGCGCGCCCTGGCCGACACCCACTACAAGGTCATTCTGGTGACCAGCACCATGCCCGGTGAGGGTAAGACCACCGTGGCCTGCAACCTGGCCCAGTCCCTCAGCCGCAACGGCAGCAAGGTAATCCTCATCGACGCCGACCTGCGCAACCCCTCCGTCAAGAAGGCCCTGGGCATCACCAAGGTCACCGCCGGACTGGACGACGCTCTGAATCTGGCGGATCCCACCCTGGCGCCCGGCCTGCTGCTGGAGCAGGAGCCCAACTCTCTGTGGCTGCTGGCTGGCAACAAGAGCCTGCCGGACGCCCGCCAGATGAACGCCAAGGCCCTGCGCCGCGTGCTGGACATGCTGGGCAAAAAGGCCGATTATATCATCGTGGATACCCCGCCCTGCGGCCTGCTGGCCGACAGCGTCAACGTGGCCCGCGCCGCCGACTGCATCCTCTATGTGCTGGCCGCCGGCGCCGCCCAGATCCCCCAGGTGCTGGACAGCATGCAGTTTCTGGGCGAGGCGGGGACGCCTCTGCTGGGCTGCGTCCTCAACGGCGTTTCCAGCAGCTCCCACAGCTATGGCTACGGTTACGGCTACGGCAGCTATGGCTACGGCTACGGCGGCTACGACCGCGAGAAAAAACGCACCTCGCAGGAGGACTGATCTGCCAAAGGAAAGCTGCCGGGGTCCCTCGGCAGTTTCTTCTTCCGGAAAGGAGACGGCTATGGAGCCCCGTATCATCGACATCGACGCTTATCTGCCCGTGGTGCAGGAGCTGCTGTCCCAGGGCCAGACCGTCAGCCTCACCGTCACGGGAGAGAGCATGTCCCCCTTCCTGCGTCACGGCCGGGATCAGATCCGTCTGGCCGCCGTCACCGCGCCGCCCAGGCGGGGCGACATGGTGTTCTTCCGGCGGCGCAACGGCCAGTATATCATGCACCGCGTCCTGCGCCGGATGCCGGACGGCAATTACGCCATCGTCGGTGACGGGCAGCAACAGGTGGAAGCCCCCATCGCCCCGGAGCAGATCTTCGCCGTGGTGACCCAGGTGTGCCGCAAGGGCGTCTGGATCGGACCGGAGAGCTTCTGGTGGCGCTTTTTCGCCGGGCCGTGGCTGACACTGCTGCCCTTGCGTCCCGCGCTGCGGCGTCTGGCCCAACTGATTCCCGAAACGCTGAAGTAAGGAGCCCGCCATGGAAGAAACGAAACAAACGAAAAAGGTACTGGGCTCCGAGGCGTTGGGCGTCCTGCTGGGCCGCTGGCGGGACGGCACCTTCACCGATATCCTCACCGACTGGAAGTGGATCCTCACCTACACCCGCCGCTACCGCAAGGCCGTTTGGATCTACACGGTGCTGGGCGTCATCAGCTCCACCCTGGGGCTGGTGTCGGCGGTGGCCAGCAAGTACACCATCGACATCATCACCGGGTACGACAGCTCACAGCTGTGGTTCGTGATCCTGGTGATGCTGCTGTCGGCCCTGATCGGCCTTCTGCTGCGCAGCGTCACCTCCCGCATCTCCACCCGCATCGCCCTGTGGGTCAACAACGACATCCAGGCGGAGGTCTTTGACCGTCTGCTGAACGCCGACTGGCAGGAGCTGAACGGCTTTTCCAGCGGCGACCTGCTGAACCGCCTGACCAACGACACCGGCTCCGTGGCCGGAAACGCCATCCACTGGCTGCCGGATCTCATCGTGGCCGCCTATTCCTTCCTCGCCACGCTGGCGGTGATCCTCCACTACGACTGGGTCATGGCCCTGCTGGCGCTGGCCAGCGCCCCCTTCCTGCTGCTGACCTCCCGCCGCCTCATCGGTGGCATGCGCAGCCACCAGCAAGAGCTGCGGCAGGTCAGCAGTGACCTGATGGCCTATGAGACCGAGACGCTCCACAATCTGGACGCCATCAAGGGCTTCGGCATCACCGGCCGGTACAGCGACGGTCTGCGCCGGCGGCAGGAGGACTTCCGCCAGGCCAGCTTGGACTATAACCTCTTCAGCATCAAGACGGAGGCGCTTCTGTCCATTCTGGGCTCCGCCGTGCAGATGGCCGCCTTCTGCTACTGCCTGTACCTGCTGTGGTCCGGCAAGATCCTGTACGGCACCATGACGCTGTTCCTGTCCCAGGGCACTAAGCTGACCTCCGCCTTCAACGCCCTGGTGCGGACGGTGCCCAACTTCCTCAACGCCTCCGTCTCCGCCCACCGCATCCGCGACCTGTTTGCCCTGCGGCCCGAACCGGGCCAGCCGGTGGACGACGCGCTGGAGTGTGCCGCCGCCCAGGGCGTCACCGTAGAGGTGGACGGCGCCGACTTTGCCTATGACCCCGCCCAGCCGGTGCTGCACCACGCGGCCCTGACCGCCGCCCCCGGCGAGATCGTGGCCCTGGTGGGACCCTCCGGCGGCGGAAAGACCACCATGATCCGCCTGCTGCTGGGCCTGATCCACCCGTCGGAGGGCCGCGCCTGCCTGCGCACCGCCGACGGGCAGGAGCTGGAGATGAACGCCGCCCTGCGCCGCTTCTTCTCCTATGTGCCCCAGGGCAACACCCTGCTGTCCGGCACCATCGCCGACAACCTGCGGATGGTGCAGCCGGAGGCGGACGATGCTGCCCTGGAGCAGGCGCTGCGGGCCGCCTGCGCCTGGGATTTCGTCAGCAAAATGCCGGAGGGCATGGCCTCCACGGTGGGTGAGCACGGCCACGGCCTGTCCGAGGGGCAGGCCCAGCGGATCGCCATCGCCCGGGCCCTGCTGCGTGACGCGCCGGTGCTGCTGCTGGACGAGGCCACCTCCGCCCTGGACATGACCACCGAGCGCACCATCCTGCGGAACCTGGTGCGGGATTACCCCCACAAGACCTGCATCGTCACCACCCACCGGCCCACGGTCATCAGCCTGTGCCAGCGGGTCTATCAGGTGTCCGGCGGCGTCCTGCGCCAGTTGAGCGACCAGGAGGCCCAGCGCCTTGCCATGGAATTCTGATCAGGAAAAGGAGATATCGCTATGACTGTACTTCTCACCGGCGGCGCCGGCTACATCGGCTCCCACACCGCCGTAGAGCTGCTGAGCGCAGGCCACGACGTGATCATCGCCGACAACTACGCCAACAGCAGCTCCATCGTGGCCCAGCGCATCACCCAGATCACCGGAAAGCCCGTCAAGTGCTATGAGGCGGACGCCGCCGATCCCGCCGCCCTGGAGCGGATCTTTCAGGAGAACGCCATCGACAGCGTCATCCACTTCGCCGGTCTGAAGGCCGTGGGCGAATCGGTGCGCCTGCCGCTGGACTACTACCGCAACAATCTGGACAGCACGCTGGCCCTGCTGGCGGCCATGGAGGCCCACGGCGTCCGGCAGCTGATCTTCAGCTCCTCCGCCACCGTGTACGGCAGGCACGCCGCCCTCCCCTACCGGGAGGACGCCGAGACCGGCCCCTGCACCAACCCCTACGGCTGGACGAAGCTGTTCATCGAGCAGATCATCCGGGACTACGCCGCCGCCCACCCGGACTTCTCCGTAGTGCTGCTGCGGTACTTCAACCCTGTGGGCGCCCACGAAAGCGGCCTTATGGGCGAGGATCCCCGTGATATCCCCAATAACCTCATGCCCTACATCGCCCGTGTGGCGGTGGGCACCCTGCCCTATCTCAACGTGTTCGGCAACGACTACCCCACCCCCGACGGCACCGGCGTCCGGGACTATATCCATGTCACCGATCTGGCCACCGGCCATATGGCCGCCCTGGACTACGCCGCGTCCCACACCGGCGTGGAGGTGTTCAACCTGGGCACCGGCACCGGCTACAGCGTGCTGGACATGGTACACGCCTTCTCCCGCGCCTGCGGCAGGGACATCCCCTACCGCATCGCGCCCCGCCGCAGCGGCGATATCGCCGCCTGCTATGCCGACGTCACCAAGGCCAAAGAAATTTTGGGCTGGCGCGCCAAGCTGGACATCGACGACATGTGCCGCAGCGCCTGGAACTGGCAGAGCCACAACCCCAACGGCTACGAATCTTGAATATATACCTGAATATACACATGTAAAACGAGGGCTTTGGCCCTCGTTTTTACATAAAAATACCCTTTTCTTTCATTTTGCCATTTCCTTCCAAGTTTCGTTTAGATGACGCAATAATTTTTTTGTTATCGTTGATTTTCTGTGGGAATTGCGGTATAATTAGCTTGGCGAAGAAATAATCCCGGATTTAAGCCGACTCTTCGTCAGCACCAATAGATGTGGAAACAGCGAATGCCAAACGGCAGAGGAAAGGAGGCTCAGGAGGGCACTGCCGCGGCAGGGCAAGCAGGAAGCGCTGATACCAGTGCCCCGCCATGCATCCGCATTCGCAGCCATGCGGGATGGCTTATTGCACCATACCGCACGGAAAAAGCCACAAAAACACAGGGAATAAAGGAGAATGAAATGCAATGAAAAAACGAATTCTCAGTTTTCTGTTGGCTCTTTGCATGTGTCTGACGCTGGTACCTGTCACGGTACTGGCCGATGATGATATCCAACAGATCAATGACACCGCCGTTCAGGCCATCACGCCCGGCAGCGATGTCAGCGTCCTGAGCGTTGTCAAACCCGACGACGCCTACTATCGCACCTACGAATTCTATGTCGATGGTAAAGAGATCGACACCCAGATCGTGAAGAACGGTGACACGCTCTATGAGCCTCCCGTCACCGCGCCCGCGGGCAAGACCTTCACCGGCTGGAACCCCAACGTCACCTTCGGCCCGGTCTCTAACGTCGATAAGACCGAGACCATCCGGGTCGATGCCCAGTTTGAGGATGGCTATCACGTCTACTTTAAGGATCCCGATGGCCGTATCATCGTCACCAAGACGGGCAAAACCAATGATACCATCTCCGTTGCCGACGTGAACTTCCCCGTCGGCAATGATGAAGCCATCACCGGCTGGTACACCGACGAAAAGCGCACCCAAAAGGTCGAGTCCGTCATCATCGGGACTTCCGACATCACCCTGTACGCCAAGGTGGAAAAGGGCTATTGGCTCACCTTCGAGTCCAACGGCGGCAGCTATGTGGCCCCGGCGTTCTACGCCAATGGCACACCAGCCGCGGCTCCTGATAAGCCCACCAAGTCCGGCTATACCTTTGCCGGTTGGTACACCGACGAGGGCCTGACGATGGCTGCCAACTTCGGCAGTATCAGGGAGTCCGACACCCTGTACGCCAAGTGGACGGAAAACGGCAACACCCGCTACACCGTCATTCACTGGCTGGAGAACGCCGACGATGACGGCTATTCCGCTGATACAGCGGTGGACACCAAGTACGGTAAAACTGGCGCTGACACGGCAGCTTCCGCCCGAAGCTATACCGGCTTCACCGCCCAGACCATCACCCAGAAGACCATTGCGGGCGACGGTTCTACCATTGTGAGTGTGTACTACAAGCGCAATGTGTACAAGGTGACCTTCTATTTGGATGACCCCATTTATAACTGCGGCAAAGAAAAACACACGCATAGGTGGCCGGGATGCTATGATTGGCGCGGCAATCTCGACTGCGGTAAAGAAGCGCATACCCATTCTTCTGCTTGCGGCAAGATTGAGACCATCGTCATCGAAGCCAAACACGGTGCCAACATTTCTGACCAGTGGCCCACCGTAAACGGCAGCAGTACGTGGAGAACCAAGAAAAATTCCGGTCCGTATCAGGTCAACATCGACACGATGCCTCTGGGCGGTACAAACTTCTACGGTCCCAAGACTGGCAACCGTTACGAGACGGCCTATTACTATGTAGAAGTCCTGCCTGGTGAAGCCGGAACAGATCATGGTGGTGTCGACTATAAGTTGCATCATAAGGACACCTCTCCCGGCACCGGCTATTATGTCACAAAGGAAGACAAGTATAACATCACGGGCTTCACTTACAAGGACGGAACCCAGAATGGTGATAGTTACAACGGGGCCAAATTCTATTACACCCGCAACAGCTATAACATCCTGTTCATGAACAATGGTAGTACGGACAAGACTGTTGCCAAGAAGTTTGAGCAGTCCATTGAGGATGCCAGCTACACGCCCGCTGCCCCTGCGGGCATGACGGACTACGTCTTCGACGGTTGGTACACCAACGAGCAATGTGAGGGTGACGCCTTCGTCTTCACCGGCAAGACCATGCCCGCCAACAACATCACCCTGTACGCCAAGTGGGTAGCGCCCACCTATACGGTGACGGTGTATGATCAGGACGGCAAGAAGCTTGACGAGATCATCGTCAGCAAGGGCGATACCGTCACCGATGAGCTGTCCAAGCTGGAAGCTCAACTCAAGCTCACGCTCGATACTGGTGACAGCTTCCTGGGCTGGACGATCAATCGTGGTCTGCCCTTCAATCCGGGCACCAAGATCACCCGAGATTACGAGCTGCGCGCCAAAGTCGGCAGCAAGGCGCAGTACTCTGTGACCTACGATCCCAACAGCGGCGCCGGCTCCATGACCGACAACGAGAAGTACGCCAAGGGCGCCAAGGCCACCGTCATGAGCAACAACGGCTTCACCAACGGCGACAAGGTCTTCCTGAGCTGGAACACCGCGGCTGACGGCACCGGCAAGACGTACTATCCCAACAGTACCGTGGAGATCACCGGCAATGTGACGCTGTATGCCCAGTGGGGCGACAAGGCGTCCACTGTCAGTGTCACCTATCACAGCAACTTCGGCACTGACCAGACCAAGACGGTAAATGGTATCGCCAACAACGGTCAGATCACGGTTGAGGATTACAGCGCCACCGGTCTGCCCGCGCGCAAGGGCTACACCTTCGCTGGTTGGAAAAACAACGAGGGCACTTCCTTCTCCGCTAATGATCCCGCCCGCGTGGATAACGGTTCCAATGACCTGTACGCCCAGTGGGCCCCCAACACCGATACCAAGTACACGGTGGAGTTCTATTATCAGAAGGATGACGGTTCTTATCCCAGCACCGCCAGTAAAACCGAGCCGCACACCGGTACCACCGACACCATCGTCTCCGTTACCGATGCCGACAAGGCAGATAAGGAGAATGGTAAGTATGTGTACGATACTACCGCCGCTAACGTGGAATCCGGCACCGTCGCTGCCGACGGCTCTCTGGTGCTGAAGCTGTACTTCAAGCTGAACCAGGCCGATGTGACTGTCAACTACTACTGGAACGAAACCACCAATAAGGTTGCCACTTCCAAGACGCTCCCCGCGCAGACTGTTGGCTCAGTTATCACGACCGAGACCGCCATTGCCATCGAGGGTTACACCGCTCTGCCCAACCAGACCTGCAGCCTGACCGTTGGCGCCGACGCTTCCAAGAACGTGATCAACTTCTACTACTACAAGAACGTAGAGCTGACCGCCGTGAGCGATTCCAAGGTGTACAATGGCTCTGAGCAGACAATCTCCGGCTACACCGGTGCTCCTGAGGGCGTGACCTTCAATGGTATCTCCGCCAGCGGTTCCGGTACCGATGTCGGTGAGTACAATGTCACCTTTGCCGAGGGTACTTTGAACACGGTCGATACTACTAATAAGTATATCGTCACCAAGGCCAACAACGGCCAGCTGACCATCGAAAAGCGCAATGTCACTCTGACCTCCGGCAACGCCAGCAAGCAGTACGATGGTACGCCTCTGACTAAGGACGAGGTCAAGGTCACCGGCGATGGCTTTGCGGATGGCGAAGGTGCCACCTACGATGTCACCGGTACCATCACCAACGTTGCCGATAACAAGCCGAACAACAACACCTTCACCTACACGCTGAACAAGGGCACCACGGATGGCAACTATGTCATCGAAATCATGTATGGCACCCTGGAGATTACTCCCGTTGCCGCCGAGGTCACCGTGGAAATCAAGGGCCACACCACCGATGCCATCTATGATGCCACCGAAAAGACCGCCGAGGGTTACGATGTCATCAGCATCAGCAATGACCTGTACACCAAGGATGACTTCGCCCTGACCGGCAAAGACAAGGTTACCGGAATTGCCGCTGGTGAATATGATATGGGCTTGGCCTTCGAGAACATCAGCAAGAACTTCTCCAAGGTGACCTTTGTTGTTGAGGACGGCAAGCTGACCATCGCCAAGCGCGACGTCACCGTCACCGGCGAGAGCGCCACCAAGGTCTACAACGGCCAGACCCAGGAGATCAACGGTTACACCGTGGACAACCTGGTGGAAGGCCACAAGATGACCGGCGTGACCTACAGCGCCAAGGGTAAGGATCCCGGCAAATATGACGGCTCCTTCACCGGCAGCCAGATCGTCATCACCGACGCCGACGGCAGCAACGTGACCGAGAACTACAACGTCAAGACCGTTATCGGCGCGCTGACCATCACCCAGCCTTCCCATCCGACCCGTCCCAGCACACCCACCAAGGATGTCACCTCCGTCAAGACTGCCGATGGCAGCCAGATGACCCTGTGGATGAGCATGACGCTTGCCTCTGCCGCCGGCATCGTGTTCTTCGGCAAGAAGCGCAAGGAAGAGCAGTAATCTTCCCTTCCCCGCGTAACACACGGTGATCGCCTCAAGGCGCACGGCCCCCGCCTCTCCGGTATATCCGGAGAGGTGGGGGTTTTTATGCAAAAAAAGAGACTGCTTACGCAGTCTCTTTTTTTATGCTTTTTATTCGGCGTCCTTGTCCCCGGAAGCCTCTTCGGCCTCCTGGGTCTCTTCAGCGATGGTCTCAGCCTCCGCTTCAGCGGCAGGCACCTTCTCCACCACCACCTTGCCGTCACGCAGCGTCACCTTGGCGGTGTCGCCGGACTTCAGGGTGCCCTCCAGCATCTGCTCGGCCACGGCGTCCTCCACGGTGTTCTGGATGGAACGGCGCAGGGGACGTGCGCCATACTCGGCGTCGAAGCCATCCTTGGCCAGGGCCGCCACCGCGTCCTCATCGGACGTCAGAGTGATGCCCTGCTGGGCCATACGCTTACCGGTGACGGCCAGCATACGGTGGGCAATCTTCACGATGTCCTCCTCCGTCAGCTGACGGAACACGATGGTCTCGTCGATACGGTTCAGGAACTCCGGCTTGAAGGTGCGCTTCAGCTCGGCCATCACGGCGTCCCTGATGCGGGCGAACCGGGCGGCCTCGTCGGCCTCCTTCTGCTTCTCGCTGCCGTCAAAGCCCAGCGGGGCATTCTCGGCGGCGGTGATGTTCTTGGCGCCCACGTTGGAAGTCATGACGATGACGGTGTTCTTGAAGTCCACACGGCGGCCCTGGGAGTCGGTGACGATGCCGTCCTCCAGGATCTGCAGCAGGATGTTCCACACATCCTCGTGGGCCTTCTCGATCTCATCGAACAGCACCACGGAATAGGGCTT
>ERZ1026898.355-NODE-355-length-29554-cov-6.202176_pt1 | contig 29554 bp, 28 predicted proteins | sample MGYA00380178_ERZ1026898 | MGnify/ENA primary metagenome ERZ1026898 (study PRJEB33269, sample SAMEA4719814) | human gut metagenome | biome: human-associated habitat; feature: organic feature; material: feces | place: Cameroon | collected 2013-10 ...
GCCTGGGCCTGCTGCGGACGCTGGGGGTGGATTTCGTGCCGGGCCTTGCCTCCCGCTTTCTGGCGGCCAACCCGGAGAAGAACATCCGCTTCACCTTCCACACCGGCGTCACCAGCCAGCTTCTGGAGGGGCTACAGGCCCTCCAGTACGATCTGGTGTTCTCCTCCCGGCCCGCGCCGGAGATGGGGCTGACCTCCATCCCCGTGGAGCAGCAGGATCTGGTGCTGATCGTGCCCCGGAACCACCCTCTTGCCCGGCTCCACACGGTGGATCTGGCCGACACGCTGCCCTATCCCCAGGTGTATTTCAGCAAGGGCAGCGGCCTGCGGGACGTGATCGACGGCCTCTTTGACCAGATCGGTGAGCGGCCCCACATCGCCTATGAGACCGAGGAGGATCAGGTGATCGCCGGGCTGGTGGCCCACGGCTTCGGCATCGCGGTGGTGCCCTATATGGAGATGCTGCTGCGGCTGGAGGTGAAGATCATCCAGATCGTCCGGCCGGTGTGGGAGCGGAATTTCTATATGGTCAGCGACGACCGGGCGTTTCAGTCGCCGGCGGTGCGGCAGTTCCGGCAATTCGTTCTGGACGGCGCGTCGTTGTAAATTTGCCCAAATTCGCGGCAGGCGATTTGAACCCATAGATGATACCTATGGGTTTTATGAAAAATATGCATCAAAAAAGGCGGCTTTTGTGCGGGATTTTTGCCTTGACAGGCCGCTGCCGGGTCACTATAATGGGGGCAGATCATAAGTTAGCGCAAACTAACTCCTGCCGTGCCCATAGGTTAGCCTTGACTGACTGCCGGGCGGCGGGAGCGCGGCGCGGGAGGGGAGCGGTACCATGTCCTTTTTTGAGAATACACGCAGGCCCACAGGACTTGGCGGGAAGCTGATGGTCTCCATGATGAATCTGGGCCATCGTGCCCTGGCGGACTGGGGCTTTCAGTTTTTGACGATCCCGGAGAACGCCGCCGTGCTGGACTGCGGCTTCTCCTCCGGCGGTGCGCTGGCTCTGGGGATGGCCGCCCACAACAGCGCCCTGGGCACGCCGCTGCCCCAGCCCCGGCATATCGTGGCCGTCTCCCCCGGCGAGGTACCCTGGAACGATGCCGAGCGTTTGCGGATGCAGGCCCTGAACAGCCGGGACGTGGCCATCGACTACGCCTTCATGGCCAAGGGGGAAAAGCTCATGCGCCATGGGCGGGACGACGTGCCGGATTATATGCTGGCGCCCTCTCTGGGCGATTACACCGGCGTGGGGGATATCCATTTTAATTACAGCACCGATGAGGTGCTCTACGGCGCGCTGCCGGAGTTCGAGGACGCCTGCCAGCGGGCGGACGTTCCCTATACGGTCACGGCCCGCCCGAAAATGACCCATTGCTACTGCATGCTGCCGTATTTCAAGGAGGCGAAGGAGGACTTCGCCGAGATCGTGGAAATTCTGAAAAAGTGAGGGGATCATCATGATATGGAAGGTCTTATGGGAAGGCCTTGGCCTGGGAGTGCTGCTGGTGCTAGTCTGCGCCTTCGGTATCCGGAAGGGCGCGGTGGGGATGGTGCATCTCTACTACGAGGATGTGCAGGAGCGCTGCGTGGAGATGGGCCTGACGACCCACGGGCGGATCAAGCGGAACAGTAAGCTCTTCAAGTTCTGCTGCGTTCCCGGCTATCTGGCGTATGTGCTGGTGTTCGTGTACGCCGTCAACGGGGCAAGGGGCTTCTGGGCAGGCTTCTGGCAGCTGCTGGTGTTTGTCCGCTGAGGCCATACGCACGCTGTGCGCTGCCGGAGAGCTTTCCGCATGGGGAAGCTCTTCGGCAGCGCACATTTTTATTCGAGATGGAAAGAAAAGATTCAGCATTGCTGAACGATTGGGATTGACGCGGAAAGCCGATTCCGATACACTATACAAAAAGCGTGGAAGCGCTTTTCTGTGTGAACTGCGTTATTCTGAAGAAAGATAACGCGCAGGGGAGGGGAGACCATGATCTTCTATACCGCAGATCTTCATTTTCATTACGCGCCGCTGCTGTCCTCCCGGCCCTTTGCCGCGGTGGAGGAGATGGACGAGGCGCTGATCCGAAACTGGAACGAGCGGGTGTCGCCGGAGGACACCGTGTATCTGGTGGGCGACATCGGCTATAACGAGGGGCGGGTGCCCCACGAGCTGCTGTCCCGTCTGAAGGGCCGCAAGCACCTGATCCGGGGCAACCACGACACGGGGTATGAGGATGCCGCGTCGCTGTACCGCTACTTTGAGACGATCACCGACTTCAACGAGATCGATGACGGCGAGACCCACATTCTGCTGTGTCACTACCCCATCATCTACTGCAAGCGGGGCTACATGATCCATGGCCACATCCACCAGGGACGGGGCCAGGAGTACGAGCTGTTGAAGCAGCTGCCCCGCGTGCTGAACGCCGGGGTGGATATCAATTTTTACCGCCCCGTGACGCTGGATGAGCTGATCGAGAACAACCGCGCCTTTTACAGCGGTGAGCGGGACGGGCTGGTCCCGCCGCCGCCCCGGACGCCCCGGGGCGACAAGGGCTGGCTTCCGGCGGTGCCGGATTTCCGCCCGATCCCGGAGCGGCCAAGAGAACGATGAGAGGAGGACGTGCTATGGAGCAGGAAAAACGGGACAGCGTCAAGTCCTTGGGCAAGGCGCTGCGGCTGATCGACATCATCAACCAGGCCCGCACGCCCATGACGCTGATGAGCCTGAGCCAGGCGTCCGGCTATCCCAAGAGCACCGTCTACGCCCTGCTGAACACCCTGCGCGGCTACGACTGCATCCGGCAGGAGAGCGATGGCCGCTACTATCTGGGGACGCGGCTGTTTGAATGGGGCTGCGGCGTATCGGCATCGTGGGAGCTGAACAGCGTGGCGCGGCCCTATCTGGAGAAGCTGGCCGCCCACACGGACGCCACGGCGCTGCTGAGCCGCATCGAGGGCAGCAGCGTGGTGGTCATCGACCAGTATACCGCCATGGGCGGCGGCATCTACGTCACCACCGAGATCGGGACGCACCTGCCGCTGCACGCCACCTCCCAGGGGAAGCTGCTGCTGGCGGCCATGTCGGACGCATCGGCCAAAGCCTTTCTGAGCGGCGCGGAGCAGCTGGAGGCGTTTACGCCCCACACCATCGTGGAGCAGGAGCAGATCCTGCGGGAGCTGGGACAGATCCGCTCCGACGGCTACGCAGTGGAAAACGGCGAATACAAGATCGGCCTGCGGTCGGTCTCCGCGCCGGTCTATGACCGCCGCGGCGATATGGGCTACGCACTGAGCGTGGTGGGCTTGTTCCGCAAGGTGCGCTCCCAGGAATTTGAGGGGGCCGTGGCCTGTGTCAGCGCCGCGGCGCAGCAGCTGTCGGAGGCCATCGGTTACCGCGGCTGCCGGACATCTGTGCCGGGAAGGAGACAAAAGCAATGACGAAAAACACAAAACTGACCGCCCTGCTGCTGGCGATGGCGCTGCTGCTGCCGCTGCTGTGTGGCTGCGGCAGCAGCCAGACGGGCTATGATCCGCTTGCGGGCGTGGAGACAAAGACCGTGACCGATTCCAGCGGCCGCAAGGTGGAGGTGCCGACGGAGATCACCCGCGTGGCGCCCAGCGGCTCCACGGCCCAGATGCTGCTGATGCCCATCGCCTATGACCTGCTGGTGGGGCTGAGCAGTTCCCCCAGCACCGCACAGCGGCCCTATTTTCCGGAGGAGATGTGGTATCTGCCCACCTTCGGTCAGTTCTACGGCAGCAAGGCCAGCCTGAACATGGAGGCGCTGATCGCAGCACAGCCCCAGGTCATCCTCGACCTGGGCGACGCCAAGGAGAGCATTGCCGACGATATGGACCGCATCCAGAAGCAGACCGGCATCCCCACGCTGTTTATTGAGGCCGACCTGGACGACATGGCGGCGGCCTATCGGATGCTGGGCAGCCTGCTGGGCCGGGAGACAGAGGCGGAGCCGCTGGCCGCGTTCATCGAGGAGACGGTGACCATGGCCCAGGCCAACGCCGCCGTGATCCCGGAAGGCCAGCGGAAAACGGTGCTGTACGGCACCGGCGCCACCGGCCTTGCCTGCAACGCGGCGGGCTCCTCCCAGGCGGACGTGATCGACCTGGTGGGCGCGGTCAACGCCATCGTGCCGGAGGAGGTCACCAACCGGGGCGGCGGCACCACCGTCAGCCTGGAGGAGGTCTACGTCTGCGACCCGGACGTGATCCTGCTGACCGCCGGCGGTCCCTATGACGAGGTGCAGACCAACGAATGGTCGGAGCTGACCGCCGTGAAAAACGGCGCGTATTACGAGATCCCCAACCTGCCCTATAACTGGATGAGCTCGCCGCCGTCGGTGAACCGGGTGCTGGGCGTGTGGTGGCTGGGGAATCTGCTGTATCCCGCCCTGTATGACTATGACATGACGGAAGTGGCCCAGGAATTCTACCGGCTCTTCTGGCACTATGACCTTTCAGCGGAGGAGGCGGCTGACATGCTGAGCCGCTCGACATACAAATGAGAAACCATACCAGACAACTGAAGCAATGGCTGCTGGCAGTGCTGCTGGCGGCGCTTGCGCTGCTGCCCCAGTTGGCCTACGCCTCCGGCATCGCCACCGATGACCTGCGGATCCGGGTGGGCTATTTCGGCATGAGCACGGACGAATATGTGGACGTGGACACCTATCACTGGTCACAGCTGGAGAGCGACCTTCCGCTGGCCCAGCAGGCGTACTCCTTTCTGCGCGTCGGCGAGGACGGCACCTATCAGGTGATCGTGGACTCCGCCAGGGGCTTTTATATCGACGATCTGCTGGAATATGCCAACATCAACATCAGCGACATCCAGTCCATGAACTTCTATACCCGGGATCAGGAGACGGGGTATTTTACCTCCTTCAGCCTGGCAGAGCTGCTGCAGTCCCGGCGGTACTATTTTGACGATCTGCCCGCCCATCTGTACCCCATCTATGACGAGGAGGGGAACTTTACCGGTCAGTATGACGACACGGAGGCGTGGCAGTACGCTGTCGAGGTGCGGCCCATGCTGGCGCTGGAGGACAACTGGGTGCGGTACGAAGTGGGCACTGAGCACACCGGGCCCGATTACAGCGCCATGGGTACCGCCAACCGCTTCCGTCTCCTGTTCGGCCAGACCAGCCCCATGGAGAGCCGTACCAATCAGACGGCCAAGTATGTCTACGCCGTCAACGTGACGCTGGACGGCCAGCCGGAGGTGGTCAGGGAGATGCAGCCCCTGGAGGGCACCGTGGGCTCCCACAAGACCACGATGACGCTGTCGGTGGGCAATCTGTCCATTCTGAAGAATTTGCAGCAGCTGCTGAAATTCGATTCCTCCGACGGCGGCGTGCTGCGGATCGACAGTTGGACGGTGACGCCCGACAGCACCTACAGCGACCTGGTGACGGTGGAAATCTCCTATACGATCCTGAAGGAGGGAACGGCCTCCATCAGCGGCAACATGGGGGGCTTGGCGCTGAACGCGGCGGCCTCGGTGGAGGTGCCGCCGGAGGAGCCGCCCCAAGAGGAGGAGCCGCCGGAGGAGGAACCCGGCCAGGAGACCACCGGCGGAGAGAACAGCAGCACCGCCGCGGCGGCGGAGCCGTCCCAGAGCGGCGGACAGCCCCAGATGATCCGCCTGTCGGCGGAGATGAGCGCCCTGCTGGAGCAGCTGGGCAGCAACCAGGGACAGCAGGCGGAGATGCCCCGGAATCAGGCGGATTCTGCCCCCACGGTGGAGCCGGAGGATAACCGGGCCGTCCTGCTGTATACCGGACTGATCGCCGCGGCCTTCTGCCTGGTGATTTCCACGGTGCGCCGCCGGTGGTACGCCGGGTACATGGCGGATCTGGAGACGTTGATGGACTGCGTGCTGGAAGGGGAGAATGCCCGATGAAGCGCCTGCATACAAGAGGGGGACGCTTCGACAGCGAGGACGTGAACCCCATGAACTATATCTCCAACCTGTCCGACGCCATGCTGATCCTGGCGGTGGGCATCATGCTGGCGCTGATCGTCCACTGGAACGTGGATATCTCCACCTCCGGCGGCACCATGTCCGACAGCGGCACCACCTACGCCGCCGACGGCAGCGTGCTGGTGGACAAGGACAACGCCGCCGCCATGACCCAGGAGGAACTGGACAAGATGCAGCAGGACACCAGCGTGGGCCAGGACAGCCAGGGCATGGAAAAGGCCGGTGAGCTTTACTACGACGCGGAGACCGGCACCTATTACATCGTGCGCGGCAATTAAAGGAGCACCCTATGACGTTACAGGAAAAGCGCTATACCCGCCGCTTCGCGCTGCTGGCGGTGATCTTCCTGCTGGTGCTGCTGCTGTCCATGCAGCTGGGCCGCTATCAGATCTCCGCCTGGGAGCAGCTGCGGATGCTGTTCACCCGCCTGACCGGCGGCGAGCCCTTCTGGGAGAAGAGCACGGGCAAGGTGCTGTTTGAAATCCGCCTGCCCCGCATCGGCGCGGCGGTGCTGGTGGGGGCGGCGCTGTCGGTATCCGGCGTCAGCTATCAGGGTATGTTCCGCAACCCCATGGTATCCCCGGATATCCTGGGGGCCAGCACCGGCGCGGGCTTTGGCGCGGCGGTGGCGATTTTGCTGGGGGCGGGCTATTTCGGCATCTCCGCCGCCGCCTTCTGCGGCGGTCTGACGGCGGTGGCGCTGGCCTGGCTCATCAGCCGTCTTTCACGGACGGAGACCACGCTGGCCCTGGTGCTGGCGGGCATGATGGTGTCTTCCCTCTTCTCTGCGGGCACGTCCTTCATCAAGCTCATTGCCGACACCCAGCAGCAGCTCCCCGCCATCACCTATTGGCTGATGGGCAGCCTTTCCTCCATCAAGCGGGAGGATCTGGCGTTTCTGGCGGTGCCGGTGCTGGTGGGCATGGTGCCACTCTTTCTGCTGCGGTGGCGCATGAACCTGTTGACCGTGGGCGAGGAGGAGGCCCGCTCCATGGGCGTGGACACCCGGACGCTGCGGCTGGTGGTGATCATCTGCGCCACGCTGCTGACGGCGGCCAGCGTCTCCGTCTCCGGTATGATCGGCTGGGTGGGTCTGGTGATCCCCCACTTCTGCCGGATGCTGTTCGGCTATGACTACCGGAGGCTGATCCCCGCCGCCACGCTGTTCGGCGCGGCCTTCCTGCTGGCGGTGGACGACATCGCACGGCTGGTGACCACGGCGGAGCTGCCCCTGGGCATCCTGACAGCCTTTGTGGGCGCGCCGCTGTTCGTCTATCTCATTCTGACAGGAGGTGGCCGCCGTGTCGATTGAGGTAAAAGACCTGTCCTTTGCCTATGGCAGTCATACCGTGCTGAATCAGGTGTCTTTTTCGGTACATAAAGGCAGTTTTACGGCCCTTTTAGGTGCAAACGGTGCGGGCAAAAGCACCCTGTTCCGCTGCATACTGGGCTTTCTGCCGCATTATCAGGGATGCATCACCCTGTGCGGGCAGGACATCCGCGGCCTTGACCGCCGCCAACAGGCCCGACTGGCGGCCTACATCCCCCAGATCAGCGCGCCGGTGTTCAACTACACCGTGCTGGAAACGGTGCTGATGGGGGCCAGCGGCAGTATTTCGCCGCTGCAGCGGCCCGGTCAGGCGCAGCGGGAGCGGGCCATGGAGATGCTGGAGCGGCTGGGCGTGGGCCATCTGGCGGGCTGCGGCATCAACGAGATCTCCGGCGGTGAGCGTCAGATGGCGCTGATCGCCCGGGCCATGGCCCAGCAGGCGAAGATCCTCATCATGGACGAGCCCACCGCCAATCTGGATTACGGCAACCAGTACCGGGTGCTGGAGACGGTGCGGCGGCTGACGGAGGAGGGCTACACCGTGCTGATGTCCACCCACAATCCGGAGCACGCCCGACGCTTCGCTGCCGACGTGCTGGCCCTGAAGGATGGCACGGTGTATGCCGACGGGCCGTCGGAGGAGATCATCACACCGGCGCTGATCGAGGCGCTGTATCAGATCCCCGCCGCCATGTGGGAGAAGGACGGCAGAAAGGAGCCGTAACGATGAAGCATACGAAGCAAAGATGGCTGGCTGCGCTGCTGGCCCTGTGCCTGCTGCTGAGCCTGGCGGCTCCGGCGATGGCCATGCAGCCGGATGACGCGGCGGATACGGAAGCTGCGGCCCTGCCTGCGGAGAAAGCGCCTGCGGAAAATGGAGAAGCGGAAGCCTTTGATGCTCCGGAGACCCTTGCCGCCGGGACGGAAGTGACGGCGGAGCGCCGCAGCGGCTATGACGTGGCCACCATCCGCTATACGGATGCCTCCGGGACAGAGCAGGCCATCGCCTTTCGGGAGACGGAGAGCGGTTACGCTTACACGCTGCCCCAGGGGGTGGCGGAGAGCGCGGTGACGGTGGAGTATTTCTCCACCACCCGATGGGACGGCGCGGTGGACATCTCCTGGTACGACGCGGATCAGACGGAATTCACCCTGACCACTCCGGCGCAGCTGGCGGGACTGGCGGCGCTGGTCAATGGACGCGCCAGCGCCGAGACCTCCCACTGGCGGATCAAGGGCGACACGGCGCTGCTGGTGTCCACCCGGAAGGACAATGTAATATTGGTGGGCGCGGGCGGCGGCAATATCACCGGCACCGTCTATTACGGCAGCGCCGACTATGATTTCTCCAACAAAACAGTGTATCTGGGCTGCGACATGGACATGGGCGGCAGCGACGGCGTCAACTGGCCGCCCATCGGCGGCAAGTACCCCATGGCGCCCGATGATATGGATGACCCCATACCTATCGAGGCGTTCTTCAACGGCACGCTGGACGGCCGGGGACACCGCGTCACCAACCTGTACTGCGACCGGTACAGCGCCAAGCACTACGCCTATTCCCAGGCTGTCGGCCTGGTGGGCTATCTGGGCGAGACGTATGACGGCGAGAGCGACCCGGCCCAGGCGCCTACGGTGCGGAATCTGTCCGTTGACGGCAGTATCCGTGGCCGCCGCATGGTGGGCGGCATCGTGGGCCGTGTGGGCAGTATCAGCACCGGCGTGCGCGTGGAGAACTGCGCCAACTACGCCGCCGTCAGCAGCACCGACAGCAAGGGCGTGGGCGGCATCGTGGGCGCGGGCTGGGGCAAGGGCTACATCGTCAACTGCTACAATACCGGAAGCGTCGGCAGCACCTACGCCTGCCCTGCCGGCGGTATCTGCGGCAACAACCAGGGACTGAATATCTACGCCTGCTATAACGTGGGCACCATCGACACCAGCGGCAACCAGCGGGGACGGGGCATCGGCGGCCACGACGGCGGTACCTATACCGTTGCCAACTGCTATACCCTGTCCGGCTGCGATGACGATTCCGCTTCCAACGGCTGGTATGTGGGCAGCGGCACCGCCTGCACCATCGACATTCGTGTGTGGACGGCGGCACAGATGCAGAGCCAGACCCTGGTGACCGCCCTGAACGCCAACGGCGGCGCGTATGTGTATAGCGCGGGCGGCTATCCACGGCTGTTCTGGGAGAGCGGCTGGCCCTCCGGTACCTGTCAGGTCAACATGGGCATCACTGTAACGGCCACGCCCGGCGGCGACGTGACAAAGGGGACGGTGGTCTATCTCTCCAACGCCACGCCGGCGGGCAGCGTGTTCCGCTACTACAGCGCCAACGGCAAAAATCTGCTGGGCGACTACTATACCGTTACGGCGGATGTGACCCTGAGCGCCGTGATGGAGTCTATGGTAGCCGGTACCGTACAGCTGCCGGAGAGCAGCGTCTACACCCTCACGGTCACAAAGACCGGCACGGCCTATGTGGACGGTGAGGCCGTCAGTGTGACGGACGATCCTGTGGTCAGCGGCGATCCCATCTATGAGAATGACGTGCTGACGGTAAAGGCCGCCGTCAAGGACGGCGTGTATCCCGAGGACAACGACTATGTGTACAGCGGGAAATTTGACTTTGTCTTCGCCTATCAGGACGGCGCAAGCAGTCCGGAAACAAAACGGAACCTCCTGAGTACGAAATTCACCGTTGCCAGAACTGACGTGCCGCTGGTGATAACAGCTGTGCCCAAGACCACGGGAAAAACATGGCTCGATGTGGCGGATACCTCCTGGTACAGCGACAGCGGGACGGCGTTTACCATCACCACCGCCCGGCAGCTGGCAGGGCTGGCGCAGTTGGTGAACGACAAGACAGACACGTTCTCCGGCAAGACCGTCCGCCTGGGGAATGACATCAGTCTGCGCAACGACGACGGCACCCACGGTACGCGGCTGTGGGACGGCATCGGCACCTCCGGCAGCTTCAACGGCACCTTTGACGGTCAGGGCCATGCCATCACCCAGATGACGGCAAGTACCTCCGGCAGCGTGGCGCTGTTCGTCACATGCAGCGGCGCGGTCATCCGGGATCTGTCCCTGTTCGGCGAGGTCACCGGCGGCAGGGCCGCCGGACTGGCGGTGGATATGACCAACACCACCGTGGAGAACTGCGCCGTATCGGTCAAGGTCACGGCCAGCAACAGCGGCGCCAGCGCCAGCGGCGGTATTGCCGGTACGATGAACGGCGGCGCCATGACGGGCTGCGTCAACCGCAATGCCGTGACCAGCGAGAACGGCGTGGGCGGCCTGACAGGTGAGCTGAAGGGCGGCGGCACCATACAGGACTGCGCCAATTACGGCGCGGTGTCCGGCAACAACAGCAACGGCGGCCTTGGTGGCCTGGTGGGCAAGGTGAGCAGCGGCACGCTGCTGCGCTGCGCCAACTACGGCGCCGTCAGCGGTACCAGCTGGTACACCGGCGGTCTGGCGGGGTATTGCAGCAGCGGCACGGTCACCGACTGCTATAACACGGCGGCGGTCACCGGCGGCCATGGGACATACGCCAAGTCCTATGTGGGCGGCCTGGTGGGCAGCGCGGCGGTCTATACACTGTCCAACTGCTTCACCGGCGGCGCGGTGTCCGTGGGCGGTACCTATGGCACGGCGGGCGGCGTATTCGGCTATGACGGCACGAACTCCAAGAGCAGCGGCACAAACCTGTGGTACCTGGACAGCGCCTGTCCGCAGGCGGTGGGCGGCACAGCGAACGGCAGCGCCAGTCCCGTCGAGAATCAGACCACTGCCTGTACGGCGGTGCAGCTGGAGAGCGGCGCGGTGTGGACGGCTCTCAACGTGAACGGGTGCTTCACCCGGGGCGAGCAGGGCTATCCGGAGCTGAGCACGATCCCCGCCGCCTATGCCATCCGGGGCCGGGTGGACGCGGGAGGACGGAGCGTGACGGTCACGCTGAAGGAGAGCGGCCAGACGGTGCAGACGCTGACCGGCATTGTCGATGATTTCCAGCTCTCCCTGCGGGCCAACGGCAGCTATAGCCTGCTGTTTGAGGCGGAGGGCTGCGTGTCCCATCAGATCGTCATTCCCCAGGACTTTACCGGCCTGCTGGATACGGTCATGCTGTGCCGGGCCGGGGATGTGAACATGGACGGCGTGCTGGATGTGTACGATCTCCAGCGGCTGTATGAGGAGCTGAGCGGGCTCGATCCGCTGACGGACGATTACGCGCGGCTCCTTGCGGACGCGAACGGTGACGGCCCGGTGACGGTCGCGGATGTCCAGTGGCTGTACGAATATCTGCTGGCCGCGTCAGGAACGTAAAATTCTGCAATGCGGAACAAAAATTCTGTATTATGGAATGCGCCGCGTTGACGGCGGAAGGCAAAAAAACGGTAAAATGTGGACAGGGCAGCTTATGCCCTGTCACTTTTATACATCGTTGTTCCCGGCGGGGAATAACGAGCAAAAATGCAACAGAAAGGAAACAACACGATGAGAGTTAAAAATTCTCTGCGGCGACTGACGGCGCTGCTGCTGTGCCTGGTGATGATGGCGCAGACAGTGGTGGTGGCGTCGGCGGCGACGTTCAGTCCTACGACTGAGACGCCGGAGCCTACGGCGGCAGACGCCTTCGCGTTCAGCGACGGCGAGATCACGGATTATGTCGGCAGTGATACCAACGTGGTCATTCCCGCCGCCATTGGTGGCGTGGCTGTTACCAAGATCGGCCAGGCCGCGTTTATGTCAAAGATGGACGTGACCAGCATCGTGATTCCCAGCACGGTGACGTATGTGGCCGATTACGCTTTCGACTATTCTCCGTTGGAAGCACTGTATTTCTACGGCGCATTTCCGACCAATCTGGATAACGCCACCGGGGATATGAACTCGGATGTTACCGTTTACTGCAAGGGCAAATATCTGAGCGACTACGAGGACGCCTTAGGCGACTATTTCACGGTTTCCGGTACGATCAGCAACAGCCTGGCCGACCCCGCCTATCCTGCGGCTCCCAGCCACAACTGGAAGTACACCGACAACGGTGACGGCACCCACCGCGCCGTGTGCCAGGATGCGGGCTGCACCGAGGTCATTGCCAGAGAAGCGCATACCTATACCGGCGGCTTTTGCGCCTGCGGTGCTAAGGTAAACGGCAGCGAGGCCGGGATGTTCAACTACAAGGTGCTTGACGAAAACGCCAAGACCGCGGCCATCATCGGCTACAATAAGACCGGCCTGGGCGGCGAGATCACTCTGCCCAGCACCTATACCAAGGATGGCGTGACCTATACCGTCACCACTGTGGCGGCGGACGCCTTCAACGGCGGCGGCAACAACAGCAACACCGATGCCGAGGCGCTGTCCAAGATCACCAAGATCACCGTGCCCGCCTCCATCACCAAGGTGGGCGACAAGGCATTCTGCTATGTGGGTCGCTATCAGACCCGCGCATGGAATCTGGAGGAGATCGTCTTTGAGGCAGAGAACGTCACCTTCGGTACTGCCGCTCTGGGCAGCAACCCCAAGCTGACCAGCGTCACCCTGCCCTCCGGCATGACGGAGATCACCGCCAGCATGTTTGCCAAGGACACCGCGCTGGCGGCGCTGACCATCCCCGAGACCGTCACCACCAAGGTGGCCGGTGAGGACTGGACCTTCACCGTCATCGGCATCGGCAAGAGCGCGCTGTATCAGTGGCAGTCCGGCTATACGAGCGGCTCCTATAATTTTGCGGCAGTGGAGTACGGCGTGAGCCAGGAGCAGTATGACAAGCGCGATACCGAGGGCCTCAGAGGCTTCAGACTGGTCAGCAAGGTCACCACGCTGTCCTTCGAACAGGCGCATATTCCTGTGACCGATCCCGCTGTGGAGCCTACCCGGGATGAGCCCGGTAAGACCGAGGGCAAGCACTGCGAGACTTGCGGTGCCATTCTGGAGGAACAGGAGAACATCCCCGCCATCAATCCCGTGGTGCTGACGGTGAAGGGCCTGGACAAGGACGGCAAGGCCGTGGAAAAGATTTATCGCAAGAATGATCTCTATGCGCTGAAGATACGATGAGAGGCGGAAAGCGTTGAATATCAACGCTTTCCGCCCTTTTTGCGTACTTTCGGCTCAGTGGAACGTCCAATGTGTCCACCCCGTACTCCCCAGTCGTTTCCGCGTTTGGGTCACGGTTTGGGTCAGACCCCGTGGCTTCGCAAAAATGACCACGCTGTAATCAAAGAGAAGCCGTTTCCGACATTGCTGTTTTGAAAGGCTATCTCTTCTCGTCCAGCAGCATGACACCCTGCGGCGGATTGTGGTCAATGGCCCCCACGATGCGGTGGGGCACATACGGCTCTTCCAGATAGGCAATATCCTCATCCGTGAGCTTTACCGCCGCCGCCATCAGAAATGTTATCAGCCAGGCGATGTTATCACACAAAAATAACAGGAGAGGAACGGATCATTCCATCCGCTCCTCTCCTGTTATTTTTTGTGGTTGCAGCATTTACGCGAAAGGATTCTCCGTGGGATAGGGCAGGCTCTTGGGCTGGTTGTAGGCAATATCCGTCACGCCCAGGAACTTGAATACCTCAAACAGCGCTTTGCCGTAATGGCCGAAGGCCACCGCGCCGTGGTGAGGATAGCGCTTCTGAACCAGCACATGGCGGTAGAAACGGCCCATCTCCGGAATGGCAAAGATACCGATGCCGCCGAAGCTGCCGGTGGGCACATCCAGCACCTCGCCCTGGGCGATATAGGCCCGCAGCCGACCCTCGCTGTCGCACTGGAGACGGTAGAATGTAATATCGGAGGCGGCGATGTCGCCCTCCAACGTACCACGGGTGAAGTCCGGCGTACCGCCATTCTCCAGCAGGCGGTTCTGGATCAGCTGATATTTCACGGCCCGGTCGGCGCACATCTTGCAGCTGGGGGTATTGCCGCAGTGGAAGCCCATGAAGGTATCAGTCAGCTGATAGTCATAGCGACCCTTGATCTTGTCGCTCCACAGCTGGGCTGGCACGGAGTTATTGATGTCCAGCAGCGTAACGGCGTCCTGAGAGACGCAGGCGCCGATATACTCGCTGAGAGCGCCGTAAATGTCCACCTCGCAGCTGACGGGGATGCCTCGGGAGGCAAAGCGGGAGTTGACATAGCAGGGCTCAAAGCCGAACTCTTTGGGGAAGGCGGGCCAGCACTTGTCGGCAAAGGCCACATACTTCCGGGCGCCCTTGTGGGCCTCAGCCCAGTCCAGCAGTGTCAGCTCAAACTGCGCCATACGGGGCAGCAGTTCGGGGTAATACCGGCCCTCGCCCATCTCGGCGGCCATCTCTTTGCACACGCTGTCGATGCGGGGATCACCGGCGTGAGCCTTATAGGCCACCAGCAGATCCAGCTCAGAGTTCTCCTCGATCTCCACGCCCAGCTCATACAGGCCCTTGATAGGCGCGTTGCAGGCAAAGAAGTCCTGGGGTCTCGGGCCAAAGGTGATGATCTTCAGGTTCCGCAGGCCCAGAATAGCACGGGCCACCGGCACGAAATCCGCCATCATGCGGGCGATATCTTCAGCAGTACCCACGGGGTATTCGGGGATGTATGCCTGAATGTGGCGCATGCCCAGATTATAGGAGCAGTTCAGCATACCGCAATAGGCGTCGCCGCGGCCATTGATCAGGTCACCGTCGCCCTCGGCGGCGGCTACGAACATGCAGGGGCCGTCAAATTCCTTTGCCAGCAGCGTTTCCGGCGTTTCCGGGCCGAAGTTGCCCAGGAACACCACCAGAGCGTTGCATCCGGCGGCCTTTACATCGGCGGCAGCCTTCTGCATGTCCTTCTCGTTTTCCACCGTCACGGGGCACTCATACAGTTCTCCGTCATAGGCCTTGGCAATAGCGGCCCGGCGGCGCTCGGACAGAGCAATGGGGAAGCAGTCGCGGCTGACAGCCACAAGGCCCAGCTTCACTTGGGGAATGTTGTCAAACATGGGATTTTCCTCCTATCACAGATCGTTGGCTATGTCGATATTGATACCGGTCAGGCCGACCTTCGCACCGCTTCTGGCCTCGTCGCTGTCGGGATGGGGCAGCAGCCACTTGTTGCAGGCGGTCAGATATGCCGCCTCGCCCGACGGCGCGGGGATCGCGGGAGCGGCGGTGTTGGTGCCCCGGGGCAGCGCCACCAGTACCCGGAAGCCCTTCTCCGGATCCGTATGGCAGGGAGCATAGTGCAGCGTGGTGGCATAGACCTCCACCAGCACACCGGCAGGCACCCGGAATGCCGCAACGCTGGCGGTATCCAGCATCATGTCGCGGATATCCTCCATCTTGGCCAGCAGCAGGATGAAATCCCCGGCACCCAAATTGAACTCACTGTCCCGGTGATACTCCAGACAGTTCAAGCGGGTGTTATGACCCCAGCACATGCCCAACTGCACCGGCATGCCGCCGAAGAGCTGGTCACGGAACGCGGCAAAGGCATCGCCGCACTGCTCCAGCGCCGGTATCGCCGGTTCATAGGCCACGCCGCTCTCCAGCATGGGAACGGTCTCCATAGCGGCCAGCAGCTCTTCACAGGGTATGCCTGTCACCACCCGGCCATAAGGACGGAAGGCCTCGTCATATACGGAATAGATCGTCATCGTCTCACCTCTCCAACACTTTGAACAGCTCACGGCAGGCGGGATAGATCTGCCGGAACTGCTGATATCGCTTCTCATACAGCGCCATGCGTTCCGGATCGGGCTGCACCGTATCCTTGACGTGGATCAACTCCTCCGCCGCCTGCCGAACGCTTTCAAAAACACCGCAGGCCACCATGGCCAGCATGGCGCCGCCGTAGCCGGGTCCCTGCTCGGTGACAGGGATATCCAGCGGGATACCCAGAATGTCGGCGATCATCTGCCGCCACAGGGGCGACTTGCTGCCGCCGCCGCAGATCATGGAGCGAGGGATGGCAATGCCCAGCAAACGGGCCACCTCAAAGCTGTCCCGGATGGCGAAAGCCACACCCTCTAACACAGCCTGCAGCATATCCGCCCGGGAGGTATCCATGGTCATACCGATAAAGGTGCCGCGGGCGGAGGTGTCGTTGATGGGGCTGCGCTCGCCCATCAGATAAGGCAGGAAATAGACATGGTTATGCCCCAGCTTCTCCGGGGCGATCCGGGCCTGAAGTCCCGCGTAATCCTCGCTGCCCAGAATTTCCTCCATAAACCATTTGTTGCAGGAGGCCGCCGACAGCATACAGCCCATCAGGTGATAGCCGCCGTCGGCATGGGCAAACGCATGGAGGCCATTGTGGGGGTCCACGCCGAACTTGTCCGAGCTGATGAAGATGGTACCGGAGGTGCCCAGTGAGATATTGCAGCCGCCTGCGCCTACCACACCGGTCCCCACCGCCGCCGCGGCATTGTCGCCGGCACCGGCGCAGACTTTTACACCGACAGGCAGCCCCAGCTCCGCCGCCACCTCCGGCAGCAGTGTGCTTACGCACTGGAAGCTCTCGTACAGCCGTGGCATCTGCGTCTCCGTAACGCCGCAGATATCCAGCATCTCCTGTGACCAGCACTTATGCTGCACGTCCAGCAGCAGCATGCCCGAGGCGTCGGAATAATCGCAGCAATGGACGCCGGTCAGCTTGTAGTTGATATAATCCTTGGGCAGCATGATGCGGCGGATGCGGCGGAAGTTCTCCGGCTCGTTCCTCTGCATCCACAAGAGCTTCGGGGCGGTGAACCCGGCGAACGCGATATTGGCGGTCAGCGCCGACAGGCGCTCTTTGCCGATGGTGCCGTTGAGGTATTCCACCTCCCGGGAGGTACGGCCGTCGTTCCACAGGATGGCCGGTCGGATCACCTGATCCGCTTCGTCCAGCGCCACCAGGCCGTGCATCTGGCCACCTGCGCCGATGCCCGCCACCTTTTCGGCGTCAAAGCCCCGCAGAAGCGCCGGGATGCCCTCCCGCACCGCCTGCCACCAGTGGGCAGGCTCCTGTTCCGACCAGCCGGGCTGGGGGAACAGCAGCGGATACTCCCTTGTGACGGTACGCAGCACCGTCCCCTGCCGATCCACCAGCAGCAGCTTCAGCGCGGAAGTGCCAAGGTCAATGCCGATGAAATACATGCTCTCACGACCTTTCGGATGATTTCTTTCCGGAACAGAGGTTGCGTCTCCCCCGCCGGGTATGGTATAATACTGTCGGGCGGAATACGCCCGCACCTTATGAAAAGGCGGTAGCAACGATGGATGTCCGTCAGCTTGTCCCCGTGGATTTCAGCGACTATTTTGCGCACTTCACCCGCAGCGACTATCCCGCGTTCTTCCGGCGCTATACCGCGCTGGCCGGGCCGGTGCTGGCCGCGTTGTCCTCCCCTGCCGAGGCAGAGGCCGCGGCAGCGGAGCTGGTAGCGCACTGCGGCACACTGCTGCGTCCGCTGCGCCGGAAGGTGATACTGTTCGATCTGAAAAGCCTGTTTACCCTGTATACCGTCCCGGCGGCGCTGGAGCACGGCGGTGAGGCCGCGGAGGCTTTTGCCCAACGGCTGGCGGAGGAATGGAACCGGCAGTATCCGGCGTTTTCCTTTGCCATCGGCACCTACGGCGAGCTGATGAAGGGGTTTGAAAACGCAAAGCTTCTGGGCTTTGATATCAAATGGGGAGGCAAAAAGGATGAAAAATAAGCTGATCGCTCAGTTATATCGCCGCAAACGGAACTCCTACCTGTCTGCCATCGTGGGCGGCTATCTCGTTTATCTGGCGTGGAAGCTGCTGGGCGAGCTGCCGGAGGGCGGCGGCGCGCTGATCGCGGCCTGGATCGCCATTGTGGTCTTTGCCCTCTGCGGCGCGCTGTTCGCGGCGCTCAGCATTTGGGCGCTGATAAAGGGATACTGTGCGGAGAATGCGCCCGGGGACGATGAGGAACCGCCCGCAGAGACGTAAAATACGCTGTTGGTACAGGATACGAGCCTTTCTTTTGGAAAGACTCGTATCCTTTTTCTGTTTTACGCCTTGCCGGTCTTGTGGTTGGACACCACGTCAAAGATAACGGCTACCAGCAGCACGGTACCCTTGACAATGTACTGCCAGTTGTTGTCCAGACCGATGATGGACATGCCCTGGTTGATAACGCCCAGGAAAATAGCGCCGATGCAGATACCGGCCACGGTACCGGAGCCGCCGTAAGCGGAGGCGCCGCCGATGAAGCACGAGCCGATGGCGTCCATCTCAAAGGACGTACCGGTATCGCCGTTGATGGAGCCGATACGGGCCGCCATCAGCAGGCCGGACAGACCCGCCAGGAAGGACATGGAGGCATAGGCCATGAAGTAGACCTTCTTGGTGTCGATGCCGGAGAGCTTGGTGGCCTTCTCGTTGCCGCCCACCGCGTAAAAGTAGCGGCCGAAGGCGGTCTTGCTGGTGATGAAAGCGTAGATGAAGCACACCGCCAGCACCCACAGCAGCATGATGGGGATGCCCTTGTAGTTGGCCAGCTTCCAGCTGTACACCACCACCAGAACGGCGATGACCACCGTCTTGATCAGCGCGGGCGCCATGGCCTCCAGCGCGTAGCCCTTCTTTGCTTTGACGATACGGTTGCGGAAGAACATAATCACCAGTGCCGCCGCCACAAGGATGCCGACGACCAGCGCCGACCATTTGACGCTGCCGTCATCCAATCCGGGGATCTGGATATAGGAGGCGAACACATTCAGGAAGGTCTCATTCTTGATGGCGACGGTCTTGGAGTCCAGAATGACACGGCCGATGCCGCGGAACAGGAACATACCGGCCAGCGTACAGATAAAGGGCGGGATGTGGACGTTGCCGATCCAGAAGCCCTGCCACGCGCCGATGGCCGCGCCCACCACCAGGCAGATGATGATGGTCACGATGGCCGGTACGCTGGTCTTATCCAGCAGCTGGGCGGCGATGGCGCCCACCAGACACACGGTGGAGCCCACGGACAGGTCCACGTTGCCGCCGGTCAGAATACACAGCAGCATGCCGCAGGCCAGCACCAGAACGTAGGAGTTCTGCAGCATCAGGTTGGACATGTTCTGGGGGTACAGCAGGCGGCCCTTAGTCAGCACGGCAAACAGGATGAACACCAGCACCAGTGCAATGACCATGGTGTATTTTTTGATGAATTGGTTCACTTTCATTGCGCTTCTCCCTCGCTCTCTTGTGCTTTTTCAGATTTCAGGATGGCTGTCATGATCTTTTCCTGTGAGGCTTCCGCCGCGGTCATTTCCGCCACCATGCGGCCCTCGTTCATGACATAGATCCGGTCGCACATGCCCAGGATCTCCGGCAGCTCCGAGGAGATCATGATAACGGATTTGCCCTGGGCCACCAGATCGTTCATGATGCAGTAGATCTCATACTTGGCACCCACGTCGATGCCGCGGGTAGGCTCGTCCAGGATCAGCACATCCGCGTCGGCAAACATCCATTTGGCCAGCAGCACCTTTTGCTGGTTGCCGCCGGAAAGATTGCCCACCTCCTGGGTCACGGAGGGTGTTTTCGTCTTGAGCTTCTGGCGGTATTCCTCCGCCGCGTTGTTCTCGCGCGTCACGTCGATGACACCGCGCTTGCTGCACACCTTGTCCAGCCGGGCCATGGTGGTGTTTACCGAGATGTGCATGGGCAGCACCAGACCGTTGCCCTTGCGGTCCTCCGTAACATAGGCCAGGCCCGCGTCGATGGCCTGCCGCTCGTTATTCAGGTGGACCTCCTTGCCGTCAATAAAGATCTGACCTGTGATATTGGTGCCGTAGGAGTGGCCGAAGATACTCATGGCCAGCTCTGTACGGCCCGCACCCTGCAAACCGGAGAAGCCCACGATCTCACCCTTGCGAACATAGAAGGAGATGTTGTCATCCACAACCTTCTCCTGATAGATGGGGTGATGTACCGTCCAGTTGCGCACCTCAAGGCCGATCTCGTCAGAGATGTTGGGCTGGCGTTTGGGGAATCGGTCGCTGAGTTCGCGGCCTACCATGCCCTGAATGATGCGGTCTTCGTCCACCGAACGGTTTTTGTTGTCGATGGTCTCAATGCAGGTGCCGTCACGCAGCACGGTGATACGATCCGCCACATAGGCCACCTCATTGAGCTTATGGGAGATGATGATGGAGGTCAGCCCCTGCTCCTTGAAGGACAGCAGCAGATCCAGCAGCAGGCGGGAGTCCTCCTCGTTCAAGGAAGAGGTAGGCTCATCCAGGATCAGCAGCTTGACCTTTTTCGCCAGCGCCTTGGCGATCTCCACCAGCTGCTGTTTGCCGGTGCCGATGTCCTTGATGAGGGTATGCTCGTTTTCCTTCAGACCTACCTGATCCAGATGCTGCCGGGCCTCATGATAGGTACGGTCCCAGTTGATGGTGCCCAGCCGGGTCTTTCGTTCGTTGCCCAAAAACATATTTTCGCCGATGGACAGCTCCGGGATCAGGGCCAACTCCTGATGGATGATGACGATGCCCTTCTCTTCGCTGTCTTTCAGCGTGCGAAACCGGCAGGGTTCACCGTCATAGATGATCTCGCCGGTATAACTTCCATAGGGATATGTGCCGGATAACACATTCATCAGCGTGGATTTACCCGCGCCGTTTTCGCCCACCAGGGCGTGGATCTCGCCGCGGCGCACCTCAAGGTTCACGTCGTCCAGCGCTTTTACATTGGGGAATTCCTTCGTAATGCTTTTCATTACGAGAATGTTGTCAGCCAAAGCGTTCGCCCTCCTTCTGATTTGCCTGTTTGATATGAGGGGTGGTATTGCGTTTCAGATCATCAGCAGCGGGAGGCGAGGCTGTGCCTCGCCTCCCGCTATTGTATTATGTATGGTTTATCGTGCCTGCACGGCTTCGTCAGGAAGCGGTGGACACCAGATACTTGTTGTCAGCGTCCCAGGCGTAGTTGCCGGTATCCACCAGCAGCTGCAGGTTCTCGGCGTCGATGGAGTAGGGAACCAGCAGGAAGGAGGTGGCGGCGGTGGTGCCGTTGGAGTAGTCGGTGGTGTTGCAGGCGGCCTCGACAGCGAACTTGCTGCACAGGGAGGCGTCGATGGTCTCACCGGCCAGCAGGGCCTGTGCCAGCACCAGGGTGACACCGGCCTCGTCGGCCACGTTCTTGTAAACGGTCATGGTCTGCACGCCGTCAACGATGTTCTGCAGGTTGGCGATATCGCCGTCCTGACCGGTGACCAGCGGGGTGTTGGAGCCGGCATAATCGGAGGTGATGGCCTTGGCAACGCCCATGGCGGTGGAGTCATTAGAGCACAGGGCGATATCCAGTACGGTGCCGTCGCTGTAATAGGAGGCCAGGGTGTTCTGGAAGTTCTCCATAGCGGTGTCGGTGGACCATGCGGGAGTGGCGACCTGCTCGAAGGTGGTCTTGCCGGAGGGGATCTTCAGGGTACCGGCGTCAATGTAGGTCTTCAGGGTATCATAGGCGCCGTTGAAGAAGAAACCGGCGTTGTTGTCAGCGGGGTCACCGGCGGTGAACTCGATGTTGTAGGTCTTGTCACCGGCGTTGGCCAGATCCAGCTTGTCGATCACATACTGGGCCTGCAGTACGCCGACGGTGTAGTTATCAAAGGAGACGTAGTAGTTCACAGCGTCCGAGTTGGTGATCATGCGGTCGTAGGCGATAACGGGGACGTTCTGATCCTTGGCGTCGGCCAGTGTCTGGGCCAGCGCCTCACCGTCGATGGCCGCCACGATCAGCAGGTCGATGTTCTCGGCCAGCATATTGGCGATGTCGTTGTTCTGCTGGTTGTTGTCGTTGTCGGAGTAGGTCAGCAGCACATTGTAGCCGGCCTTCTCAAACTGCTCTTTCAGGTAGCTGCCGTCACGGTTCCAGCGTTCCAGGGACTTGGTCGGCATGGAAATGCCCACGGTTTGGGCGCCGTCATTGTCGCTATTCTCGTTGTTGTCGGGGGTGTCGCCGCCGCCGCCGCAGGCCACCAGGCTCAGCGTCATGACCAGGGCCAGCAGTAGTGCAAGAAACTTCTTCATAACTGTTCTTCCTTTCAAAATAATCGTCCTGACGGACATATTTGGCTTTCTTTCCGTTGCCAATTTTATTTTATAATCCATTTTTATAAAAGTCAATTACAAAAAGCTGTACGTTCTCATTTTCCCCATTCTATCCAGAAAATCATTTTATTTCTTTGGGAATTGTGCCAAAAAATCCGGTGTTTCAAAAAAGTACCCCTATTGACTTTTCTAAAAGTTGATGGTAGTCTATTTGCAAAATAGCCGATATGCCACAAGGAGTATCCGTATGACTGACCAGCCTGTTTTAACCGTTACCCCCACCGACCGCCGGCGGCGTACCCGCAGCAGTATCTATCATTACCTCTATGCCGCGCCGTCACCCTGCTCCAAGCAGCAGATCGCCAACGACCTGAATCTGAGTCTGCCGACCGTCTATCAGAATCTGTCGGAACTGTTGGAGGCCGGTCTGATCGACTATACCGGCGCACAGCGTTCCTCTGGCGGTCGCCCTGCCAAGCAGCTGTCCGTGATCCCGGATGCGCGGCTGTCGGTGGGCATATCTATCACCGTGCACCGGCTGCGGTTCATTCTGACAGATCTGAAGTGCAACCAGCGGGGCTTCAAGGATGTACACCATACCCACGCGCTGGAGGAGGACGGCTACGATGTATTTCTGGCGGCGGAGCTGGAGAGCTTCCTCAATGAGCAGCAGGTGGATCGCAGCCGCCTGCTTGGCGTAGGCGTTACCATTGCCGCCATGCTGTCGCCGGATGGACAGGAGATACTGTTCGCTCCCACGCTGGGCATGTACCATGTTCCCCTGTCCCGGCTGTTGAATAAAATCCCCTATAAAGTCTATCCAGAGAACGACGGTACCAGCGGCGGCTTCGGCGAGTGGTTCAGCAGTCCGTCGGATACCAGCATCGCCTTTCTGTCCCTGGAGGACGGTGTGGGCGGCGCGGTGCTGGTCAACAACGCGCCCTTCACCGGCTGCAACAATCGCAGCGGCGAGTTTGGTCACATGTGCGTGGAGCCGGGCGGATTGGCCTGTGCCTGCGGCAATTCCGGCTGTCTGGAGGCCTATTGCTCCGCTATGCGGCTCAGCGATCAACTAGGGATCACCCTGCGGGAGTTCTTCGCGGGAGTGGACGCCGGAAATGAGCGTTACCGGGTTCTGCTGGATGATTACCTGATGCATCTGGCCATCGGAATCCACAACATCCGCATGGTACTGAATTGCGATATCGTGATCGGTGGTTTTATGTCCACGTTTCTGGAACCGTACATGCCGTATCTGCGCCGGTTTTTGAGGGAGTATGACCAGTTCGATGCCGACAGCAGCTATCTGCGGCTGAGCCGCCACGGGAAATACGCCGCGCTGATGGGCTGCGCCTTCTACTTTGTGAAGGATTTTTTGGATGAAATATAAAAACAAATGCCTGACCACGACGGTCAGGCATTTGCTTTACGTTATGGAAAATGTCAGCGCGGTGCGGCTGCGCCACACGTCGCCCGCCCGCAGAATGGGCTTTTCAAAGCCCGGACATGCCATGGCGTTTGGAAAATATTGCGTTTCCAGACACAGCGCGCAGCGGGGCTGATAGACCACGCCGCCCTTCCCCTGACGCTGGCCAAGATTGTTGGCGGTATAGAGCTGCATACCGGGCAGGGTGGTGTCCACCGTCATGGTAATGCCGGAGATATCGCCATACAGCACCGCCGCACGTTCTCCGGTCAGGCAGAAGTTGTGATCGTACCCGCAGCCGTTTCGCAGCTGCGGATCGTCCTGCCCGATATCCTGTTCCACCGACTTCGGCTCACGGAAATCAAAGGGCGTTCCCCCTACCGGCAGACGCCGTCCCGTGGGCAGTACAGCGCTGTCGCTTTCCAAGAATTCATCTGCCGCGATCCGCAGCGTATGGTCCAGCACCGTGCCGCCTCCGTTGAGGTTAAAATAGCTATGGTTGGTAAGACTGCACAGCGTATCCTGATCTGAGGCGGCCTCATACTCCATCACCAGCGTATGGCCCTGAAGCCGGTAACTGACGCTTGCGGACAGGGTGCCGGGATAACCCTCCTCGCCGTCCGGTGACATCCTGCGGAACCGCACGCCATCCTCCAGCGGTTCCGCCGTCCAGACGCGCTTGTCGAACCCCCGCACGCCGCCGTGAAGATGGTTTTCTCCGTCGTTTTTGGCCAGCGGATACGTCCTGCCGTTCAATGGAAAGCACGCGCCGCCGATGCGGTTGCCCACCCGGCCGATACACGCTCCCACAAATCCATCGTTTTCCTCGTACTCCCGCAGCGTGTCATAGCCCAGCACAACGTCCGTCCATCTGTCACCATTCCGCACCAGCAATGACCGGATCGCCGCACCATATTCCAGCAGCTCCACACACAGCGCATTGCTTTTTACCGTATAGATGTCCACCGGTTCACCTGCTTTTGTGATGCCAAATCGCCGCTTTTTCACAGTGATCGCCACAATGATCCCCCTCCTTCTTTTGCAGCGCCGTTTTTTCCATTATATCGGTACCCTGTAAATTTGCAAGCCCCCTTTTGGGGAGAATCGCTATCCTGCGTTTCAACCATGCGAGGCTCTTGCTCAGTTGGCAAAAGCACCGCACCTGTGGCGGCGCAAAAATGACCACGCTGTAATCAAAGAAAAACGCGACCATCGGTCACACCTCGTCTTCCTTTAGCCACTCAATAAACTCCACTCGCGGCAGCTTGCCGGTCTCGCAGGCCTCCTTTTTCTCTCTGGCCTGCTCGCTCCATGCGTAGAATTGCTCCTTCGTGGTGCGGCCTGTACGGATACGGGCAAACCGCTTCTTGTACTCGCGGCGATACTCCCGAAACAGCTCGTCCTCGTTATGCTTGATCGTCCACACCCGCACTGCGCCGGTCTCCTTGCAGGTGCGTCCGCCGTTGAATGACCGGTCGCAATACTCCGCGCCGCCGTGACCCGACACCACAAAGTACCGTCCGCAGTTCTTGCACTTCCGCAGCTTCACGCCGCGGCGCACACACTCCTTCAAGTGGTAGTCAATGAGGTCGTACATCGTATCAGGGTACAGCACTTCCGCAAACGTGTCACGGTTGTACCTCTCATAATATAATTTCTGCGGCTGGAACTTGTAGACCATGATGCAGTACTCTGGATTGTCTGCGTAATACGTCGCCATCCGCTGTTCCGGTGTCTGCTTGTCCAAATCGGTGTTCAGCACATGGTCAAAAAGCTCCAGAGCCTGCCGCTGGAGCCGCGCTAATTTCTTTGGCATCGCCTCTAACTGCCGCATCCATTGCTCGACGCTTTCACACGGGCGGCGGTGCCGCCAGCTCCATAACAGCAGACCATAGTAAGCGTTATTCCCTGTAAAATAAGAAAGTATTGTTTCGACAGTTGCACATTCCTGTTGTGCTATCACAGAAAGCTTGTGGAAGTCCGCTTCCACCTTCTTCATGTCCCAATAGAGAAAGTCCAGCAGGCTCTCCGGAAAAGCGACGCTCCTTTCTTGTCCATCCCAATATCGTTCCCTGCCGTTTGAAATGCAGGTCTTAAATTTCTCTCGCATAATACACCCTCGTTTTAGACACATGATATTTACATGAATGATGTGACTTGACAAAAATAGCAAAATCTGTTACCCTCTACCCATGGGACATATGGAACGGATTTGCAATATAAGTCTACATCGTTTGCGCGATCATGTCAACAAGAACTGGAGGTGTTTATTGAACTTACAAAACAACAAACAGAAAAACTTTACGCCGCTGCCCAACGAAATTTTCTCTCTGCATCTGACAACGGGTGAGTTGGCCGTCTACGCTCTGTTGCTGCGTCTGGGAAATCGTGAGACACATGAGTGCTGGCCCAGCTACGAAACGATTGGAAAAGCCATTGGCAAAAGCAAAAGTTCCGTCAAACGTTATGTGGCCGGGCTGGTAGAAAAGGGGCTCATCACCGTAGAGCCGACGTCGGTCATCATGCAGAATGGACTGAAGAAAAACGGCAGCCTGCGTTACCACATTCGTCCTATCCGTGAAGCAATAGAGTGGTATATCCAGCATCAGGTGTACCTTGCAGAAACTGCCGCCGAGCGTCAGCTGGTACAACAGCAACTGGCGGAATATGCTGAAGAACCCCCACGTTCGCCCCTGTGAGCCGCTGTGTGGCCTCCTTCGGGGCGGGGCAGCGTCCCTGCCCCGGGGAGGGATTTCAAGCCGCTTTCGGACGGATTTTCGGGGGTTCCCTCGGCTCTTCGGAGGACGAAGGAAGAAGCAGGATAAAAGGCTGGCGTCGTTACCGCCGCTCTGCCTGCTCACATCTGCCCGCCGCGCGGACAGTTTACGAGGTTTTCGGCGGAGTCGGAAATGGCGCCTGTTGAGTGGGGTTTTCCTACGGCTGGCGTCATAGTTCCCATGGTAACAGGCTTTGCGGGATTTTCGGCGTGCCTTATGACGATTTGGAGGAAATATGAGTGAAAGCAAAGATAGATTGAATTTTCGCATGAAGCCGGAAACGGCGGAAAAATTAGAGCATTGGTACAAGGCTGACCATTGCCGCAGTAAGAATGAGTTCGTGGAGAAAGCCGTGAACTTCTACGCGGACACACTGGCGGCGGAGAACAGCACCACGCTGCCGCTGGCGATACAGACTGCCATCGATGGTCGGCTGAAGCTGCTGGAAGATCGTATGGCATCCATCCTCTACAAGCAAACCGTTGAGATGGACATGGCTATCTCCATTCTGCTGCAAAGCGTCAATGTGGATGAATCCGTGTTACGTCAGGAACGGGCCAAGAGCATCGCGGTGGTCAAACGCACCAATGGCCGTCTGCGCATGGAGCAAAAGCTCCGTGAGTTGGAGAATGAAGAATGGCAAGGCTGATCGTCAAGAGCCCCTACATCAAGTGCGGCGGTAGTCAAAACGCCAGTGGTTACCTGCAATACATTGCCACCCGCGAGCGTGTGGAGATCGTGCCGGATGACCGTCCGCCTACGCGCAAGCAGGAGCAGCTCATCCAAAAGTTGGTGAAGGATTTTCCTGACACGAAAGAGCTGCTGGAGTACGATGACTACAAAAATGTACCCACAAAGGCAAACGCCTCGTCCTTCATCACGCTGGCGTTGGAGCAAAACTGGAGCCGTGTGCAGTCCACCGAGGGCTACGCCAAGTACATTGCCACCCGTCCCAGAGCGGAGCGGTTGGGCAGCCACGGTCTGTTCGGTGACGCGGATCATGTGTCATTGGACGCGGCCATGAACGAGCTGGAGCACTACACCGGCAACGTGTGGGCGCACATCATTTCTCTGAAGCGAGAGGACGCCGCACGACTGGGCTACGACAACGCGGCGGCATGGCGGACATTGCTGCGGGCGCACCGCAACGATATCGCCGCCGCTATGAACATCAAGCCGGAGGACTTTCGTTGGTACGCAGCCTTTCACGATGAGGGCAATCATCCCCACGTCCACATGATGGCGTGGTCGGCGACACCGGGGCAGGCGTATCTGGATAGAGATGGTATCCGTCAGATTAAGTCCACACTGACGAACCAGATCTTCCAGCAGGAGCTGCTGCACCTCTATGAGGAGAAAAGTGTTTCCCGTGTTGAATTGGTGCATCAGACCCGGCAGGCCATGTTGGAGCTGGCACAGCGTATGCGGGATGGCCTCTGCATCTGTCCGCCTGCGGAGCAAAAGCTCTGGGAGCTGTCACAGAAGCTGGATGACGTGCAGGGGAAGAAAGTGTATGGCTACCTTCCGAAGCCGCTGAAGCAGTTGACGGACGAGGTGGTAGATGCCATGGAGAAGCTGCCCACGGTCAATGAATGCTATCAAAAGTGGTGGGAGCTGCAATGTCAGCTCAATGATTACTACTCGGAGCAGCAGCGGCAGCGTCCGCCGCTGTCACAGCAGAAAGAATTCCGTCAGATCAAGAACGTGGTAATTCAGGAGGCAGAGCATATCTGCCAAGACCGTATGTCCTTTGAGGACATAGCAATGCAACAAGAGGATGAGCAGTTGGATGACCGCAGTATGTCCTACGACTGCTGGGAGCTGCGGAAAATCATTGCTGACGAAAACACACCGCTGGAGGAACGGGACAAAGCCGCTGCGGAGCTGGAGCAGATAGCCCACCAAGGCGATCCTCACGCGCAATATATCATGGGACTGCTATACCGTGACGGCGGTCTGCTGGTGCCGGATGCAGGAAAGGCAAAACGCTGGCTGGAGCTATCAGCGTGGGAGTTACCAGACGCACAATATGCTTTGGGGAAGCTGTTTCTTTCGGATGATCCAGATATCCATGATCCCGCAAAGGGTCTTTACTGGCTGCAACGGGCGGCGGACAGCGGACACAAGTACGCCACCTACCGCTTAGGCAAGGAGTATCTCACCGGAGAAAACATTCCCAAAAATGCTGCACAAGCGGCGGCATACTTGCAGCAGGCAGCGGAGCAGGCTAATCCCTATGCGCAATATCTGCTGGGAAAGCTCTGCCTCATGGGAGAGGGTATCCCCAAAGATAAGGAATCCGCACAATACTGGTTTTCCGTGGCGGAGCGGAACGGCCACGCCTATGCCGGATATCTTCTCGACCGCATGGAGCGGCAGGAGGACTTGCCGCCGTCCAACATTCTGCTGTCTGCCACACGTCTGCTGCATCACATGGGCAACATCTTCCGAGACAACGCACCACGCCCCGCAGCGCCCACGGGCATCCAGATCGACCACAAGCGCCTACAGCGCCTGCGGGAAAAGAAGATGGCTATGGGACACAAATGGAACGACCACGAGGATGAACAGAACCATGGCATGGGCGGTATGAGCGGCATGTAAAAGTCACAAAATGATTCAAGGAGGACTGAATGAACGAGTGTACCTATAAGAGTTTTGACGAGCTGCCCCTGATGCTGAATGTCGTACAGGTGGCGGCGGTGCTGGGTATCTCCCGCGCCGGAGCCTATGAGTTAGTTCACAGTGAGGGCTTCCCTGCACTGAAGATAGGAAATCGCATCGTGGTGCCAAAGGACAAGCTGCGGGAGTGGATCGACGCAAACACGGCTCAAAAATGACCACGCTGTAATCAAAGAATAGGCCAAAAACAAATTGATAACTTTCTCTTAACTCTGCCCACCTTCGATAGCTATTAAGGTCGGCTTGTGGTATGTATCACAAGGCGTTATTGAAAGGAGAACGCCACATGGCAACAAAAGCAAAG